>Ga0325401_1003946_pt1 | contig 13815 bp, 12 predicted proteins | sample PopdelMetagenome_FD_205666 | JGI IMG/M metagenome (GOLD analysis project Ga0325401, IMG submission 205666) | Populus deltoides microbial communities from Bellville, Georgia, United States - Xylem-PdKOR-R2 | ecosystem: Host-associated > Plants > Phyllosphere > Stem > Wood/Secondary xylem | place...
TTCTTCTTCTTCTTTTTTAAGTTGACGATCAGAGAGTATTCACGTGTCAGTTCTGTTCATCGAACGCAAGTCACTATCCAGCTGGGATTTAAAAATTCATGGGAAAAATCACATTCTATAGGTTTGGTGTTAGAGTTGAGTCCTCATGGAAACTACTTGTATCCATATACCTAGTAGACGTCCTCTCAAGATTGTAATGCATTGTAACACTAAAATTAAATTTGATTTTTTAAAAAGAAATGAATCCCGAGCCAATCCAAAATAGTTTCTATTTAATTTATAAGAAAACAAGTTAAAAAACATGGTTTTGAGTTTTTTTAAAAAGAAATAAAAGTAGATTTTAATGGGATTAATAATATTGATGTGAAAACAAACAAGATTTATCAAGAAATGGAAAGTGATAAATCCCATTTCCAATCCCAAATGAACAAAACTTGGCCTTTTAAATCATCTTGCACTTACACACGAGGGAAGTTCTAAATACTCTGCTGTAATGGGCAAATAAAGAGAAGAATGGTCCTGATATGAAGGAACCACAATATTGAGGGCACAGTGTTTGACCATTTGTAATATATACTCACACACGATGAGGAAGTGGTGGCGCACCATCACATTTGTGCTTTGTGAATCAAGGGGGAATGTTTTCCTCAATCAAAACCCAGTTCTTATTCAATTCAATGTTACAAGGAAAAAGATAATGAAAAACAAGTTTATAGTTGACTTAATTAGTGGATAATCGATAATGAAAAACAAGTTACTAGTTTTTTTTTGTGTATAAAGTCCTGTTTTTTTCTTGCTATAAGGTTCTGGTGGTCTACATTCATAAAATCTTGTTTCATGATTTTCTTTTATATATTTTATCTCATGTAATTTCTTTTTTATCATGTTTTAACATATTCATTAAACCCAACTAGATGTAAGGCACGATCAATCCAGCGAGTTGATCTAGGATAATAAAAAAAACAAAAACTATGTTATTTTGAAAATAAATAGGAAAAAAAGGAAAAAAAATCAACGGATTATTAAGTTTGGTTTATTACATCAACTTTTAAATTGACTTTTTATAAATCTAAATCAAGTCAGTAGTGTCTCAAGTCAATTTACCATGTCGGCAGGCGTTTAATAACAGTGATCATAAGCTTTTTGTTGGGTACTCCTCTTGCTTTACAAGAGGGTTGTTTACTTGTTTGTCAATCTATCTTTAACGTGGTAATTTTTTCTTGCTATAGAGAGAGTCTGCAAAATGGATTCTGCAAGGTCAGATGGTTGTGTAGATGCTAGACTATTAGTAGACTACAAGATTGTTACTGCATGACAACCACAACGTGTTTCATCAGGTTAAAGCAAGAAATTGCGATTAGTCATATCAAGAAAGCAAAGATTGACAGATCGATTACCTAATGTTGTTTCTCAAAAAAAAAGGCGGTAAAAAGAAGACCGGAAAAACATTGTCAAACTTCTGATGAATGACAACAGCTTATAGTCATCTAAGTAAATAATATAGAAACAGCAGAATACTGATTTGGAAGTAATTTGATAGAGATTTTGTCAAAAGCTAACGTGGAGTGTTCAAGCTGTATGGACAACTAGAAACTAGAGTTCATGCGCATGTGAGGAAACAGGAAGCTTCTAATCAGCTTTCCTAATCGGCAACATGTAATTAAATGGTGTTAATAGTCAAATGTAATGATAACATAATTAATTTTTATTTTGACATTTTCATAATTACTTTTAACTGTTCAGTTCATTTCATCCCAATGTGATCATTATGAAGGATGTTCCAAAAGAACAGTAATTATGTTATCTAAACGTCATTACTAGCCTGGCATATTAATATTTTTTTCATGTTCAGACCAGTCTTCCTGTCTAAAATGCCACAGAGTCTCTGCAAGTATATTTATATAACAGGTTACGGCTCACTTTGGGACAGAAGTTAACAGATCCAATACTCAGAGAGAGGAAGAAAAAGACACGAATTCCCTCTCTGTGTCTTTGCATTCTTTCTTTACAGCAATCTGCTAGAATTCAGCTTTAAACAACATTTGGGGTTTCCCCTTCTTTTCTTGCTTCTTTTAAACTGTCACGCATAAACAGAGCTTGAAACATTTTATCATTTTAAAATCTCCCAGATGCAAGATACGGGTAGAGAAGATCATCACTCTGACACAGAGCTATCGGGGAGCGAAAGGGTAGCTTACAGTGGTCCATTGAGCGGACCTCTGAATAAAAGACCTGGAAAAAAGAGTGCGCGGTTTAACATACCAGAAACAACCACATCCAAGGATGAACAATACGTGGAGATCACTCTTGATGTCCGAAATGATTTTGTGGCTGTACACAGCGTTAAACCTTCTCATGGCGTCAAAGAAGATCCTGAGATGACATTACTTGCTAAAGGTCCAGATAAAAGATCTGCTTCCAGTGTTGTGAGAACTGCTTCAGCAAGAATTAGACAGGTTTCTCATGAAATAAAACGGTTGGCTTCGTTCTCAAAGAGGCCTCCTCCTGGTCGCCTTGACAGGTCTAAATCTGCAGCTGCTCATGCTTTAAAAGGACTAAAGTTTATCAGCAAGACTGATGGTGGTGCAGGATGGGCTGCTGTGGAAAAGCGTTTCGATGAAATTACTGCTTCTACTGAGGGCTTGCTTCCTCGTGCGCGATTCTGTGAATGTATAGGTAATTCAATGCAAATTTCCTTCCTTCTAACTTGTAGATATGTGAATGTGTTTGGTTTGGACTGAATGTTATTTGCTTTAGTTAGTTTTGAGTTTTGAAGGGCCTGTGTAAAATTCGTGTAATGGCAGGAATGAAGGAGTCAAAGGAGTTTGCAGGAGAGCTGTTCAGTTCACTTGCAAGGAAGCGGAATATGAAATGTGATTCGATCAATAAAGCTGAGCTGAGGGAATTCTGGGAACAGATTTCCAACCAAAGTTTCGACTCCAGGCTCCAAACTTTCTTTGACATGTAAATGAATCTCTCTCTCTCACTCAAAGATTATGTCTTTCATTTTAATGAAAAAGTCCTCCACCTTATATTGATTTCAAGCTGAAACTTATACCAAGTGATGTTAAATGCAGGGTGGATAAAGATGCTGATGGCAGAATCACAGAAGAGGAAGTCAGAGAGGTGCTCCCGTCTTTTGAATGCCTTACTGAACATTTCTTTTTAGTTTTACCCTTTTTGTCTTGAATGAAACACTTGACTTGAATCAAAGCGCGCATGTGCCTGGTGTCAGAAAAGGATTTGGCCTAAGATAATTTGACAATTTTTATATGCAGATCATTACCCTCAGCGCTTCTGCAAATAAACTGTCAAATATCCAGAAACAAGCTGAGGAATATGCAGCATTAATCATGGAAGAGTTAGATCCAGAAAATCATGGATACATCATGGTAATAAACCACAAGTTTAAATCATTATTAATGTCTTGAGGGTCTACTTGTTTGGAGTTTTTTTTTATGCAGATTGCTGATACTCTTATTAATGATGCATGGTTATTGTTTTTTTTTATATAAAAAAAAAACAGATAGAGAACCTGGAAATGCTTCTATTGCAAGGACCAAGCCAGTCGGCAGGAGGAGAAAGCCGAAACCTGAGCCGTATGCTAAGCCAGAAGCTTAAGCCTACATTGGATAGCAACCCATTAAACAGATGGGGCAGAGGCACCAGGTATTTCTTATTAGACAACTGGCAGAGAGTTTGGGTAATGGCTCTATGGATTGCTGTTATGGCTAGCCTATTTGCATACAAGTATGTGCAGTATCGACGCAGAGCGGCGTATGTGGTGATGGGCCATTGTGTATGCATGGCCAAGGGTGCAGCTGAGACACTCAAACTGAATATGGCTCTAATTCTACTACCTGTCTGCCGAAACACTCTCACCTGGCTCAGGAACAAAACCAAATTAGGTGTCGCGGTTCCTTTTGACGACAACCTCAATTTCCACAAGGTTCTATCTAGCATCTACGTACCCTCTAGTATCTACGCTTAATGTCTTCTAAACTGGAAGCACGGAAACTAATGGTGGTGTCCTTGTTCAGGTTATAGCAGTTGGAGTTGCAGTTGGAGTTGGTATCCATGGGATTTCTCATCTAGCGTGTGATTTCCCTCGCCTTCTTCGTGCAAGTGAAGAAAAGTGGGAGCTCATGCAGCAATTTTTCGGGGATCAACCTTCAAGTTACTGGCATTTTGTCAAGTCCAAGGAAGGAGTAACTGGGATCCTCATGGTAGTGTTGATGGCTATAGCCTTCACACTAGCCACCCCTTGGTTCAGACGTAATAAGCTCAATTTGCCGACATGGCTCAAGAAGCTCACCGGTTTCAATGCATTTTGGTATTCTCACCATCTCTTCGTCATCGTCTACACCCTGCTCATCGTGCACGGTTATTACCTCTACCTGACTCATGAATGGTACAAGAAGACGGTAAGTGCCTCTCAGTCATATATTCTTTTATTTCACTGCATTGATTGAAATCTCAGTCCATCCTTAAGCCTCCAACTCCATTGGCAGACCTGGATGTACTTGACAGTTCCTGTTATGCTTTACGGGAGTGAAAGATTCATTAGGGCACTGAGATCAAGCATCAAGGCTGTTACCATACAAAAAGTAACTATTCTTAACCATTTTTACACCGACTTAATTACTTTTCAGAAATGATTTTACAAGTTGTGCTAATTTCTTCTGGTTGTTTTGAAGGTGGCAATTTATCCTGGAAATGTCCTGGCACTTCACATGTCAAAGCCTCAAGGATTTAGATACAAGAGTGGGCAATACATGTTTGTCAATTGTTCTGCTGTCTCTCCATTCGAATGGTAGTTAAACTTCAAAATATTGCTATCCCTTGTGCTATTCGTTTGTAAAATACTTATGGTAAATCACATGTCAACAGGCACCCATTTTCTATTACTTCAGCCCCTGGAGATGACTACCTTAGTGTTCATATTAGAACTCTTGGTGATTGGACACTGCAGCTTCGAACAGTGTTCTCAGAGGTGTTTTTTCTTACAAGTGCATTTGTTATTCTTCTAGAAGAAAAGAAGTCTTACTATATTATGTCCTGTTTATTTCCAAGATTGTATACGTGCAAAAAAGTTAGTGTTTTTTTTTCTCTCTCAGGCATGCCAACCACCTCCTAATGGGAAGAGTGGACTTCTCAGAGCTGACTGCTTCCAAGGACACAGCCCAAAGTGAGCATTAATTTTTATGATATTTTCTATTCACGTATAATTACTAGCTAAAAAAAAATAAAAATCCCTTCTGATGAATGATAATATCATAACCATTTCAAAAAGAAAGGAATGCATCTAGAGGGTTTGTGGATCATGGTATGCATATACGTGACAAGCATTGATTACATGAGGTCAAACATCTCAATCCAGAGCGAATCTTAAGTGGTTGGATACCACAACCTTATTGCCGATGTACCTACCCTAGGCGAGCAAGTGCTTTCTTCACTTTGTGTGTATCTTAGCTATTTGCTGTTAAGGTCTTTCCTCTCATACAAGTAATCTATCAAGGGCTACTAGATAAGACCTACCTTATTTTCATAAACATAAGAACTATGGAGTACAGCCATGTGTATTAGTCTACTGCTTGTAGCATAATTTGCAGATGAACAAATGAGAACCACCAAACCAATCAGTGTTTGTTTCACTAGGAATATGAATTATAGTATGCTGTCTTTTTCAGAGTGGTACCTTTGCATCATTTGTCGTTACCGCACTAGAATACAGGAAAGCAGGATTGGCAATATCATTGACAGGAAGAGAAAAAGTTTGCTAGGTTACTTGACGAACTTCATGTTTTAAAAGCATTTGTGCATGCGCTTAATTAGTCTAGTTAAATAATGCCAACTGTGTTTTAAAAGGTTTTGCACATCCAATAATCCAAGTTTTAGACATTATTAGACACGGAAACGATAGAGATTAATTTGTCATCATGGACAGCCTGCCCCATCGTTGAAAACGACATGCAACAAACATGTAAACAATGCCCCCCACGAGATGTAGATGCGCAACAATGAACTGCAAGTAGTCCTTTTTCACATGGATATTCCCTAGCAAAGAAAGATGTCTGCCTAGAAAAAAATAGTGTTTCCTGTTTAGGTTGTGCATAATGATGTGATGATTTTTTATCCTGTGAGCAGTTTCCCAAGAGTCTTGATTGACGGTCCATATGGAGCACCAGCACAAGACTACAAGAAATATGAGGTGTTATTGCTCGTTGGCCTAGGAATTGGAGCAACCCCAATGATCAGCATTGTCAAGGACATAGCGAGTAACATCAGGGCCATGGAGGAAGAAGAGAAAGCATTAGAAAATGGTACTGATGGGGCAGGCAATAGCCCGTTAACTAAAACTCTAAGCCCTAATGCACACAAAAGAAAAGAAAGCTTCAAGACAAGGAGAGCATACTTCTATTGGGTGACAAGAGAACAAGGTTCCTTTGACTGGTTTAAAGGGGTTATGAATGAAGTGGCTGAATTAGACCATAACCATGTCATAGAGCTTCACAACTACTGTACTAGTGTTTATGAAGAGGGTGATGCAAGGTCTGCTCTAATTGCCATGCTTCAATCCATTAATCATGCCAAGAATGGTGTGGACATTGTCTCTGGCACACGAGTCAAGTCTCACTTCGCCAAGCCTGATTGGCGTAATGTCTACAAGCGCACTGCGCTTAACCACCCTGATTCTCGGGTTGGTAAGTGAACTTCTCCAATCCTATAGTTTATTACGTGTTATATGCACTAGAATCTGATACTGCAAGCTTCCATATTCTTTTGAACTGGTTCATTCCTTTTGCATAATTAAGCCCTCTGCTCTTAAAAAGAAACTCTTCTTTATGCTTAAAAAGATGTCTTTGTTTACTATGTTTGTCACTTTCTCAAAAAGAAAATATATTGAAGTGAGTGCTAGTGCTTTTGCAAAGGATGAAGATAATTACATTACTAGTGCTTTGCAAAGGATGATGATAGTTACATTAAGTGTTTATCTCGTATTGAATCAACATTAGCATGATCCATTAAAGTTCCTTATGACCCTTGCTCTCTAGCAGAGTAAAAAGATATTTTACCGGGTCCATGTAAGAAAGTTGAAAGATACTGATACCAGAAAGGAAGGATTGGGTATTTTACTATATTTGCTGAGGATAACAAATCAAATCTTTCGTACAGTGTTTATGCCATGCATTATTTATCACTTTTAGAAATGAAAGTTGAGATACCTGTAACTATTCACAATTGCAGGAGTGTTTTATTGTGGGGCACCAGCATTGACAAAAGAGCTGCGCCAGCTAGCCTTGGATTTCTCTCACAAGACCAGCACTAAGTTTGATTTTCACAAAGAAAACTTCTAAGTTTCAAAGGATAAAAAAGAGAAGAAACACACCAGACAAGTTCTTAAGCTCCACTCTTATCCCACTATCCATCACGTACGAAGATTTGGCCCCCTGCAATTGGACCACGATGTTTGTAATAATGTATTCTTTATTAAGTTTGCTCTAGAATTACCTATGGAATATTGATATGCTATAATGCAAGCAAAAGATAGTGCGTTGGTTGATTGAGGGCCACCCACCATATTAGTTTGGGTTGTAGAAGAAAAGCGTGAGCATGACCGAATGTATGCCATGCTCATTGCGAACCTATGTCTATATACGAGGGAAATAAATGTAAAGCTTTTTTTTTTATTTTTGGATAGAAGAGTGCACTTATTATAATAAGATCAATTAGTAATGCATATTGATACCAGTATTGAGCTTGGGAATATAAGCCCTTTCTGATTTAATAATTTCATTGAACGATTAGTTGGAATCATTCCTGCTATTCAACCAGAATTGAACTTTCCCATCAATTTCCTACATATTTAAATCATAATCAAATGCACATGTTCAATATCATACCTGTTACTATATACATCAGCATAGATTTGTTAGTGACGCTCCTGGTCACCTCGCAAAACAGTCAAGGAATAATAATTAGTTCAAACATAATAGTTAGTACAAACAAACGTGAAGTGATGAAACTGATCTATACCAGCACCCAACAGAATACGTCCATGAATCCTGACAGCTTGGATCCTGGAATAAAAGAGTACAACAAGCAATAAAATACAGGCAGTGTGTTGTAAGATATTGCGAAATGGAGCCTGGGGGTATTTTAGAACATTGAGATGGTCCTTGTTTTGAGCCTTCATAACAACAGAATATCATGTGTGCGCTGTCTCATGCGTGGTCAACTATAGTAAGTTTATACTTTATAGATGAAGGGTGTCAGAATACCAACCTCATGAACCTCTTCCACAAGAATTACCATGCTCCCCCACAGTAGAAACAGCCTTGTTTTCATTTATGTTTCCTTTTGAGCCTCTGGAAGTTGGGCTTCAGTAACTGGCTTGAAGTCGGGCTTTGGTTTATTGCATTGGTGGGCTGGAATGGGATCAGAGGCTTTTTTGTTGGCACAGGTGTTTGACTGCTTGTGATAGTGGGAGAAACTGTCTTAGATTTTAACTGTCTCGGCAACTCCAGCCTCTCTAGTATCCTAGAAGTTTTTGCATCCAGCTGCCTGTTGCTGTCTGGTGAGGACAGAACGGACTGGTCCATCTTAGGTTTGGAAACACAAGTGGGAGAAAATGTCTTGGGAACTTCCTTGACAACCAGCTGCTCCCATTCCTCTGCAATAGAAGCAGTGGTTTTGTCATCTCTATTTGTCAGATCCAGCAGTGGCGTTTCATCCTCCAAGTCTATAGCATCTAGGACAATGACTTCTGAAGAATCTGGTTCGTTTGAGTTTAGTTCGGATGTTGTCTCGTCCAGTTTAGGAGGAAGTGGCCTGGAATATCCATGTGATTGAGGCAAATATCAGGATCAACAAAGATCAGACATTGATATGCTTACCATGACAATTGCTGAAAATCAATCCAAGTGCAATCCCAAACTTAGTTTTAGGAATTACCAGAAAGTGAGGTCATACCCGAGTATCCCAATTTCAAACTGAAAAATTTCCTAAGATCCTCTATAATAGCAGCAATGTAGCTCAATTTGGACATTATGGTAAGAAAGATGAAGCTAAAGCAACTGCTATGTGAGAAGCAACGAAATGAATGCTTAATGGATGACGATCAATAATCTCTAAACAAATCTTTCCAATTTTAGAGATCCAAATTTGTTCATAACCGAGATGTAGAATTTTAATATGCCATGGCTGAGTGGTCAAATGGCTTAGAGGACCATGATTAGAACTCCTAGTAATTTGGTCACAACCCACTTACCCTGTGAAAGAAAACTAACACGAAAGTCCTGTCTAAACTTAGTAGTCGGAGAAGTTCACTAGAAATCAGATTTTTATTTTAGGAATAACCACCTCTTTGAAGAGCTGACAAATCCTTCTAAGTTCTGCACTTGGAGAACATGCGGGGGTGGGGGGAAGGGAATTGTATTTCAGGAAACGCAGTGCAAACAGATAGCCAGTCCATTGGAAGCGGTTTAATCATTTTCTATCAACTATAAAATAAATTAAAATGGAAAAACTAGTGAAATATGTGCCATTGTGATTATATAGAAGCAGGAGCAATCAGCATCAATGGATATGATAATTACCCAAATTGTAGGCTCTCTTTCACAAGCAAGTTGAGCTTTTGATGGAATCCTCTCTCGTGTATTACTGGATTGTAATCTCTTCGTTCCATCTGTGGGTAATTTGGAAAATAAAAGGAAAGAAGAAGAAAGGATAAAGGATAAAAGATAAAGGAAAGAGTATTAAAATCATAATAGAAGGCTAAAAATTGATTTCAACCACTAGATTTTGGTCAAGAAACCTCTCTCTTTTAAGTATGATGCGGTCTATGCCATGCTTATCAAAGTCAAGCCGTAGCCAACCAGCCTCCATACCGAGGTGAAGTCACCACAGAAATCAATTTTCTGGATCTATTTAATCTAAGTAAATGCTTTAAGAACGGGACAGAAACCTCAAGTACGTAGATGGCTTCAGATTTCCAAAACATAATAAAAAGAAAGAAGCTCTAGGGAAGTAATTAAGGCAAATATTCAACCTTCAGTAGAGAGGCTTGAATGGAATTCTGAATCTCCTTATTTACAGGAGAATCAAGGAATCGATTGGCATCAGGCACAGGCAAAACTTCCTCTGATCCTGCAAGCCGCTGCAAGGGGTACAGTTTACCAAAATCAAAATGAAGAGCATAAGCAAAGGAAAATAAACTAAGAGGAAGACATCGAATCAAATATAAGAATATCAATTTTTTTGCTTGAGAAGAAAAAGATGGCCATTCTAAAGAGGGTCAGTGTTCACCCTGAGAAGCATTGGCCCATTGTCTGAAGGCTGAAGAAGATAATAGCAGTGGAAGGCTGTTTCTCTCATGGTTTCTACATTACAACATGAAGAGCATAACAGGCCCTGATCCATTGAATGCAGAACACTGCAAATCCCTTGAAAAACTGACAGATCATATCCCAATTCAGAATGATGGTAGCAACATATCAAATCACTCTAAGACAAGATAAACTTAGAAATGAAACGAGTTTGAACTTTGATGAACCTATGTTCCATTTTTATATAAACATTTGAAAAATGAAATTCAAAGGGAGGCCTTCATCGCACTTTGAGCATTCAACTCTGGTCGGTCCATTTCATCTGAAGTTTCTATCTCATAACAAGCTGATGGAGTTACAAAATATGAAGATCCAATTATAAGACCTGTGATAAAAAAAAAATCCAGACAGGGAGGTTAAGCATAAAGAGTTTTCTAATTATGGTACCTATTATACTGGCTAGATTATCATGCAGAAGGTGTGGGAAGTGATTCAAAGAATTTGTGCAGGGAAAAGGTTTGAACAGTGATTTTCAATCATCTCTCGGGCCATCTCTCAACTTTTACATCTGCATAAGAAAATATACTGGCAACCTAAATTTCAGGAAAACCTAAGAGCACCGATAAAGTGATAATGGGAAAGGACCTGTTCATTAAAAGTAAATAGAAAAGGTAGAAGAAGAAATTCATAGTTGTATTGCACACTCTAAACAGAACGCAGCATTCTTAATCTAAGATTGTAGCTCACATGGATTTCACTGATTTTTACTTATATCCCAACTGGTGGTACTTCAGGAAGAGGGAAAAAATTCCATGACCATCAGAATGCTGGTTTTAAAATGATAAGCAGAAATGCAGAATCTCCTCGCATCCCACTAAGAACTCCCCAACTTCCAATATGGCAACACCATTAAATAAATAAGCTGCTTACAGGCTACAAAATGAAAGTGGACAAGATGTATATATAAAACTGTAGATAGAGTTTTTTGCATGACTACCTTCACTTAAGGAGCTCAGGTTAGCCCTCTCAATAATGTTGAAGTCTATGGGTGAAGAAACATGCTTCAGCTTCATAGAGCTCTGAAAAGAGGGCATGAACAGAACTGTTTTGTCTCCAACTTGCACAGAATTTTCAATTACATCGGAAATTTCTAGATCACGCCCTGTGATTGGACAAGAAGCTCCGACATTTTTGTCTTTTATTATGTTATCTAACACAGAGCCATGACACCTGCATGTCTATAAGCAGCACACCCAGCAATAATTTCTTGTACATGAGAAACCTAATTCGAATAACAAAAAGAAACATTTTATCATACAACAAGAGCATGAAAAGTGAGATTCATAATTAAACACCTCACAAGCACTGAATCCATCAATAATTTGACAAACAGATGTTGACAAGCTGCAGAATATCTGATTCAAAGAGCCTGTGAGGTTGCTTTTAAAGATAAAACGGGCTTGCAATGGTTCTTCCATGTCATCCTTTAACTCCTGTAGCCATCGTTTTACCAAGCCATGAAATACTCTACTATCTGCAAAATTATCTGAAGTTAATGCTAAATGCAAATACATATATGAAGATTTACACTTCAGCTCACTCCTATTTCTCAGCACTAATATTGAGAATTTTTATTATTCCGTGTCATCCCTTAACTCCTGTAGCCATCGTCTTACCAGGCTATGAAATACTCTACTATCTGCAAAATTATCTGAAGTTAATGCTAAATACAAATACATATATGAAGATTGCACTTCAGCTCACTCTTATTTCTTAGCACATATACTGAGAACTTGTACACAAAATGAAAAATCAGGTTAAATGCAAGAAGTATACATTTAGCCTTGGCATGCTTAGTACTCTAGAGCTACAGATCCAAATTCCTATCTGAATTCAATGACTACCTGTGAATGGATCCTCTTTTATATCATATATTTTTTATCCACTGTAGCCATGGTCTTGCAAATATACAAAAGCAGTTCAATCACACTCTTTCCATCTCCCTCCAAATGATTCTTCATAGAAACTCAGGGACTGGTGGCAGAAATTGCATGGTTTCTCGAATTTCTATGCTCTGATTCTCCATTTCCATAATCCAAGCCTCTGTATAGCAGATATCACTGTTTATCTGAACCATGATGTTGAACTTTAACTCTTAACGCCTCCCCTTGTCAAAATTTGCACTTGGCATTCACATAATGCACAAAACAGATTCCCACATAGTCGATAACAACCCAAATATAGTCCTCCCGAATTTACATATTAATCAATTGCAGGAAAGGTTTTCATTTTATGCCATTGCTCATTGATTGGAAATATAAACTTCTCAGAAGTATACTAAAAACATAATCAAAACATTATGAACTAATAATCGTTGAAGCACATAACCTGCGAGATAAGTTCCGAATGAGAAATTATCAAGATCTGATATACTTCTCATGAAAGAATTAATATTCTCCTGAAAATTTCCAAGATGACTCGAACTTTGCTCAAACAACACAAACTCCACCGAAACACACTTATCCGCTGCATCCTATTAAAAACCAAGAAAAAAAAATTATATATAATTTATCATAAAAAAATATTCTGAAGCATGATCTGTTGACTAACCATGAGAGTCAATTTCAACTCAGTGTTGATAATATCAGGCACGCACGAGCTCAAAACAATCACTTTCCTCATAATATCTTTACCTCCCCATGAGTACAGTACTTGATCGCTCAAAATACTTGAAAGCTTTACATCTAGTTCCACAAAAATACCACAAAAACATTACTTATTTACTTAAATACCAAACATGCTTGCTAAATATCAGTTAATCAGTTACTAACCGAATGAACGGAGACTTCCAGAATCGTTAACTTCAGGCAAAAAGGAATCGGTAGGCACATTATTAACGGCGTGATGGAAGTCACGGAGATTGAAATTTCCTCTAGGACTATAACCGATCTTTAGCTGTTAAAAAAATATCAAATTAGTTTTTTGACAAACACGTTCGGTTTTTAACAAAATCTTCGGATTTTCCTCAATTACCTCGTGAGAGAGAGAAGTGCGGTGTTTTAAGAGATAACACAAGCCGATTTTGTCGATGAGAGAGTGCGATTGGCGGAGTGAAGGAGACGATACGGCGTAGAAATTTGCGAGGTGTAGCAAGGACTGAACAGAACCAACGAGTTGCAGCAATCGAGTAATCAATTGATAAAAAAGAGAAAGCATGAGAGAAAGAGTATTACTTGTTTTAGGTTTTTGAGCAATGGAGGCGAGAGGTTGCAGAGATCTAGCACGAAGCAAACAAGTACCATTTTCAATTTCTTCTTCGAGTCTGTGGATTTGTTTTGATTTTTGTGTTTGGCGCGGAAGGAGAAGTATTTATATTCAAGAAAAAGAAGTTTTGGATTTGCCTCCTACTTTTTGGGATTAATAAAGTTGCCCCTGTAATTTGTTAGCTTTCGAAAAAGGACCCATTTTGTTTTTAATTTTACTTTTA
>Ga0325401_1003948_pt1 | contig 13812 bp, 5 predicted proteins | sample PopdelMetagenome_FD_205666 | JGI IMG/M metagenome (GOLD analysis project Ga0325401, IMG submission 205666) | Populus deltoides microbial communities from Bellville, Georgia, United States - Xylem-PdKOR-R2 | ecosystem: Host-associated > Plants > Phyllosphere > Stem > Wood/Secondary xylem | place...
TTGTAATGAAACAAGACAATATTATATTTACCATGAAAATGTAAAATTGATATTGAAATGGTGAGTTTACCGAGTTTAAACAATTTTAGTTTGATTTTATTGATTTTTAATAATTTAAACAATTTTATCAGTTTAGTTTTAAATTAATTTTGCTTGCTAAGTATATTTTTAACTCGTAAAATTATATAATTTTATAAGTTAATTTATAATTTCAGTAACTGTGATTAAGATGAACAATAAGATATAAAAAATAAAAGACTGATTTTTATTTATTTAATATACTTATTTTTGTAATGAAACAGGGCAATATTATATTTCCGATGAAAGCAGAAAACTAATATTGGAATCACGAGAGTTTATAAATTTTACTGAATTAAAATGATTTCAATCTAATTTTATTAGTTTTTAAATTTTAAATCAATTTTGCAAGCTAGATTTTATGAGTCAATTCATAACTTTTGGCTGCGGCTGTGAATGGTAAGTGCACTTTATTGCACCGTCTATTGCTGGTAGCCGTTATCATTGAAAATTGCCATTAGATTATTGATAATTATAGCCAGCCCTGAAAGCAGCCATCTGAACTCAATTTTTCTTCGAGTAAATCACACAGAATGCATCCCCATGAAGCATGAAAATATGAAAATTATACCCAACAAGTGCAGATTTCCACAGGTAATAATAAGCCAAAACATCAAATATAATTTCTGGATCATACACTATTACTATCAGATAGTACGTATACCTTAAGCACCAGTGATTATTTATATACTGGCATAAGTATTTCAGGCCATTGAAACTTCAAAACCATCTTCGCAGCAGTCAGCCACAACCACACTCCTCTGAACGTTTTTGTATGAGTATCGCCGAGCTAAGAACACGTATACAATCAAGTTTGCTGCGGTCATGCCGGCTATAAGCCAGTAAAAATAGTCGAGGCGGCTACTGTTCAAGTCTTTTCCAAACCAACTCTTGCCAAATCTCCCAGTCACATGATCAATGGCTGTTATCAGAAGACTACTGATGAAGTTTGCAGCTCCGATCACACTAAGGTAGAAGGCAATGCCTAGGCTTCTCATAGAATCAGGAACTTGGTCATAGAAGTACTCCTGCAAGCCCACCAGAGTAAAGGCATCTCCTACACCGATAATGATGAATTGTGGAGCTAACCAGAAGACACTCATTGAAAGTGAACCCTTCACTGGATCCTTCTCTACAACACCCAGTCTCTTCCTCTCAACCAGTGCTGAAACTACCATTGTGGAGATCGAGAAAAGCATTCCAAAGCCAATTCTCTGCAGGATTTTGATGCCTCGCTCGTTTCCTGTAGCCCTTCGCAACACTGGGACAAGGATCTTCTCATAAATCGCCACAGCTACTATCATTCCAAAAGCGGAAAGCGCGAAGATTGAGGCTGGAGGGATCTCCAAGCCATTACCAATATTTCTGTCCAACATAGTGCCTTGCTTGACGAAGAAGGTGGCTGTTTGTGCTACAGAGATTCCAAATGGTAACGTAGCTAGCCATATTGGGATCAAATTGAGAATAAGCTTCATCTCTTCAACCTTGGTCACGGTTGCTAGTGTCCAAGGATCTTGCTTTTCAGCACAATTTTCCCAATCCTCCACTATAGCGGCTTTGTCAAGAAACCTGTAATTCATATGGGATCGTTAAACGAGCAGTTTAAGACATTTTGGGTGATATATACGAGCCAAATTAATTACAAGGATACGCACTGCAATTATTCAATGGAAATTATTATATCAATCAGTTCACTTAATTGCTTACTTGAGACTTTCGGTATGGCAGAGAAGCCTCCCTTTATTCACTCGTGACTTGGGAACTTCATGCAATTCAGCAGGATCAGAAGGATATGGCAGGTTTCTCTTCTTAATGGCAGCTGCTAGGACCTGCAACATTGGGGTTAAGGGGCTCCCAGGTGGCACATGATAGCGGTAAAATGGCCTTCCTATAATGAAGATGGCTAGTGATGAAGCCATAACTGTTGTAAGAATGATATCTGCAGCACCCCAACCAACACGATCTTGCACGTAAACAATTACAGTCACACCAAGTAGAAGGCCACAACAAAGGCCAAAGTTCCACCAGTTGAAATAGGACATCTTTTTCTTTCTTTCTTCACTGTGATTCTCGTCGAATTGGTCAGCTCCAAAACTCTCCAGCGAGGGTTTGTGCCCTCCGGTTCCAATGGAGATCATGTAAATGGCTATAAAGAAGACCATTTCATGAACCTTCCTAGGCTCCAGACACACAGCTGCGTCACAAGCCTTTAGACTTGGTACAAACGTGGACATTGTTAAGAGAATCAAGCCCTGGGGGTTCAAATATATAAAAATAAAACTCTCAGAACAAATTTAATAAAAATAAATGTTCGGAATAAACTATGAAATTAACAAGTAATTAATTTTTGGCTTTTTTCAAAGACGATGATGGAGTGTTCCGAGAGATTCTGCTTCTGCTTTTAGGTATTCTTTTGCCTTTGAACATCACTAAAGATGGATGGGTAGTCATTAACATCATTTTACATGGGCTTTGCCTCGCTACTAAACTGGATCAACAAAAACTTTCACGAAATCAATGAAGCAAAATGGACATAAAGCCTGAATTTGGCTTTCATGGTCTACCTTAACTTTGTACGCCCATCTTTATCACCATAAGTTTTTTTTTTTTTTAAATTAATTAAATCCTTTGTACTTTTTCTTTTAAAACTAATTAAACCCTTTGCATATTAGGTTGTGTATTACGAGATAGAAAAAATTATGGACGATAATTATGAAAAAATATAAGGGTAAATCTTCACCCTTTTTATTACTAACATTTTAACCTCTTTAGACTCTACGTAATATTCTGAATTTTAAATAATGGAATATTTAAGTATGGTTAAATATAAAACCTTGCTATTTTTTTTTAAAAGACATATATAGAAAAAGAATTTACCAGAAGGTAGACAACAGACGAAAGAAAAACAGTTGTGAATCGGCCGAAGTAAGCATCAGCAAGAAAGCCTCCAAATAAGGGCATCAACGTAGTCACACCAGCCCAGTAGTTTACATTCCTAGCGGCTGTCTTGAGGTCCTGATGAATCACCTTGGTAAGGTAAATGATGAGGCTCGTTGCCACTCCAAAGTAACTCAATCTCTCACTGAATTCAATGGCTGCCAAACAGAAAATAGTTAAAAATCATAACCCAAAACGAAAGAAACAACCACTGTGCCGTAGGGTTTCTGGACCCTGACCCGTTTCTGTGACATAGATTTCTTCTTTTTCTCATGAGATTCTACAAGTAAACAAAGGATTTGTGCCCTTTTTGTGGACCTTACCACGTATCTTTGTAGCCCATTAAAGGCTGCATTCATTGGCCACATAAAGCAGAAGAAGGACCCCATGCAGAGCATAAGTTCTTCTTCATATTTGTGATTGTAATCGAAAGAATCAATTGTATGCAACTTTTACTGATGTTGACAAGAACATGTAGGAATAATTGCATTTCACTAAACAAAAACACAATAACGTACAAGTTGATTTATTTTTCCTATTGTTAATTAGTGGGATAACTATTCGATCTTATAAGCTCTTATTTTGAGAATCTTTTATATGCATAATTAAGATTAATTCAAGAAGTATTCACAAAAAAAGAAGAAGAAAGAAATAATGTTGAAATCCGGATTAGTTTTTTGTATTCCATGGCAAACAGCTTTATGTATATCTTATAGCGACTATATATATACATATAGACACACCCACAGGTACAAGAAAGGCTTGAGTATGAGCTCATAGGAGGTAGGCTTACCGATGATTTTCTTAGCCATCAACGTCCCTTTTATGAATCTACTCTTTGTTTTCTGTTTTTTTTTTCTTAGAAGATCAACACATATATTGCCATACTCTTCTCCTTGAAACAAATACATTACAAACCATGCAAGGCATGCAACCAAGAGATTGTTTTTGCCTTTCTGAAAGAAAAGACGTTTAATCCAAGGATTTCTAAAATGCAGACTAGGTCTCACTTTGAAGTGAGAAGAATATTGAGTGCAGTTTCTTTCTGATTTTAAATATATTTATGAGCTTCACCATGTAAGAACTTTACCCAGATCCCACAAGAAAGGAAATTAGTAGTACTTGAGAGATTAATATTTATGCTATATATATTAATTAGCATGAGTCCACCAGCTTGTCCTCTAGCAGACTTCAGGTTTTATCAACATTACCGATTAGTTTGACCATTTGTAAGAACACAAAAAGAAAAAAGAAAAAACATGGTCATGACAAAAACTGTATCAAATACCTAGCTAACTTGCATGGATAGACATTCTCGTTACGGAATCATGAGAAGAAAAGTGATGAGTTCCAAGAAGAGCCATCCGCCAGTATTTTGTTTTTCAACAATAAAGGAAGAAGAGTCCTATTTCTGGGAGTAATATTCATGGCTAAATTAATTTTCCTAAGTAGAGTTTAGAGAAGCTCGATATTCTAGCTACGGCTGATAAGGAAAAGAAGGCATTGGCCCTCTCCGTGGCTTCATCCTTCTTGTAGGTAACCAAACAGAGCATAAAATACGAAGAGAATAATAGTATAAAGTACAATAATTTGTCGGCAACTCTTAATACTTCATTGCATGAAAATGTTTAGTGCTTACCGATGATGAAGAGTGTTGCTTTCCAAACACCAGTAGAGGCCCGGAGGGGAACCCTTCCTTTATGATCCACTGAGGAATCATAAACCCATTTCTCTTCATCAACACCTCTTGTTTCTACTCCCTTCTTAAGCTCCATCCCTTAGCAGATACTTGATAATGTCTTTCCAAAGCCCTAATATATATTTTTTCTATCCAAGAGTGCTGGCTACCATGGATGTGGATTTATGGAAGAGAAGCTTGCTTTGGGCGTCTTTATATAGAAGAGGATTTGCTTCGTTGACTCATTGGGGAAAATTCCTTATTCCCTGCACACTACAAAGAAGGTAAAAATATTTATTTGGAGATTATCGTGAAAGAGAAAATGGTCATTTTATCCTTCTACTTCCACTCATCAGGATGTCATTGTCAGTCTACAGATGGGAATGGCATCCAAATGCTAGTTTTTCCTTTCTTTTTAGTCCGGGGCCAATTCGACCCTTTAGTAAGGAATCTCGTAACCTCGCGATATTCCTTTCCACCACTAAAATGACAGCGAAAATCCGAAGCAAATGCTGCCTTCATAGTTCGTTCCACCGGATTAAATTCAAATTGGAAAATATTTTTGGAATTTGCTCAATTGTAATATTTTAGAACGTTAAGTAAATAATTAGTGATATTTTATTAATTATTTTCTACATCTACCTTAAAAAAGAGATAAATACACTATATATATATATATAACTTCCTGAATCCATCGTAAAAAAAAAAGAGAAAATAAAACGCATGTCCCATACAAAATAATAAAAATATGTCTTGATAGAATTTTTTTTTCTTTTTTTTATACTTATCTCTATAGAAACCACCATAAAATTTCCTCATCTCCAACTAAACCCACCACCATGTGATAATATTCTTGAAGTTCAATGTCGTCTTTTTAGATCATCGTTTATGGTAAAGTTTCAATTAAAGTATCCATTGCTCAATTTAACTTATGTAGACAGGTTGCTTTCTGTCTTCCAAATGTAAAACAAATTATCGACCATGCCTTGCACTAATCGTCCCTTATGCTAGCAATATTGTTGATTGTTGTAGTACTGTAAACTCATTTTGAATCTTTATATTAAGATGAACAAAGAATCTAAAATAGGAAGGGCATTCACTATAAAATAGGTCTTTAAGATGTATTTTTTTTTATTGAACTGCCAATTATCTATCATAGATTATTCTTAGTGATTTTCTCTTCGTGTGGAAATATTTGTGCCATTTCTTGAAATTTGGTTTCTGGGTTTAGAACTTTATTGATAGTTTCTTGCATAATTGTTTCCTTGAGCTGTTGATGATTGAATTTGTTACTTTGCTATTTGTTGTTTATGAACTTCCATTTATTATAAAGAAAGCTAAATTACATGGTGTTTTCAGCTGTAGACACAAATTATTGTGAATTGCGATAATGAAATTTACTTGGATATGATGTGTAATTAAAAGGATTATGAGGGTGTTTTAGTATTGTCAAATTCTTTTTTATTTTTATTTTTTATACATAAAGTTACTGGTGTATGCTCCACAAACTATAGGAAGTGGGCGGCGCTTGTGCCATTAAAAAGGCGTGTGAGACACCTCCTGGTAGTCAAATCTGGCTATTCGCCGTTTACATAGATGCACAGACGTGCCCTCTTCTACATAGTGCGACACATGTAGACATATCATGATTAATGGATTGCTGCCGGTGATCGATTGTTTGTATTTTTTCTTTCTTTTCTCTCTTCTGATAACTAAAATGCACAATTATTCTCTATTTATTTGTTATTTGTTTGGGCCTGATGAATACACCAGACCCAAGCTACTTAGGTCTGGGTACCACGTCAGACCCAAGGTCCTTGACTTTGACAGCCATGTTGATGTCAGACCCAGGCGCGGCCAGACCTAAGCACGGGTCTGGCATGGTTGCCAAACTAAGACACAGGGGTCTGACATGATTGCCAAAACAAGGTGCGGGTCTAACATGGTTGTCAGACCCAAGCGCGTGTCTGGCATGGCCCCAGACCCAAGGCTCTTAAATATTCTCTCTATTCTTAATATTTATTTTTACATTTAAAAAAAATAATATTGACCCGTTGCGGAGTGCATGTCAATATACTACTGATACTCTAGATTCACAAACACATGTAATTTGTAACAGCCCGGCCCAACTTGCCATATATTATCCACTTTGGGCCTTACCGCCCTCACGGTTTTGTTCCTAGTGACGCGAGCCCACATTTGAGCCTGACGCCTCAAAACACGTATGACAAGATGACAACCAGCACTCTTAATAAAGCCAGCTACCAAACCCTCACCTGCCGACGTGGGATATTACAATTCACCCCTCTTAAGGAGCCTGACGACCTTGTCGGCATAATCGAACAGCCAGTGAGGTCGGCTCTGATATCAAATGTAACAGCCCGGCCCAACCTGCCATATATTGTTCGCTTTGGGCTTTACCGCCCTCACGGTTTTGTTCCTGGTGACATGAGCCCACATCTGAGCCTGACGCCCCAAAACACGTATGACAAGTTGACAACCATCACTTTTAATAAGGACAACTACGTACCAAACCCTTACCCGCTGATGTGGGATATTACATAATTAATTTAAATTTCTATACCAATAAATAAATAAATAAAAGTTAAGGTACAAAAGTCACAACCGTTTGAAGCTTAATAGATGCAATGCTAGGACATTGTAAATTTAGTAAAATGGTGATATTTGTGGATTTGTTTCAAACTTGGAAGATATAATTTTTTTTGAATGATACAGTAAGATAATGAAATTGCAATGCAAGTACATGCTTGCAAAATTCTGAATCCCGAAGCTTAATAGATGTAATAAATTTTCTTTAGTTCCACAAATGTTGAGATATAAGGTAAGGTCACCTATATATATACACGAACGAGGCCGCTAGACGAAAATAACTAGTGCCTGAGGAAACTGTTTGAGTTTGACGATTAATTCTTTATTTTATTATATTATAGAAATTAACAAGATTAATTTATTATTAATCCAATATTAAATGATAAAATTCAATAAAAAACCGACACTAAATGATGAAACTTGCAACAAAAACAAAACCCAAAAGCTATATATATATATATATATATAAGCGGGATTTTTCTGCTTGACGTTGGTGCTCCCCTTTTCTAATACACCAGGATTTTTTTAGGCATTCCTAAGGCAATTGAAAGACAGAAGAAAGGCATACTTAACCTCCGTGCTTTAGTCTTGTTTCGAGTGGATTGCTATTAGGACAGTTTATACCTTTCCTTCTTCCATATTTTCCATTACCTTTTCCCTCGAAGTAGTATTAACTTGGAGAGTAAAAAGAAAATGAGGGGTGGTTGGGGCCCCGGGATAGCTCTAACCTGTGGATGACAATTAATGGTGGTGGTTTTAGTAAGAACTAGTTTCCTTGTCTGCCTGCGAGCATGAATTCAAGGTGTAATAGAGTGTTTTTTTTTGATAAATTATGTAAAATCATAACATATAAAATTGAATTGATCCAAACTCTATGTGAAAAAAAAATAAAAATTCATTAATCGATGATGTTCAAATTCCATTGATCATAAGAAAATCTAAAATAATGGGTTGATTGTGTGGAATTCATTGACAATGCCAGTAAATCTTGGCCAACTACCAACCTTGAGAAATCTCAATCCGATTGCTTGCCCTGAATGAGCTTCAAGTTAAATGTGTGAGAGTTGCTTGATTTGAAAGATACAAATCCAAATTGAAAGATTGATAAAAATGTGGGTCGGCCAATGAAATAAATGCATAAGGACCAAATAAAAAAGAAGGTTCAAGGGCAAAAAAAAAAAAAAAACATTCAGAAAAATATGAAATAGTAGCTGCAACAATGATTTACATTCACATATTAGTTTTTGTTAATAGTTGGATAATATTAATTATAAGTACTGTATTAATTTTCTTAAATTATACTACGAAACTTTACGAGTTTTTTTTGTTAAAATTTAATATGGTGCAAACCGCGTTCTAAAAAATTCAATTTTTTTTGTTAAAATTTAATATGATCTATATGTTTTGGATCGTTTTGATGTGCTGATGTCAAAAATAATTTTTTTAAAATGAAAAAACATCATTGACATGTATTTCAATAATAAAAATTATTTGAAAAATAACTATTACCACACTGTTAAACATATTCTAAGTAGAACCCGCGTATCTTAGTGGCATCGCCAAAGTCAAACTCATTCCAAAATAGATATTGGTGGCACTTAAGCATAGCTGCTAATTCAAATGCGTTGGGAGTTTTGGGACTGTTAGAATCATATAGAAACTATTTATTTCTCAAAATCTTCATTGCCAAGAAGAATGGAAGTATGAACCTTTTGGTGAACAAAGCTTTATGTAATATAATCGAAACCAACTTGATTCAAAATGCTCACTGAGGATTAACATAATGTAATTAAAAAAATGTGACCTTTCACCTTTTCAACAAACTTTTCCCAACATGATCGCCACACAAACAGACAATTATAATAGTGGCAAAAAGTTGATATGATTAGAAAAAAATGTCAGATTAAGTGGAGATCAAAGCATACTATTGATATACTATTTAGCTGAAACAATTCGAAACTTTTCTCTGTCCAGTGAGCTTATTATTGGGTTTGTTTCTGAAATATGCAGATATAACAAAAATAATATATTTGAAATTTTTTTAGGAGTCATAAGGATACTGTTAGATAAATTTAGGGTTATTTAGAGTTTATATGTAAATTACTTGAAGATCATATATTCTTTTTGATTTTGAATAATTACTTCAAGGTTGAGTTATCGTAAACCAGAAGTTGTCAAAGTGTTTGGTTTTTAACAATAATCCACACGAACCATTGTACTTTGCTCACCTTTTTCACAATCCACATGAAATAAAAGGCATAAATTTCTATTTATAGAGAAATCTAAAAATTGTATAAATTATAAAATATCAATTTGCTGCTTAAATAATATTATATATATTGTTTTAGACTAATTTTAGAAATTTATTCAATCAAATCCCTACTTGATTTTTCTAGATCTAGAATTGTAATTCCCTATATTACACTCCAGTCCTCAATTTCTAAAACTTATTTATAATTAAATCACACTTGATTAATCATTTCATTTTAATTTCTGACCAATGATTCTAATGTGTGTGACCCATTAGGTTCTCTAATAAATTAGTCTAAATATAAATCACAATTCTAAATGAAATAGGATTAAATAAATAAATTTATTATCAATTCAGTAATTGATTGATTTATATTCAAAAACCAAGTATAATGTTTAGTAACCTGTCATGATCTCCTAAATATTAAAAAAGTCATAAGTGATTTGACTTAACCTTTCAATGACCAATTTCTTAGTATAATTATTATCTCTTCATCAACAATGTTTCAATTTATACATTATAACATGGAGTGTGTATACTATGTCAAATCATGTTTATTTTTAACACCACAGTCATTGATTTTTTGAATAAAAACTTTATACAAATCTTATTCCACCTTACACAAGGATTTACAATAAATACTATTTAAAAACAGATGAAATATTTTCTCTAATTTATCTAGGGTGATGAAATCTCTCTTGATTCATTGATTCTTTGAATAAGATTTGAAACTCTATACAAATCTTTTTCTACATTGCGCAAGGATTTACATTCAATTTTATTTAATAACAAATGAAATATTTTCTCTAATTCATCAAGGGTGATGAATCCTCTCTTGATTACTTAAATATCTTCATGTAGTTCATGTTATACCCAATATCTACCCATTTGTTACCATTCATTAAGATAATATGTAGTAAGATCAAAACATAACACTCCTTATATAAGATAACTTAGTGATCTCAAGTCTAAGAATCATATGACATTCTCATGCAAGTCAATTCAATGAACATGTCATCTGACAAGTACCTACATATTAGTTTTAGGTATCATTCACACCTCAGCTTATAAGAACAATTGCTTCTTTTCATAAAGAAAATAATATAATATATACCAGTTTCAACAACTCTAATTAATATTCAGTCTTAATAGAGTATTGACTAGAAATATTTTAGGAACAAAATAATAAATGACCTCTCTCTATACTGAATCTGAGAAAGAGTACTCAAAAAATAGATGATCATAGGTCTTCATATGTGAACCACATAAGATACATACCACAAATGTGATGATCTAAAAAGTCCGTAGTATGTTCATAGTGCGTAGACGACCCAAAGAGACAAGCTATAAGATGAAGGAGTGTCGTGAGATATGTCTTTGAAACCAGAGAAGATGGTGCATAGTACTTTTAGGCCTGATATCTTGAAGTGCCTCTCAAGCTGAATCAAAAGTGTACCTCCTTGTAGAATGACCTGTCCAAACATAGTGTTCTAGAAAGCTAACTCGAGTATGGAATCTAATGCGGTCCTATATCTACTAAAAGTCCTGACTACCCGAAGAAAAGTATCAACCACCATCCTCAATAATGTCTGCAACCTTTGCATTCCAAGACAATTCAGAAATAATGATTTGATGCAATAGAAATCTCATAATTATAATAATTTTATAATTTTTTTTTGTAAAATATCTTTGTCCCAAGAATTCTTTATCTTTACTCTAGATTCGTTAATCAAATATTTGATTCATTAATTAACTATCTAATGAATATTAAAATAAATAAATTTTTATTAATAAATTAAATATATTTATATGAACAAAAATTAATGTTACAGGAAACTAATTGAATATATATCATATACAGTAATACTTATCCCATTAATAGAGAATGTGGTTTCGGTTTAAAGATCAACACAAATAATTCAACTCTATAAATGGACTCAATGGCAAGCTCAACTAGTCTGTGCTTCTGGTCAACTTTAAGTTCATAACATGAAGTACAATATTCAGTGGCTATAGTGATGAATGAGTGCGTATCTTTTTATTGGTGGTTAGAGCACTCTGGCTTTATACATCATGATTAACCTCTCTATAAGTTATAAAACGACGCAGGGATTCGCCATCCAATTATTTAAATATTCTTAGAGCTAATTAAAGCTAGCACATTATCAATTGCAACATTTTTGGGCACATATCATAGCAGGTTTGTAATTGAAGCAAAAAATAGAGGGGTCTAATGATGGGAAACTCCTTTTTCCAATGAACCATGTGTTTTTCGTTTGCGTTTTAATCTCTTCTTTTTGCTTGTATTCGCACCTCCGTAATTTCAATCAAATCGTAGAATGCAATGTTGTCATTGCTTAGCACAAGTGACAGAGATAGACATAGATGCAATGCAGGTGCAGAATATAGGCCCAGTTTCTAGTAGTCAGCTTATGTTTTGATGCGTGTCAGAATCCACTATTTCCCATCATAGTCCTTTCATTCTCAGATCACAGCCATTCTAGGCTATGCCTGAAGTTTTGCACAATCAACAGTATCTTGGAATTTCTTGGGGGGCGTATAGATTCAACAACAGCGGCCTAAGAAAATAATTAGCCGTGATCCTGGGAACATATTCGAAGATCTTCCAGGAAAAAGAACGAAGCACATGTAGCACATGCCATGTTATAAATTTAATGCATGCCTCTCTAGTGTTTAAAGTTTGGAAGAATAAAGTTTAGGCATTGGTCACTGTAAATGGCGCTTTCACACAAACATCTGGGTACTTCAGGCATAGCCTAGAATATTTACGTAAATTAGGTAGAGAAAAAATATGTGTGGAACCATGATCAAAATATTGTCAAACTTTAAATCACTCGATTTGGAAGCCTAAGATAAACTATTTACTTTATTACTATGATTTGTTTGATTCAACTGATTGAAGAAAGTCAAAACCAACATGCAAAATAGCTGATGCTTAGAAATATACGAGCATAGGAAAACTTTTGGAGCTATCAGAACATGGGTGTACAATGGTGTGTTTCACCATATATTCAAAGAGATAGATGTATAGAAACTACGAAAACAATTAGGGAGTACATAGAAAGGAAAATTGCACGGAATAAAGCTTAATTATGTGAGAAGGAAGGTTATGAATTTGTATCAATGAGATGAAAGGTCTGTAGCTGAACACTTTAGTGACTTCTAGTATTTAGTGTTTGATTAATCAACTAATAACCATGAAAATAATGTTAGATGATGAGTTGCAGGCACAAATGCTTTTGAAGACTTTGCTAGATAGTTGAGAGACGTCTTTCGTTATAATACCAGGTAATTATGCTCCAAATACTGTTTTGTCACTATCTTTTTTCTTCATTGGAGATAACTCATTCAATGAAAAAAAAAAGATGAAGTGAAGTAGTAGCAGATGATGCAAAGGCTCTTGTCATAGAAAATAGGTGGAAGAGTAGGAAAAAATAATTCAATGAACACTAAAGATCTAGAGGCATACTATAGTTTAGTGGAAGTTTCAAATTTTATCACTGCGAGAGAGGTCACATCAGGAAAAATGGCAAGACATGGAAAAAGGAATAGGAAGAACTAAAGAATTAGGAAAAAGACAGTGAGTGTAAGGTGTTGTAAACCAATAATTATCAACCACAGCAACTGCATGTGGCGTTGGAGTATTATATATAGAAAAGTTTTACAACAGAGAAGAAAAAAAATAAGGAAATAGCTATTACAGGCTATACAAGGAATTATATACTATAATTATAATTAATCAATTCCTAAACAGACGCTGCATAATTAACTGTAAAGCAATAAACTGTAATGGTATAATTTTCTCCTTAATGCTTGGATGGATTCTCTCCTGGATTGTTTGTAGGAGATGAGTTTGTGTTGGCGCCAATACTCCCTCTCAAGTCAAGCGTGGTTGGTAACACGTGAAGCTTGGACCTAAAGAGCATAAACAGAGATTTTGATGGACTTTTAGTGAAGATATCTGCAATTTGCAAGTTGGATGGCACATGTTGAATCTTCAAGACACCATTGCATACTAACTTGCGGACAAAGTGAATATCAATGTTAATATGCCGAGATCGTTTTTGAGCTATAGGATTGCGAGTCATAAAAATTGCACTGGCATTGTCCTAAAATAGAGTTGGCCTGTCTGATGGCTGAAGGTGTAAGTCTTGAAGAATGTTTAATAACCATTTGACCTCAGCTGCAGTGAGGGCTAAAGCTCTGTATTCAGATATTTCTGCAGAAGAGCGAGAGA
>Ga0325401_1003949_pt1 | contig 13811 bp, 16 predicted proteins | sample PopdelMetagenome_FD_205666 | JGI IMG/M metagenome (GOLD analysis project Ga0325401, IMG submission 205666) | Populus deltoides microbial communities from Bellville, Georgia, United States - Xylem-PdKOR-R2 | ecosystem: Host-associated > Plants > Phyllosphere > Stem > Wood/Secondary xylem | place...
TGGTGGTGCGCGGGCACGACCTGTTCAAGGGCTACCTCGGCAACCCCGACGCCACCGCCGAGGCCGTCGTCGACGGCTGGCTGCGGACCGGTGACATCGCCACGAAGGACGCCGACGGGCGCATCCGGATCGTCGACCGCGCCAAGGACATGATCATCCGCAACGGCTACAACGTGTACTGCCGCGAGGTCGAGGAGGTGCTCGTCCGCTACCCGGGCGTCGCCTCCGTCGCCGTGTTCGGCGTCGCCGACGACGAGCACGGGCAGGAGGTGCACGCCGCCGTCGTCGTCGAGGACTCCGAGGCCGGTCGCGCCTTCGACGCCGAGGCCATGGTGGCCGAGGCGCGCACCCACCTCGCCGCGTACAAGTGGCCGCGCGCGGTGCACGTGCGCCCGGCGCTGCCGCAGGGCCCGAGCGGAAAGGTGCTCAAGCGCGAGCTGGTCGCGGAGTACGAGGGCTGAGGGGGGAACGCCGAGAGGCCGGCACCCTCGGTGGGTGCCGGCCTCTCGTCCGGTGGAGCTGCTAGTCCGCTACTCAAAGCGGTGGCCACCCGTGCCTTCGTCACTAGCGCTCACACATGACTTGGTGGCCCAGAGTCACGACCACCAGCACACTGCACCAAATCGGTCGTCGATCGGATGATTAAGACCGACTAGCCAACATATGGCCCATTAGCATGGGCGTCCAGATAATTGTGTATGTATTGCCCCTTGCTTGTTTGAGGATGAGAGAACTCCTCCCAAATGTGCTCGGGGCACCCTCCATACCACCACTGAACACCATTTGGAAAGCGCACGTATATTACCGCCGCAACCTCATCATAAGCCATGGCCGTAATGCGACTAGAGCCAAGCACTTCAATCCACTCAATCATCAGTCTCCTCCACTTGAGTGCCCCGCCATGAGGCCAACGCCTTGCTGATGTCATTTGACCCGGCCACCCGGCTCCAGCCATCTAGAGACGGGTCATCAGCACGCGGGGCAGGCATAGGTTGGTTAATGATGACCCGCGATGGCAGATTAACCGCTTCCCCCGCCACGATTGCTTCCCCGGTCCTCAGCGACGGCAGCGCCTCCGCAAGTCCCGCCAGATTATCGGGCAATCCGGAGCGAACCCTCCCCTGGTCAGCCGCATTGGTAAGTCGCAAGGCGATCACAGTTCCCGCCTGAGAGAATGCCGTATCGGGTAACTCCGATGGTCGCTGACTGACCAACATCAGCCCAATGCCATATTTGCGACCCTCTCGAGCGATCCTATTGGCATGCTCGGCCGCCAAGCGTGAGTCCCCCTCGCCCGATAGATAACGGTGGGCCTCCTCCATCACCACGAGTGTTGGTCGAGTCCGACCTATGCCATGACCATCTTTGGATCTTATCGAAACCTCAAACAACAATTGCATGATCACGCCGATGGCGAGATCAGCAGCCTCGACAGGTATCCCAGAAAAGTCAAGCACCGAGACGGCTCGCGTACCACCGAGCCACTCGTCGATCACCATAGCCAGAGGGTCCACATCGAGGACTTCGACACTCGGGCTAAGAAAGAACTCGAAACGAGCGTCGGCCAACCTACTCCGAATGCGTTCCGGAATTGTGCCATGGTATCCAAATGATGGCCCCTTAAAGGGCGCCGTATTATTGGGCGAGTTAGGCCTAAAGCGCGTGGGGTGCAGTGATTGAGGATCGCCATCTTCCACGACGCAAGGCTCTCCGGTTTTGATAGCCTCAACGGTGAGGCTGTTTTCATAATCTAGATCGTGCCAAACACTTCTAATATCGAACGGTATCGGTGTGTCGGCTCCGATGGCGCTCGCCTCGGATAGCCAGGCGCTGGCCATCGCATAGTCAGACCGCGCCTTGCTCACTAGCTCCGCAAAACGGTTATTAGTAACCGACGGGATCACTCCAGGACCAGCGAGAGCTCGGAGGATGTCCGCAGCCGGCAAAGCCCAGAAGGGCACACGTAATCGCTCACTTCCAGACTTCGCCACCGACCGCACCGAGGCATCCTCGGCTAGCGCGGCAGTATACTCCCCATGCGGATCGATAATTACGATGTTTGCGGCAGACCAGCCGCCCCTTACAAGGTTCTGAACGAGCGTCGCGACGGCGCTGGTCTTTCCGGATCCCGTTGATCCCACCAACACACTGTGTCGAGTGATGAGTTTCTGGGCATCGAGCGCGACCGATACATCTGGATTGGACGACAAGCTTCCTAGTAAAACTTTCGCGGAATCAGCTTGCGGGTGTATGGCAGTCAAAACCTCCGGCGAGACGAAGTGAACTGGGTCGTCTAATCCGGGATAGGAACTCACCCCCCGCCTGAATGACCCGACCGCGTCCAACTCACCAAGGAGCTGAAGTCGCAACCATCGGTCACCGACCTGACTGACTTCAACCGGAGGCAAGCTACCCGACAATTCCGAAAGACCTACCAACTCGACACTCGCGAGCAGTCGCACTGGCCCCTGCGGGATAGCGACGATGGAGCCGACTTGCCCAACGGGCTGCAGCCTTCCTCGCCAAAGCGGAGCTATACCGGCCAGATTTGTGTCGAGCCGGACTGTGACAGTGGCCCCAAGTACATGACTGACCCTGCCAATGCATGCGGGATGGCGCTCAGCCATTGCTGTTCACCACCCTAGGATCAATCAATCCTGCATCTTGCCACTGCTCCACGCGTGTGCTGCGCGAGAGAAATGCTGTCAGTGCCGAAAAGTCGCCCAATCTAAAATTATCATCTTTCCACAGAAGTTCTGAAACGCCTTCGGGCGGCAACCAAGGCCGGCGATCCGCTCCGATGATGGCCTCAGTCGCGCCCAAGATCGTCACATTTGGAAGTGCCGGAGCGACAGCTTCCGCCGCCACCTCGCCGAAACAGAAGGCGACGATCTCAGATCGCGGATATCGTCTGGCAGCGTCAAATATTGCTTCATTTATGTGTTGATCACCGAAGGAATAGCCGGAAATCAGCGTCAAGGACTCCGGTACAGCCAGGGCGCGCCTGAATCTGTCCTGCAAGACTGTGAAGGGGACCCGTCGAGACTCATCATACTTCTCATCCGACGGGTATATGGCGGCAACATGGTCATCGGGAGCGAGGGCTCCTGTTCGTACTATGCGCCCTTCTTCGTCGACCAGCCAATTTAGCGACCCGTGCATCTTCCAAAGGCGAGCGAAGTTACTGGGATAGGTATCCATGGAGCTGCCCGTGCCATCGACAATATCTGCCCGAAAGCGCGCCCGCAGATTGCCGACGAAACCGTCGGCGTACGAAACGCCATGAGACTCGAACCCAGTTTCGACGAGCAGATCGTAGTTCAGCGTGAAGATTTCAATCGGCTGCATATAGTAATCCCCGGCCACCCAACTGGCCAAGTCCATGTAAGCAGTCATGTCCACAGGCTTTGCTTTCAGGTGATGGACTATGGACTTGGATATCTCCACGTCGAGGCGGGTTGCCGTATCAAGATTGAAGTCACCAAAGTTCTCACTTTCCGACAGAAGAGCCTTTATTCGCCTAATGCGACTCAAGCCCACTTCGAGGTTCCGGGTCTCGAAGACGGACGTCGCAATAGGCTTCAACTCGTCATCAAGATCCGAGAGCACCAGCTTCAAGAGATGTACGACGTCCGGCAGGCCAGCAGGACGACTTGCACCCGCACCCAGCAGCATATTGATGTGACGATTGCGCGAAGAAACCTTGTTCGCGAGATCCGCACCGGCTACAGCAGGGTCCCATGTTGCCGCGGGAGTAGGTTGAATCTTTGAAGCTGGAGGGTCTGTCGTCATGCTTAGCGGCTCTCCAATCAAGTAGCCAGTGATGATCCGCCGCTTGGGCGGCGATATGAGTATCGACTTGCTCAATTATGGATCGAACAAGAGTCGTCGACAAGGCTTTCAAGGCAACCGCCACTCCATGAAATACCATAGGTCTCTCGCGGGATCGGCTCAAAATACTCCGCCACAAGAGGCCCTGTCGTCAGTAGTTGGCTCTGGTCGCTAGGCATCATGGTCGCCTCCATCGACGACGCGGCCTCGAATCGCCATGCCGTCTCGGGCGGTGAGTCAAGAAACTCGATCTCAACGACCTGAGGCCCGACCTTGGAGTAATGAACATTAGACGTCGTCGACAGGTTGAGTTTTTCCTCGGTGTCGACGAGGACGGAAAGGGCAAGTACATGCCTTACACCGGGACCCGGCCGCGGAGGAAGGATGATCACATCCACGGCGATCTGATTGCCAGAGACTAGACGCTTCTCGCCAATTCGGCATCCCGCAAGAGCGCGGACTTGAAAAACTTCCAGGCGGTAGTCAGTACGGCTACGCAGATAGAGGAGCATCGGCTGGAGTTGGTCGGCTCGGGTGAGCTCAACGGCGCAAGTCATATGCATCCAGCGCCAATACTTGCCATCAATGACGTACCGCCTGGTCCGAGCCCAGATGCGGTAGCCACGCTCAGCCTGCTGCGCCGAAGCCGCTTCGACTTCCTCCTTGCGGACCATGACGCGGAACTCAGGAAGCTCTCGGTATTCGCGCGTGAGGTCTGTCGCGTTGCCGCCCAGATGTCGGGCGTAGAGGCGAACGATGCGCTCAGACGGATGGCCTTTGCCTAATTCGATCTTGCTCAGCGTTCTACGGCCGATCGGTCCACCAGTCGCAAGAGCGCCGAGTCGCTCCATGCTCCAGCCACGCGCCGTACGTATGGCTCGCAGGCGCGCTCCAAAGCGGACGTGAGCGGCACTGATCGGCTCAGCCATGTCGAAGCCGACAAGTCGTGTCGCCTAGCACGCGTCGCCCGCGACAGGCGACAGCTTCGGTGGTCCTCATGGGCACCTTCGTGAACGACACCTGATGGGACCCGCCCGGACCGGGTGGCCCGAGGCCCTGGCTCGGCTCTACCAACAAGCCCCCTCCCTTGGACCGAAGCCGCCACAGCGCGACCTGCATCCATCTCTACCAGTCACGACCGACAACCGGGAGTAGTTGCTATGTCGAATCTCGCCCGCTACAGCTCCAGCGCCGTCGAGCGCGCCTCAAGCCGCGCCATCGACCACGAGCGCGCCCGCGCCGAGGTGGCAGTCGAGCGTCTCGCCGCCATCGCCGAAACGGTGGACGCCGCCATGGTGGCGGTCTACCGCAACGCAAGCACAAGGGCCGCCGTCGAGACAGCCCGCCCGGAGATCGCGGGCTACTGCGAACTAATCATGCAGCGCGGCGTTATCGCCTACGGCGAGGTCGTGGGCGAGGTTGGACGGCGTCGGTGAGTCCCCTCGAGCAGGCGCTCCTCGTCGCCGTCCTCACCGCAGCCTTCATGCTGACCGTGCTGGGCGCCATCGTCGTCGGCAGGTTCCTCATGCAGCGCCGCCGACAGCAGGCGCTGCGGAAGGTGCGGGCGATCGAGCGCGAGGTCGACCGCCAGCTCCTTGAGGCGCTCCGGAACGGGCCGCCCCGCTCGTGAAGACGGTTCAGGCCGTCATGGCAGGACTAGTTGTCGGCCTCATTCTCCTGACCGCCTTCGTCCTGGTCGTTGGACCGTACTTGACCCAGCTTCTTGCCCTGGCCGTGATCCTGCTGGTCGCGGCCATGTTTTTCCGACGTGGCGCTTGACGACTTGTTTCAAATTTGAAACAATCTCGTCAGAGGGGCCCGTAGCGAACTACTTGCTGCGGGCCCCTTGTGCGTTCGCGCCGGACCCAGTCCGCGCGAGCACGAAGAGGAACATCGTCATGCCAAAGAACATGCAGGTCACCGCAAGCGCCCGTCCGACACCAGACACGGACCGACTCGTCCACGCCCTCCTGCTCATCATTCGCGCTCGAGCTGAGGCTCAGCGGGCGAAGGAGGCGCGCCATGAGCACACTCGCTGATCTTCTCCAGCTACTCGCCGCGCCCCTTGTACTCGTGCCGTCCGTTTACCTCGTACGACTTGCCTCGCAGCGCGCATGCGACCGGGACCGTGCGATCTACCGCCTCGGCTTCCCGCGCAAACTGAACGTCAAGGCGACAAGCGCCTTCCTGGCGACGCTTGCCGGGCTTGCGACTCCGCGGGTCACCCTCGCCGGACGAGACACCGCCGTCCTTGAGGTGGTCTCGCGTGCTGGCCGCCTTGAGCACTACGTGCGGCTCCCCCGCCGGGGTCGCCGCTACTAACTCGCTCAGCTCCGTGCAGCCGTGCCGGGTATCGAGATCTCGGAGCAGACGGGGGCACACCTTCCCCGGCTCACCCGCGGCAGTGAGCTGCGTCGCTTCGGTCCGTCGCTGCCGCTTGCCATCCCCGACCCGGCAGCCACCGCGGCCACTGTCCTGGCAGCAGCTAGCGAAGCGAGCCGAGGCGAAGTTGCGGTGTGGTCGTGGGTTATCGCGGGCGGCGCCCCAACCACGGTCACGACCACCGATCGCACGACGGCGAAGCCGGAGGATGTCCGTCTGCTTGCAAGCCTCCGCATCGCCGCCGGGGGCCCGGCGAGTACGGCACCGGAGTGCGTTGCTCGCCTCCGGCGTGCCGCCGCCTCCGTGTCGGTTCCGGGTGGCCGGCTCGTCCCGCGAGCGCTGCCGAACTGGCTGGCAGCCCGTCGCGTAGATGCCGGAGCCTCACCAGTCGTCACAGGCGCGACGCCCGTCTCCCTCGCCGAACTCACCGCCCTCTGCGGCTGGCCGATCGCGGCTCCGGCGGTCCCGGGGCTTCGGCTGGGCCGTTCGCCGCAGCTCGCCCCCTCCTTTGACGTCCCTCGTTCCGGACGCATCCTCGGCGACTCAACAATTGAGCCCGTTCGACCCGTCGCAGTTCGCCCCCGTCCGTCGACGCAGCACGCCCTGTGGACGGGGCCGACTGGCTCCGGCAAGTCGTGGCTAGCAGCGGCGGTCGCGCTTCAGGACATCGCCGCCGGTCGCGGCGTGACCGTCATCGATCCCAAGGGCAGCCTGGTTCGACTAATCGCAGAGCGCCTTCCCGAAGAGGCGCTAGACCGCGTGGTCTGGCCCGATCCAACCGACGAAGCCCAGCCCGTCCCGCTGCCGCTACTCACGCCAGACGCCAAGGGCTACCCAGAGCTAGCCGCAGACACCCTCATCGGGTTGCTGCGTCACCGCTTTCAGGACCTCGGCCCGCGCTCCAGCGACATTCTCACGAGCTCGCTCTACTCGCTGGCGCGCACACCCGGGGCGACGATCTTGGACCTTCTCCGGCTGTGGACGGACGAGGGCTACCGGCGCACCGTCGTCGGTCGCGTCTCAAGAGACCCCGCTCTCAGCTCCTTCTGGGCCTGGTTCGACACCATCTCGCCCGGCGAGCGCGCCTTCGCAACGGCTGCCCCGACGAACAAGATCCGCCCGCTCATACAGCGGTCAAGCGTCCGGAACGTCATCGCCGCTCCTCGTGCGACGTTCTCCTTCGCCGATGCCCTGTCGCAGAACCTCATCGTGTTCGTGTCGCTACCTGAGGGAGAGCTCGGGCGGGAGGCCGCCGGGCTCATTGGGCAGGTCGTGCTAGCTCGACTGTGGGCGGCCGTCCAAGCTCGCCGCACGCGCCGTCCGTACTTCGTCACGGTGGACGAAGCGCAGCGCTTCCTCGACCAGCCAACCGATCTAGGAGACGTTCTAGCCCTCGCCCGTGAGTACGGCGTCGGCTACCAGCTCCTCACGCAGACGGCTCAGGCGTTGCCGGAGCGACTCCGTGAGGTGGCGATGAACTCGGCACGGACGAAGCTGAGCTTCCAGACCTCCGCTCGGGAAACGGCACGGCTTGCAGGCGAGTTCGGTCCGCTCGTCACCGCCGACATGCTCGGGGGTCTCGGCGAGTACGAGGCCATCGCGGCCGTCGCGACGGGTGGCGCCGTCTCGGAACCCTTCACCCTGCGCACGCGCGCCCTCCCGGACCCCGAAACCGGCCGCCTCGCCGCCGTTCGGGCCGCTTCGCGCAAGCGCTACGGCGTCCCGCGCGCCGAGATCGAAGCGTCCTTCGCGCGCCCCGCAGGCCGGGGCGAGGACGCATCCAGCGGCGACTTCGGCCCTGTCGGGCGGAGGCCACGCTCATGAGGACCCGTCCGCTCGCCCGTCCGATCGGTGCTCACCACTTCCGCCTTCTGACCTGCGTAATGCTTGCCGTAAGCGTCACGACATTCGCGCCCGCGGAGCGTGCGCGATGACCCGCCGCATCTCTTACGAGCGGCTGGGACACCTGGCAACCGAGCTGACGCCTCGGGACCGCGAGATCGTCGCGATGCTCGCCCGTCTTCACCTCGCCTCGGGTCTCCAGGTGCGGCGCGCCCTGTGCCCAGAACCCGGCGAGGCGGGAGACCGGGCGGCCCGGCGGGCGGTGGACCGGCTCGTGCGCTGGCGGGTGCTGGCACGTCTTGAACGTCGGGTCGGGGGCGTTGGGCGTGGGTCGGCGTCGTGGACGCTGGCGCTTGATACGGCCGGGCAGCGCCTTGTAGCCGGCGGCAGCTACCCAAACGCCCGCCGTCCGCGCCTGCCTCGTCCGGCTATGTGGTCCCACGCGCTCGGCGTCTCGGAGTCCTACGTGCGCCTCGTCGAGGCCCTGCGCGCGACCGGTGGCTTCATGGACTGGCAGGGCGAGCCGGAGTGCTGGCGCCGGACCACGGGTCCGCATGGCGAGGCAACCACCCTCAAGCCGGACGGGTTCGTCGCGGTTCACGGCCCGGACTACGACGATCTCTGGTTCGTCGAGGTGGACGGCGGCACTTAGTCCCGCCCGGTGATACGAGCCAAGCTCGACGCCTACATCCGCTACGCCCGCACCGGATGGGAGCAGAAGGCGCACGACGTCTTCCCCCGCGTGGCGTTCCTTGCCGCAGACCCGGAACGAGTAGCCCTCATCGCAGACCTCTTGCGCGCCCTCCCGGAACGCGAGTGGCCGCTCTTTGCCGTTGCGCTCGTGGCGGACGCCGGACGGCTCCTGTCCGGCGACTGGAGCGAGGCGTGAGGCAGACGCGCGGACCACCGCGCCACGGCCCCCTGCGGACTCGCCTCTCCCTCCCCGCGCAGCCACCGGCCCGCGCACCGCACCCAACCCGAGAGGAGCACCACCATGAACGGCGAGACCATCTCCGTCACGGTCGCTACGAGCCGCGAGGGCGTCCCCTTCGCCACCCTGAGCGCCGAGCTGTGGCTAGACGACGGGCGAGACCACGCCGAGGTCGTCTACCGCAGGGACGGCCGTACCTACGAGCTGTCGGGCGAGCGGGCTCTCAAGTTCCTCGCGGTCGTCGCCAGCGACGTCTCACGTCTCCTCGCGCCTGAGCCCGCGCAGCAGCAGCGTCGTCAGGCCGGGTTCTAACGATGGCCCTGCGCTTGCCATGGCCCGCCCCATGTGAAGCGACCCGCGACGACTGCGGAGCAACGAGCGCCGATACTCGACTTGTCGCTGTCTGGTTCCTCACCGGACCCGCTTGTCCGCTATGGATCTGCCTCGACGCCACCTCATGCCGCCTCCGGCGTCAACGGTGAGCGTCATCGAGGGGCCTGCTGGTCGCGAGACACGCTGCGTTCTCTGCGGCCGTCTTGCGACCGCATCTCGGCTTGTCGGATACCAGTTTGGAATCGGCCCCGAGCTTGAGCTTTGGCGCTGCGAAGACGAGGTCACCTGTCGTAGCAGCTTCACTTGGCCGGTCACCTAGACCAGCCACCTGCCCGCCTCGCTACCTGCGAGGCGGGCACCTTCTGTTACGGCTCGTCCCCTACTCGTCGTGCAGGCTCGGTACGGACAACTAGGGCGTCATACCCCCAGAACATCACCCGCCACGCTCCCGGCTCACCTGGAAAACCGGTACCGCCATCCATTCCCTCTCGAGATAAGCGCACCCATACGTCGTAACGTTCACCTGCGACGGCCACACCGACGTGCGCTTCGCAGATCGCCGCCGCCACATGATGGATCTCTATCACTTCGAACGACTCCAGGGCATGTGCCCGGTAGTCCTGGTTTAGCACCCGCGCCATGTGCTTGCCGCCCGCTTTGTTGCGCTGGTTCGCGACAAGTGACGACATGACGTCATAGCGGCGACCCTTCCATGCCTCCAAGTATTGCTTGAGCGATCGCGCTGCTTCGTCGTCGACCAATCCGTTTTCGGGCGTCGAGACATATGGCTCCCAAGCAGCGAGAGCCTTGTTGCGTCGTCCAGTTTCTGCGATCACCTTGAGGCTCTCCCGCAAACTCGGTTGCGGCTCTTCAGGCTTAGCCTGGCTAATACGAGCATCCGCCCAGTTCGCGACAGCAAACAGACGGTTCCAGGCCTTTGTTGCCACGATGACGTTGTCGAAATTTGGCCGGGTGCCGTGGATGATGCCGTTGCGCTGCAACTCGTAGAGTGGCTCGCAGTTTGTCGCCCCAGTCGACTTGGTGAACAACGATTGCGTGGCGGCGAGACCCTGGTGATGACTCACCATGCTGTCCCAAGCGTTGAGGTCTTCTGCGTCACGAGCATGGAGGCCACGGCGAATCGACTCGAAGTCGTTGACAAAGCCGTCCATGACGGTGAGCAGGATGAGCGTCGTCGCGGCGTAGCGGCCGGCCTGGTAATCGGCTAGAGCCAGCTCAAGCATTGCCCGACGGTCGCGCAGCGCCTGGTGGCGGTTGAGGCGGCCGACGTAAAAGCGCAGCGTGTCGCCATCCTGGTACAGCCGTATGAGCTGCTCCTCGGCCTGCTCCGGAGACTCAGCCGACGCTGCCAGTGCTTTCGCGTCATCCATGCTCAACTCTTCATGAAAGATCCAGTGGCGCGGGCCGAGCAGGGCGCACCAGGCGTCAACCGTGTTGACCATTTCATTGATCTGCCGCTCGATGTCAAGGAATGTCCTTCGATGCTTACGACCAATAACTCGCGACAACGCTTTTCCACCTTGGATCTTTGCGAGTAGGTCTTGTACTTTCGGGAGGTCGCGGGCTGACCCGTATGACCTCGCAACTCGCTCTTCGCTCATGAATTGATTTTAACGCCGCCAGCCGTCGACTCCCAGGTTTCGGTCGCGGTCCGCCAGGACGAGGAGGCCACCCGCACACACTCAACTGGCTGTTGCAAATATGAAACAACCAGCGCATACTGAGGAGGTAGGAGAGGACTCCCGTGAACAACAGCAACCTGCAACAACTTGGGGACACGATCCGAGCGGCCCGTGAAGCACAGGGACTGACGGTTCGTGCCCTCGGCGAGGCCGCCAAGGTTAGTGCGTCGATGGTGACGCGGCTTGAAACAGCCCAGCTACCGGATCCTCGCGCCAATCATCTGGCAGCCCTGGCCCGTGCTCTACAGATCGATGTGGAGGACCTCTACGCGTACGCCGGCCTCACCGCCGCCGAGGCGCTTCCGGAACTGCCCGCTTACCTGCGGGCCAAGTACAACCTGCCCCCGACCGCCGCAGCCCGTATTGAGGAGCTGATGCGCGAGTTTGAAGGGGGTGACACATCAACTTCACCGGAGGGAACCCGAGATGGAGACACCACCTAGAAACGTTCTAGCGCAGGTTCGGGCATTAATGCCCGACCGTCCGCTCACCGCCACCGAGGCCCGCCAGGTCATCGACCGACAGGCTGCGCGCCTGCTCAAGCTGACCGGCATCGAGGGGCCGCCCGTCCCCACCGAACTAATCGTCGAGCTACTCCCCCGCGTGCAGCTTAAGCGCGCACCGTCGCTCCCCGACTCCGGTCGCGTCCGGTGGAGCGGCTCACAGTGGATCATCCTTGTGGCCAGTGATGAGGCGCCGGTCCGTCAGCGCTTCTCCATCGGCCACGAGCTCGCGCACATCGTCTTCCACCCTTCCGCTGCGGTCGCCTTCCCCGCCACCTCGTCCCAGACAGCCGCCCAGCGGCTTGAGACCGCCTGCGACCGCTTCGCCGCCTCGCTTCTCATGCCGCGGCCATGGATGAAGCGGGCCTTCGCTGAGGCCGGACTCCAGGACATGCCAGGGCTTTCGCGCCTCTTCGGCGTCTCGTGGCCGGCCTGTCACATACGCCTCGTCGAGCTTGGACTCGCGAGCAATCCCCATTACGAGAGGGCAGCCGCATGAAGACCGCCGTGCTCTACCTGCGCGTCTCACCGACGGGCCAGGTCGAGACCGACTACGACCCCGAGGGCATCTCCATCCCGGCGCAGCGCGCAGCCTGCACCCGGCGGGCGGAGGCCATGGGCATCAGCGTCATCGGCGAGTACGTCGAGCCAGGCCGCTCCGCGACCAGCATGGACCGGCGCCCCGTCTTCCAGGAGATGCTGGCGCGCCTCCGGACCGAGCGCGACGTCGACTACGTAATCGTTTACAACCTCTCGCGCCTCAACCGCAACCGCGTCGACGACGCCCAGGTCCTCATGACGATGCGCAGTCTCAAGGTCACGCTCGTGTCGGCGCAGGAGAACATTGATGAGACCCCGGCCGGGCAGCTCATGCACGGCATCCTCGCAGCCTTCAACGAGTACCGCTCCAACGCGGACGGCGTCGACATCCGCAACAAGATGGGCCACAAGGCCCGCGCGGGCGGCACCCTCGGGAAGGCCCCGCTTGGCTACCTCAACGTCCGCGACACGAGTACCGGGCGCGAGGTCCGCACCGTCGCGGTCGACGCGGAACGTGCCCCGTACGTGCGCCTCGCCTTCGAGCTGTACGCCACCGGCGAGTGGAGCATGGAGCGGCTCGCGGCTGAGCTGAGTCGTCGCGGCCTTCGCACCCGTGGCACCGCCAAGCACCCTGCAGGGCCCCTCTCAAGCTCAAAGGTCTCGTCGATGCTCAAGGACCGCTACTACCTCGGTTTCGTCTCCTACAAGGGCGAGGAGTACCCCGGCCGCCACGAGCCCCTGATCGAGCCCGCGCTGTTCGAGCGCGTTCAGGCCCAGATCGGCACGCACGCGGCTAGCGGTGAGCGGCTCCGCCAGTGGCCGCACTACCTCAAGGGGACGGTGTGGTGCGCGAGCTGCCAGCGCCGCGGCGTCGACTCGCGCCTCGTCCTCCAGCGCGTCATCGGCCGTCACGGCGGCGAGTACTTCTACTTCTTCTGCATCGCCCGACAGACCGGCGACTGTGAGACCGGGTTCATGCCCGTCGACCGCATCGAGCAGAAGGTGCTTGAGCACTACCAGGGCATCGTGCTCCCGGAGGGCTTCGCGGACGCTGTGCGCGCCAAGCTCGACGAGGTGCTCCGCGACGAGCACGGCGCAACAGCGCTGATGCGAACAAGCCTCGAAGCCCGGCTGCGGGCGCTGGATGCGCAGGAGAACAACCTCCTCGACCTCGCCGCCGACGGTGACGTACCCCGCGACAAGCTGCGGGCGCGCCTCAAGGCCGTGAAGGCGGATCGAGAGACCGTAACTGCCGAGCTGACCAAGACGACGAACGATCTCGCGGCCGGCGCCCAGGTGATCCGTGGCGCCCTCGACCTCGTGGCCGACGTGCCGGAGCTGTACCGCCAGTCGGGCGACCGTGGCCGCCGCGCCATCAACCAGGCGTTCTTCGCTCGCCTCTACGTCGATACCGACCGGGTTCAACAAGAACGCTTGACCGAGCCGTTCGATGAGGTGCTCTACCTGCGCCGCAGTCTCCGAACGCCCCACCAGGCCTACAGCCGCCTGCGTCCTGAGACACGAAGAGGCGGCGTCCTCATGGACACCGCCTCTTCGACTGCTACCCGAGCGGGCCTGCTCGAGACCGCCCTTGCGGGTGGTTTGAGTAAGACCGCTCTGGTGGAGCTGAGGGGATTCGAACCCCTGACCCCCTCCATGCCATGGAGGTGCGCTACCAGCTGCGCCACAGCCCCGCGCCCGGCGTTCACCGCCCGGCGTGATGGGGACAACTGTAGCCGGTCCCGG
>Ga0325401_1003951_pt1 | contig 13810 bp, 11 predicted proteins | sample PopdelMetagenome_FD_205666 | JGI IMG/M metagenome (GOLD analysis project Ga0325401, IMG submission 205666) | Populus deltoides microbial communities from Bellville, Georgia, United States - Xylem-PdKOR-R2 | ecosystem: Host-associated > Plants > Phyllosphere > Stem > Wood/Secondary xylem | place...
ACCGTGCTGCTGCTCCACCAGACCCCGCGCTCGTGGGACGAGTTCCGCGACGTGCTGCCGATCCTGGGAGCCCGCACGCGCACCGTCGCCATGGACACCGTCGGCTTCGGGGCCTCGGCGCGACCGAGCGAGCCGATGAGCATCGAGCAGTTCGCCGACGGCGTCGAGGACCTCCTCGACGGTCTCGGCCTCGACGACGTGGTGCTGGTCGGCCACCACACCGGCGGGGTCGTCGCCGTCGAGGTCGCCGCGCGCCGCGGCACCCGGCTGCGCGGGGTCGTGCTCTCCGGGACGCCGTACGTCGACCAGGCGCGGCGCGCCCGGGTCGAGTCGGCCGGGGCGCACGTGGACCACGTCGAGCGCACCGAGGACGGGGACCACCTGCGCCAGCTCTGGGAGGGGCGCGCGCGCTTCTACCCGGGCGGCTCCACGGAGGTGCTGGAACGGGTCCTCGCGGACGCCCTGCGGGTCGTCGACCGGGTCGACGAGGGCCACCGGGCCGTCAACGCCTACCGCATGGAAGACCGGATCGGCGACGTCGCCTGCCCCGTCCTCGTCGTCTGCGGCGAGCACGACACCTACTCGCTGCCCGACGTGCCGCGGCTCCTCACCGCCCTGCCCGGGGCCCGCCAGCAGGTGCTCGAGGGAACAGGAGTGCCCTCGGTCGACGACCGGCCCGAGCTGTTCGCACGGGCCGTGCTCGGCTTCCTCGACGCGGTCGCGCCCGCTGCCCCGCCCGCTGCGGCGGGCCGGCCGTGATCGCGACCTCCGGCCGCATCCACTGGCTCGCCCTCGGTGGCACGATCCAGTCGCTCGGCCAGGACCCTCTCGACATCGACCGCTACCACCTCAGCGGCGGCACCCTGCGGCCCGCCGAGCTGATCACCCCGGTCTCCGAGCTCGTCGGCGAGGTGACCTCGGAGGAGCTGCCGCTCTCGCCGAGCCACGACATCACCCCCGAGGCCGTCGTGCGGCTGCTCGGCCGGGTCCGCGAGCTGCGCGCCACCGACACCGACCACCCGCCCGTCGGCTTCGTCGTCACGTGCGGGTCCAACGGCATGGAGGAGCTCGCCTACCTGCTGTGGCTCCTCCACGACGGGCCCGAGCCGATCGTGGTGACCGCCGCCATGTGGCCGCCCACCGCCGTCGGCAGCGACGCGCTCAGCAACCTGGTCGGCGCGATCGCCGCCGCCCGCGTCCGGCCCACGTCCGGACCCGCCAGCGGCGCCGAGGCGCGGCGTACGCCGGTGCTGGTGTCGACCGACGGCGCGGTGCTGCACCCCGTCGCGTCGTTCAAGACCCACACCTCCCGGCGCGACGCGTTCCGGGCCTCGGCCGAACCCGTGGGGTCGGTGTGGCCCGGTGACCAGGTCGCGCTGCGCTCGGGCACCACCACCTCGCCGCTCGCCGGGGCACGGCTCCACGAGGGCCTCGCGCGGGTCGACGTCGCCTACTCGTTCCTGGGCGCCGACGGACTGACGATCGACGCGGCGGTGGCTGCCGGCGCACGCGGCATCGTCTGCGCCGGGATGGGCGCGGGGTTCGGCGCCCGCGACGAGCGGCGAGCCGTCCTCGCCGCGCTCGACGCCGGCGTCGAGGTCTGCCAGGCCTCCCGCACGCCGTTCGGCGCCGTGGCGCTGCCGGCACGGACCTCGCTCGACGAACGGCTGCTGCTCGGCGGCCGGCTCACCCCCCAGAAGGCCCGCCTGGCCCTCAGCCTCGGGCTCGCGGCCGGGCTCGACCGCCCCGCGCTCCAGGACCTGCTGGACACCCCTGCGCTGCTGGACGGCGAGCTCGGGCTCTGAGGACGCGCCGGAACGGGTCCCGGCCCCGGCTGCGGCGGTCTCGACGACGCTCGACCACCGGCGGTCTGCTCAGCGGACGTGCCGGGACGCCGCAGCGCCCGCCCCCGGAGGGGACGGGCGCTGCGGCGTTCAGCGGAGGCTCAGCTGTCCTTCTCGTTGTCCTCGTACCACCCGAGGAGGAGCTGGCTGTCGAAGTCGGGCAGCGACTCGACGGCGCCGGAGTCGACGAAGAACTGTGCGCTGTCCTGTGCCTGGGTGACGTCGGCGTCGGTGATGCCGCGGACGGTGAACTCGAGGTCCTGGAAGATCGTCGTCGTCTGGTCGGCCGGGACCTTGATGGCGTCCTCGGTGATCTTCGCGGCCTCCTCCGGGTCGTCGACGATGAACGCGTCGGCGTCCGCGATCGCGGCCAGGACCCCGGCAGCGGCCTCCTCGTTGTCGGCGAGCCACTTCTCGTCGGCGACCATCCACTGGGAGTAGCTGAAGTCGAAGTCGCCGATGCTGCCGACGATCTCGCCACCGGACTCGTCCGCGGCGCGGCTGGCCCACGGCTCGTAGATGACGGTGCCGTCGACGTCGCCGCGCTGCATCAGCGTGGGCACGTCGGGCGGGGTCGCCGAGACGAGCTCGACGTCGTCGGGGTCGACGCCGACGCTCTCGAGGTAGCGCACGGTCGCCAGCGTGGCGACGCCCGGCACGGCCGCCATCTTGGTGATCTGCGACGGGTCGGTGATGCCCTCGCCGAAGACGACCTTGATGTAGGTCGAGGACTCCTCGAACGACGCCAGCGCCCGCAGCCCGGGGTTGGCACCCATCAGCGTGAGCGTCGTGGCATCGGACTGGGTGGCCATCTGCGCCTGACCCGCGATCAGCGCCTGGGTAGGGGCGGGCCCGCCCTCGGTGGTGACGTACTCGACGTCGACCCCGTGGTCCTCGAAGAACCCCTTCTCCTTCGCGACGTAGATCGGCGAGTACGACGGGTCGACGCCCGTAGCGATCGTGACCACGGGCCGCAGCCCGCCGCCTCCCGATCCCCCGCCGTCGTCGCCACCGCAGGCGGCCAGACCGCCCGAGACGACGACCGCCGCGGCGGCGTACGCCAGGACCTTGCGTGCAGACATGTTCTTTCCCTGTCTCTCAGACCCGGACGCCGTAGTGGCGCAGGGCGGTGCTGGCGACGAACCGGATGGCCCGGTCGCAGAGGAAGCCGAGGACGCCGAGCGCGATGATCCCGACGAAGATCCAGTCGATCCGGCCGAAGTTGCGCGACGTCCAGATGAGCGAGCCCAGCCCGCTCTGGGCCGCGACGATCTCCGCCGAGACGATGGTGAGGAAGCTGTTGCCCAGCGCCAGGCGAGCGCCCGTGACGATGGTCGGCACGGTGGCGGGGAGCACGACCGAGACGAAGGTCTGGCGGCGTGAGGCGCCCAGGCTGGCCGCCGCTCGCAGCTTGGACTCCTCGATGCCGAGGACCCCCGCGATGGTGTTGATCGTGACGATGAAGACCGAGGTGTAGAAGATCAGCACGACCTTCGAGGTCTCTCCGATGCCGAACCACGCGATCGCGACCGTCACGAACGCGATCGGCGGGATGAAGCGGAAGAACTCGATGTAGGGGTCGAGCAGCGTGCGCACGAGCTTGACCCGGCCCATGAGGATGCCGAGCGGCGCGCCGACGAGGATGCCCGCCGCCCAGCCGAGACCGATGCGACGCAGCGAGACGAGGCACGACTCGACGAGGGTGCCGTCGCGGGTCAGCTCGACCGCGGCGCTCCAGGTCGTCGCCGGCGAGCTGACCAGCGCCGGGCCGAAGTAGGACGCCAGACCCTGCCAGGCCAGGATGCCCACGACCAGCGAGCCGACGGGGTAGCCGATCCGCTGGGCCAGGGTGCGGCCGCGGGAGGTCCCGCGACCGGGGCGCCGGGTCCGGCCAGCGGCCCGGGTCGCGGCGGGGGCGGCGGTGACGGGGATGCTCATGCGCGGGCCTCCTGGTCGGCGGTGGCGGTGGACAGGCCCAGCGACTTCGCGACCTCGGCGGTGATGTCCTCGCGGATGGCGTGGCGCAGCTCGACGAACGCCGGGGAGTCGACGTCGCGCGGGCGGGGCAGGTCGACCTGGTAGGTCGACTTGATGCCCGCGCTCGGGCCGGCGGTCATCACCACGACCCGGTCGGCGAGCACGATGGCCTCATCGATGTCGTGGGTGACGAAGACGACCGTGCTCTGACGCTGGCGCCAGATGCGGTCGAGCTCGACCTGCATCACGGTGCGGGTCTGGGCGTCGAGGGCGCCGAAGGGCTCGTCCATGAGCACGATCTCGGGCTCGTTGGCGAGCACGCGCGCGATCTGCACGCGCTGGCGCATGCCGCCCGAGAGCTGCGGCGGGCGCTTGTCGGCGTGCTGGGTGAGACCGACCAGGCGCAGGTGCTCCTCCACGATCTCGGTGCGGCGCGCCTTGTCGACGCCGCGCATCCGGGGGCCGAAGGCGATGTTGTCGGAGACGGTCAGCCAGTCGAAGAGCGCGTCGGAGCTCTGGAACACCACCCCGAGCTCGGGGCCGGGCCCGTCGATGTCGCGCCCCTCCATCTCGATGTGGCCCTCGCTCGGACGGACGAACCCGGCCATCACCGACAGCAGCGTCGACTTGCCGCAGCCGGAGGGGCCGAGGAGGCAGACGAACTCCCCGTTGCGCACGTCGAGGTCGACCCCGTCGACGGCGGTGAAGTCACCGAAGGTGATGCCCACCCCGTCGAGGTGGAGGGCCGGCGCGGGGCTGGCGGAGTGGGCCGGTGTGGTTGCCGTCATCGGCACCTCGCTCTGGATGGTCATGGGGCTCCCGGGGTCGCGGGAGCGACGCTCCCGGCGGGTGTGGACGAGCTCCGTCGCTCGTCGGGTTCGCTGGGCGGACCGGTCCGGTAGGCCAGATCACACCTAGGTGCGGATCGTTGTAGCCCGACGTCGAGGCCGAGAGGAAGGACCAGTCCCGTGTCACGGAACCAGCCCGAGCGCGACACCTCGAACATGCTCGAGAAGTCGCTGCGGATCCTCCAGTCCTTCCGCCCCGGCGACGGCGGGCTGCGTCTGATGACCCTGGTGCAGCGCACCGGGATGCCGAAGTCGACCGTGCACCGGCTCGTCACCGAGCTCCTCGACCAGGGGCTGCTGGCCGACGACGGCGAGGGGTGCTACTCCCCCGGGATGACGCTCTTCGAGCTGAGCAGCCTGGTCCCCGCAGTCGAGCAGCTGCGCACCACGGCGCAGCCGTTCCTGCAGGACCTGCTCCTCGCCACCCGCCAGACGGTCCACCTCGCCGTGCGCGACGGGCTCGACGCGGTCTACGTCGACAAGATCCACGGTCACTCCGACCTCGGCCTGCCGTCGCGCCTCGGCGGTCGGCTCCCCCTGCTGTGCACCGGGATCGGTCGCAGCCTGCTGGCCCACGCGCCCGTCCGGGTGCAGCAGCAGGCGCTCGCGCGTCCCACCCGCCGCCTGCTCGACGGACGCCTGCTCGACGCCGACCGGCTCGCGCTCGAGCTCGCCGAGATCCGTCAGGCGGGACTCGCGTTCGAGCGGGGCGAGATCACCGCCGGTCAGGCGTGCATCGCCAGCCCGGTGCTGGTCGACGGCGACGCGGTGGCGGCCATCTCGCTGTCGGTGCAGGTGCACCACTTCAACCTCCCGGCCCTCGCCGGCACCGTGCGGATGGCAGCGACTCGGCTCGGTCAACGCCTCAGCGAGGAGCTCTCACCGCACGCCGGCGATGCCGAGGAGGCCCGGGTCGCCGTGCGCTGTGCCGGCTGACCACGCGACGCGGGCGGTCCGGGCACGGATATCGGTGAGCGGAACAGCGCCGTTCCCCCCTGGGTCGACGCTCGGCCATCGTGACGGCAGGAAGGGAGTCGCAATGTCGCGCACCAAGGTCGCCATCATCGGGTCCGGCAACATCGGGACCGACCTCATGATCAAGGTCATCCGCACGTCCGAGCACCTCGAGATGGGAGCCATGGTCGGTATCGACCCGGACTCCGACGGGCTCGCCCGGGCCGCCCGCATGGGCGTCCCCACGACGCACGAGGGCGCCGCCGGGCTGCTCGAGCTGCCGGGCTTCGACGAGATCGAGATCGTCTTCGACGCCACCTCGGCGCGGGCGCACGTCGCCAACGCCGAGCTGCTGGCGCCGTACGGCAAGCGGCTGGTGGACCTCACCCCCGCCGCCATCGGCCCCTACGTCGTGCCGGCGGTCAACCTCGAGGACCACCTCGACGCCGAGAACGTCAACATGGTCACCTGCGGCGGTCAGGCCACCATCCCCGTCGTCGCCGCGATCTCGCGGGTGGCGCCGGTGCCGTACGCCGAGATCGTCGCCTCGATCTCGAGCCGCTCCGCCGGACCGGGGACGCGCGCCAACATCGACGAGTTCACCGAGACCACGTCGGCCGCGATCGAGTCCGTGGGCGGCGCGACCCGGGGCAAGGCGATCATCATCCTGAACCCCGCCGAGCCGCCGCTGATCATGCGTGACACCGTGCTCGCCCTGGTCGCCGCGCCCGAGCCCGACGAGCGCGAGTGGATCGTCGCCTCCATCGAGAAGATGGTCGCCGACGTGGCGGCCTACGTGCCCGGCTACCGGCTCAAGCAGCAGGTGCAGATCACCGAGCTGCCGGCCGACCAGCCGCTGCGGACCCTGGTCGACGCGGACGCGCCGGCTCCGACCCACCAGGTGTCGGTCTTCCTCGAGGTCGAAGGCGCCGCGCACTACCTCCCGGCGTACGCCGGCAACCTCGACATCATGACCTCGGCCGCACTGCAGGTCGGCGAGCGCATCGCATCCACCGCAGACGTCCGCTCGGTCGCGGAGCAGGAGGCACGCGCATGAGCACCCCCGTGTTCGTCCAGGACGTCACGCTGCGCGACGGCATGCACGCCGTGCGTCACCGCATCGGCACCGACGACGTGCGCCGGATCGTGCGCGCGCTCGACGACGCAGGAGTGGACGCCATCGAGGTCGCCCACGGCGACGGCCTCGCGGGCTCCTCGCTCAACTACGGCCCCGGCTCGCACACCGACTGGGAGTGGATCGAGGCGGCCGCCGACGTGCTCGAGCGCGCCCGGCTCACGACGCTGCTGCTGCCGGGCGTCGGCACCATCGAGGAGCTGCGCCACGCCTACGACCTCGGCGTCCGCTCGGTCCGGGTCGCGACGCACTGCACCGAGGCCGACGTGTCCGCCCAGCACATCGCAGCCGCCCGCGAGCTCGGCATGGACGTGTCCGGCTTCCTGATGCTGTCCCACATGGCACCGCCGGAGCACCTGGCCCAGCAGGCGAAGCTGATGGAGAGCTACGGCGCGCACTGCGTCTACGTCACCGACTCGGGCGGGCGCCTGACGATGGGCGACGTCCGCGACCGGGTCGCGGCGTACCGCGACGTGCTCGACTCCGGCACCGAGATCGGCATCCACGCCCACGAGAACCTCTCGCTCTCGGTGGCCAACTCCGTCGTCGCCGTCGAGGCGGGCGTGGTCCGCGTCGACGCCTCCTTGGCCGGCCACGGCGCAGGCGCCGGCAACTGCCCGCTCGAGGCGTTCATCGCGGTGGCCGACCTGGTCGACTTCGAGCACCGCTGCGACCTGTTCAAGCTGCAGGACGCCGCCGACGACCTCGTGCGGCCGCTGCAGGACCGGCCGGTGCGCGTCGACCGCGAGACCCTGACCCTCGGCTACGCCGGCGTCTACTCCAGCTTCCTGCGGCACGCCGAGCGCGCCGCGGAGCAGTACGCCGTCGACGTGCGTGACATCCTCATGATCTGCGGCGAACGCCGCCTCGTGGGGGGCCAGGAGGACATGATCGTCGACATCGCGCTCGACCTCGCCGCCGCTCGGGAGAGCCGGTCCGCGTGACGGCTGCCCGGTCGTTCGCCGAGGCGGTGCGCAACCGGGCCGAGCACGATCCCGGCTCCGAGCTGGTCCGCCTCGTCGGCGGACCCGCGTGGAGCGCCGGACGGCTGTGGGAGCGGGCCCGCGAGCTCGCCGCCGGACTGGCAGCGGAGGTCGGCCCCGGTGACGCCGTGCTCACCGCGGTCCCGCCGAGCCCGGAGACGATCGCTCTCACCACGGCCCTCTCGCTGCTGGGAGCGGTGGAGGTGGCCTGTCCCGCCGGGCAGGACGCCGACGCCGTGCAGCGGCTCGTGCGGGTCAGCGGCAGCCGGCTCGCCGTCGTCGACCCGGCCCACCTCGCGGCCCCCGACCGCGCCCCGACGCGGGTGGTGGTGACCACGCCCGCCGTGGGTCACGTGGGCCTCGACGACCTCGTCGCCCACCCCCACCCGCTGCCGCGTCACGAGCCGCAGCCGGGCACGCCCGCGCTCGCCGTGCCGACCTCCGGGACGACCGGGCGGCCGAAGGTCGCGCTCCTGCCCAACGGTGCCGCGATCGGCCAGGCCCGCCGGGTGCAGCGGGCGATGGGCTACGACGACCACGACGTCGTCCTCAGCGTCTTCCCGTGGCAGCACATCAACGCCCGGCACGCGGCGTTCCTGCCCGCGGCACTGGCCGGGGCCCGGCTCGTGGTCGCGCCGCGCTTCTCGGCCAGCAACTTCTGGGCCGAGGCCGCGGCCGAGGGCGTGACGGCGTTCAACTTCATGGGCGCGGTCTGCGCCATCCTGCTCCGCCGCCCCCCGGGGCCGCTGGACCGCGCCCACCTCGTCGAGCGCGCGTACGGCGGACCCGCGCCCGCGTGGCTGGTGGAGCAGGTCGCAGAGCGGTTCGGCGTCGAGCTGCGCCAGGCCTACGCCTGCACCGAGCTCGGCGACGTCGCGACCACCGGCGAGGAGCTCCGCCCCGGCGCGGCCGGCCGGGTCGTGCCGGAGTACGACGTGGAGGTGCGCGACGAGCACGACCGCCCCGTGCCCGACGGCACCGTCGGCTCCCTGGTGGCGCGCCCTCGCGAGGAGCACCTCACCTTCGCCGGCTACCTCGACGACCCCGCCGCGACCGACGCGGCCTGGCGCGGTGGCTGGTTCCGCACCGGCGACCGCGCCCGGCTCGAGGACGGCTGGCTGTGGTTCGAGGGCCGCGGCACCGACGTGATCCGCCGGCGCGGGCTCAACATCAGCGCGGCGAGCGTCGAGGACGCCGTGGCGGCCTACGACGGCGTGGCCGAGGTCGCCGCGGTGGCGGTGCCCTCCGAGCTGACCGAGGACGAGGTGCTCGTGGTCGTCGTGCCGACCGAGCGCGAGCTCGACCCGGCCGCGCTCGTCCAGCACTGCCGGGACCGCCTGCCGCGCCACGCGGTCCCCCGCTACGTCAGCGTCGAGGCGTCGCTGCCGCGCAACGCCAACCACAAAGTCCTGCACGCCCGGCTGCGCGAGCGCGGCCTCCCGCCGACCGCCTGGGACGCCGAGCGAACCCTGTCCACCACTCTCGAGGAGATCCCGTGACCCCGTCGTCCCCGGCGCCCCTGCGCGTCCTCGACCTCACCGACGGCCTGGCCGCCCACGCGGCGCGCCTCTTCGTCGGCACCGGCGCCGACGTCGTCCGCCTCGAGCTGGCCGGGGCCCAGGCCGAGCGCACCCGTGCCGAAGAGCTGCACTGGCACGCCGGCAAGCGCATCCAGGTCTTCGGAGACGAGGCCGCCCTGGACGCCCGGATCGCCGAGCTCGCCGAGGGCGCCGACGTGGTGCTCGAGTCGGGACCGACCTCGCGGCTGCGCACCCCCGCCCTGCGCGGGGCCGACCCGGGCGCCTGGGACGGCGTGGTGCACGTGCTCGTCACGCCGTTCGGTCGCACCGGGCCGCGACGCGACTGGCTCGCCGACGACGTCGTCCTCAGCGCCGCCGGCGGCATGGCGTGGCTCGGCGGCGACCCCGGCGCGGCCCCCGAGCCGCCGCCCCGGCAGCAGGCCGAGCAGCTCGCCGGCGCGCACGCGGCGATCGGGGCGTGGCTCGCCCTGCTCGCGCGTGACCGCACCGGCACCGGCCAGCTCGTGGAGGTCTCCGCCCAGGAGGCCGTGGCCGCGACGCTCGAGACCGGAGCCATCGCGTGGATCCACGGGCGGGCAGTGCCCGGGCGCACCTCCGGCATCTACGGCCACGTCGCCCACCGGGTCTTCCCCGCCGCCGACGGCCACGTCGCCGGCGGATACTCCGGCAGCCCGCGCATGTGGGACGACCTGCTGGCCTGGATGGTCGAGACGGGCGAGGCCGAGGACCTCGCCGAGCCGCAGTGGCAGGACGTCGAGCACCGGTGGGCCGGCCGGCCCCACGTCGACGAGGTCGTGGCGCGGTTCGCCGCGCGGCGCACGGTCGCCGAGATCGCCGAGCAGGGGCGCACCCGAGCCCTGCCCTGGGCGGAGGTCGCACCCCCCTCCCGGCTCGTCGACAACCCCCAGCTCGCGCACCGCGACTTCATGGTGGAGATCGACGCGCCGGAGGGCCGGCTGCACGACGTCGGTCTCCCCTTCGAGTCGCCCGGGCTCCCCCGGCCCGTGCGGCTGGCGGCACCCTCAGATCTCGCCGCCGACGGTGGCTGGGCCGCCGACCGGGCGCCTGCGACCACGCGCGCACCGCGCCCCGGCACGCCCCGCCACGGCGGAGCGCTCGAGGGTGTGCGCGTGCTGGACCTGACCTGGGTGCTCGCCGGGCCCTACGTCACCAAGACCTTCGCCGAGCACGGCGCCGAGATCGTCAAGGTCGAGTCCTCTCAGCGCAAGGACCCCACGCGGTTCGCCCCCGGCATGCGGCTGCGCCCCGGGGCGTCGTACGACGACAGCGGCTACTTCCTCAACTTCAACCGCGGCAAGCGCAGCCTCGCCCTCAACCTGCGCACGCCGCGCGGCCAGGAGCTGCTGCGGGCGCTGGTGCCGCACGTCGACGTCGTCGTGGAGAACTTCAGCCCCGGCGTCCTCGCCAGGTGGGACCTCGCCTACGACCAGCTGCGCGCCCTCAACCCCGAGGTCGTCCTCGTCTCCATGGCCGGGGTGGGCCAGGACGGCCCGTGGCGCTCCGCCGTGACCTTCGCCGACACCCTCGCCGCGATGTCGGGGCTGACCTACGAGACCGGCAGCGCCACGCGCCCGCCCCAGGGGCTGACCTTCGGCCTGGGCGACATGGTCGCCGCCAACGCCGCGGTCGCGGCCGCCCTCGAGCGGCTACACCTCGGCGAGGGCGGACACGTGAACCTGTCGCAGCTCGAGGCGATGGCCTCCGCGCTCGGGCCGGCCGCCCTGGAGCCGCAGCTCGGCGAGACCGCCCGACCCGGCGGCACCGTCGTGCGCTGCGCCGGGGAGGACCGCTGGCTCGCCGTCGGTGCCTGCCCGCCCGAGGTGCTCGGCGCAGCCGTGCGGAGTCTCGGGTCCACCTCGCTCACCGACCTCGCCGCACGCTCCGACGGCGACGAGCTCGCCGCGCGGCTGCAGGCCCACGGTGTGCCTGCCCACCCGGTGCGCGACGGCAGCGACCTCGTCGAACGCGACCCCCAACTCGCCGAGCGGGGCTTCTACGTCCCGCTGGAGCACCCGATCGCCGGCACGGTGCTGCACGAGGGGCTCGTCGAGCACCTCGGGGCCACCCCCGGCTCGCTGCGCACCCCCGCCCCACTGCTCGGGCAGCACACCGAGGAGCTGCTGACCGAGCTGCTCGGCCTCGACCCGGCCGAGCTCACCACCCTGCACGAGGAAGGCGTCCTGCAGTGACCGACCACCCCCACACCGGTTCTCACACCGGGTTCCGCATCGAGCGCGACGGTGCCGTGGCCACCGTCGCCCTCGACCACGGGAAGATCAACGTCGTCGACCCCGAGCTCATCGAGTCGCTCATCACCGGGCTGCCGGAGGTGCTCGACGACCCCGAGGTGCGCTGCGTCGTGCTGCGCGGCAAGGGTCGCATCTTCGTCGGTGGCGCCAACCTCACCGTGATGCGGCGCCTCGACCCCGAGACCTACCGCGCGATGCGCCGGTGGGTCGACGTGCAACGACTGCTCGAGCTCGCCCCCAAGCCGGTCGTGGCAGCCCTCAACGGCCACGCTCTGGGGGGCGGCGCCGAGCTGGCGCTCGCCTGCGACCTGCGGATCCTCCACGCCGACGCGACGTTCGGCTTCCCCGAGACCGGCCTCGGCATCTTCCCCGGCGCCGGTGGCTCCCAGCGGCTCCCCCGCCTGGTCGGCGCCCACCGCGCCAAGCGGCTCATCTTCGACGCCACCCGCCTCGACGCCCAGCAGGCCCTCGCCGAGGGGCTGGTCGACCTGGTCGCAGGAGACGACTTCGACGAGGTCGTCGCCCGCGAGGCAGCGCGCCTCGCCGCCCTGCCGACCGCGACGCTCGGGCTCGTCAAGCGCGTCATCGACGCCGGCGCCGGCCTGCCCATCGACGAGGCGATGGCCGTCGAGGAGCACTACGTGATGGAGAACCTCGAGCTGGACGACGCGGCCGAGGGCATCCAGGCGTTCCTCGACAAGCGGCGTCCCGAGTTCACCGGCCGCTGACGGTCTGCGGACCGGCCGCTCAGTTGACGGAGCGGTCGATGGCCACCTTGCGGCTGACGGCCGTGAGGGCCGCGGCGAACTGGCGCGCGTCGGCGCGGAACGTCGGCGCGGTGATCGACAGCGAGGCCAGGACGAGGCCGGTGGGACCGACGACGGGGACGGCCACCGAGCAGTAGCCGACCGTGACCTCCTCGAACTCGGTGGCGTAGCCGTCGGCCCGGATGCGCACCAGCTGGTCGCGCAGCAGCTGCGGCACCGAGACCGTCATCGGCGTCACCCGCTCGAGACCGCGGGCCACGACCGACTCGACGAGCGAGGCGTCGGCGTGGGCCAGCAGCACCTTGCCGGTGGCGGTGGCGTGCAGCGGCATCCGGCCGGCGATCCGCGAGGGGCGGGTGGCCTGCGGGCTGCCGACGATCTTCTCGAGGTAGAGCACGTCGAGGCCGTCGAGCACGGCGAGGTGCACGGTCTCCTTCGTCGCCCGCGAGAGGCTCTCCATGTAGGGCCGCACCGCGTCGCGCAGCACGCGGAAGCGCGGCACGCGGGCACCGAGCTCGAACGCACGCAGGCCCAGGCGGTACTCCTGCCCGGAGCGCTCGAGCATGCCCCAGTCCAGGAGCTCCTGGTTGAGCCGGTGCACCGACGGCTTGGAGATGCCGGTGCGACGCGAGATCTCGGTCAGCGAGAGGTTCACGTCGTCGATCGCGAAGCACTCGAGGATGAGCCGCGCCTTGCCGAGCACGCTGTTGGCCCCGTCGCCCTGCCCCGCGCCGTAGGAGCTCGCCGCGGTGTCCTGGGGCTCTGCTGGCACGTGCTGCGCTCCTCCTGCGATCGGGTCGTGCCGGCTCACCCCGTGTGGCGGGGCAGGCCGAGCACCGTGCGCACCAGTATCTCGCCCAGCCTCCGCATCTCGCCCAGGTGCACCAGGTTCATGCCCAGCGTGAAGTCGACGTCCTCACCGTGCGGCCCGCGCGCGACCTTGGGCATCCCCACCCGGGCGGTTGGCACGCCACGCATGCGCAGGACGTTGGCGTCGGTGGCGCCGCTGTTCTGACCGATCGGCAGGTGCGGCTCGCCGCTGACCGCCTCGAACGCCTCCGTCGTCGCGCGGACGACGGGAGCGTCGGGGTCGGTGCGGGTCGCCGGGACGTGCGCCACTTGCGTGACGCTCACGGTCTCCCGTTGCAGCCCCAGCTCGGCGGCGACGCGCTCGACCTCGGCGCGCACCTCGCGGACGACGCTGGGGCCGGTCTGCTCGGTCGTCAGGCGTACGTCGAGACGCAGGCGTGCGCTCGCCGGGGTCGCAGCCGCGAGCCGGTCGGAGCCGCCCTGGATCCCCGCGACGATGCCCTGCGGGCGCATCGTGCCGTGCTCGTGGCGGGCGGCGTACTCCTCGAGCCAGGCCTCCAGCCGCACGGCGAGCTCGCCGGCGAGCGCGACGGGGTTGCGGTAGGGCATCCGGTGGCGGCTGCCGACGTAGGTGTGGTGGCCGGGGACCACGACGTCGATCCACACGAGACCGACCTCCTC
>Ga0325401_1003953_pt1 | contig 13802 bp, 9 predicted proteins | sample PopdelMetagenome_FD_205666 | JGI IMG/M metagenome (GOLD analysis project Ga0325401, IMG submission 205666) | Populus deltoides microbial communities from Bellville, Georgia, United States - Xylem-PdKOR-R2 | ecosystem: Host-associated > Plants > Phyllosphere > Stem > Wood/Secondary xylem | place...
GTGCTGCTCATGGACGACGGAGCCCAAACCCGGGCCGTATTTACCGGCGATACGCTGTTCGTGGGCGACGTGGGCCGTCCCGACTTACGCGAGGATGCCGCCCTTGGCAGTCACCAGCGCGAGGAACTCGCCGCTCAGCTGTATCGTAGCACTCGCCAGCGCCTGATGTCGCTGCCCCCCAACACGCGCGTGTATCCAGCCCACGGGCCCGGCTCTTTGTGCGGCAAAACCACCAGCCCTGACCTCGATAGCACCATCGGCAAAGAGCTAAAAACGAACTACGCCCTGCAACCCATGTCGGAGGCAGAGTTTGTGAAGGTGCTGCTAGAAGATCAGCCCTTTGTGCCCAAGTATTTCCCCTACGACGTGTCGCTCAACAAGCTCGGCGCCCAACCCTTCGAGGACAATGTGCGGGCCGTGCCGCGCTTGCAGTCGGATGCTGTGCTGGCCAACGACATTCTCGTAATTGACACGCGGCCCGCCGCGGCTTTTCGGGCTGGGCACCTGCCAGGAGCCATCAACCTAATGGATGGCGGCAAGTTTGAAACGTGGCTAGGTTCGGTGGTAGGACCGAAAGAATCGTTTTACTTGGTTGCCGACTCCCAGATTGCCCTCGACACGGTAATCCGCAAAGCGGCCAAAATCGGCTACGAAACCAACATCCGCGGGGCCATGCTTACTCCCACGGTGCTACCTGCCACGAGTCCGGAGCTCGACCTAGCCCACGTGCGCCAGCACCCCGATGATTTCACCATCGTGGATATTCGCAACTACACGGAAAGTAAGCAGCCTATTTTCCCCGGTGCCCTAAATATTCCGCTGCCGGAGCTGCGCGACCGCGCGCTGGAAGTGCCTACTACCAAACCCATTTTGGTGCATTGCGCAGGCGGCTACCGCTCCGCCGCTGGGGCTAGCATCTTGCAAGCCGCGCTGCCGGAAGCTACCGTCTACGACCTAGGAGATGCTATTACGGAGTTTCAGAAGCAGCCCGTTCATTAAGTAAGAAATAACAACGCGTTAGGTCGGGCCGGTAGGACGATATAGCATCATCCTACCGGCCCGGCCTAACGCGTTTTGTGCTTCGCGAAGCTTAGATTTCGCATTACTTGGCGCCAATGTGTTATTTTCGAAGTTGATTTCTCTACCTCACCCCTCCCCTATGCGCGTTTTGCACACCGCCGATTGGCACCTAGGTCAGCGCTTTATTGGTGGCCACGAGCGCACCGAAGAGCACCGGCACTTTCTCACTTGGCTGGTGCAAACCGTCCGGGAGCGGCAAGTGGAAATCTTGGTGGTGGCGGGCGACGTGTTCGACACCGGCTCGCCGTCGAATGCGGCCTTGGAGCTCTACTACAACTTCCTGCTGCAAATGCAGGCCACGCAGTGCCGCGACATCGTAATAGTCGGCGGCAACCACGACTCACCAGCTACCCTTAATGCCCCCGCTCGCCTCTTGCGCCACTTGCGCGTGCATGTGGTGGGGTGCGTGCCCGAGTGTTTTGAAGATCAAGTCATTACCTTAGATGATGCCCAGGGCAAACCCGGCTTAGTGGTCTGCGCTATTCCCTTCCTACGCGACCGAGACGTGCGCCTCTCCGTGCCCGGCGAATCGGCGGAAGAACGCGAAACCCGCATCCGTCAGGGCATTGCTGACCACTACGCCCGCGCCGCTGAAGTAGAAATGGTGTGGCAGCTCAAAGAAGCTGGCGTACCGGTGCTAGCGACGGGTCACCTCTACGCGGCTGGGGGCGCTGCTTCCGATTCTGAACGCACGATTCACGTGGGTAACCTGGGTCAGGTGTCGGCCGAGCATTTTCCGGAGGTATTCGACTACGTGGCGCTGGGCCACCTGCACCGCCCCCAGCGCGTGGGTGGGCGCGAGCATATCCGCTATTCTGGCTCTCCTATCCCGCTTTCTTTCTCCGAAATCGACCACGGCAAAGAGGTCGTGCTGCTCGACTTTACTTCCGCTGGCGTGCAGATTGAAACGCTTGCCGTGCCGGGTAGCCGGCGCCTAGCCCGTTTCCACGGCACCTTAGAAGAAGTACTGACTAAGCTAACAGATTACGACAACGCGGGCTACCCCCTCCCTGCCTGGATTGACCTGGAAGTTCGCTCAGAGCTAGGTCAGACGGAAGTAGCAGAGCAACTGCTGAAGGTTATTGCCACCCTCGACCGCACGCAAATCGAAGTCCTGAACCGCCGCCATCTGCGTTTGGTAAGGCTACGTCCGCTCGATGAGCCCGAGCCCCTCACTCGCAGCCTCCACGACTTCACGGAGCGCGAAGTGTTTGAGCGTCGCTTGGAAAACGAAACAGAAGAAGCACGCCCCGGCCTGCTCAGCACCTTTGATGAGCTCCTGGAGCTAATGCGAGGGGCATAGCGCCGCCCATAGATTCTGCGCTAGCTATAACATTCCTAACCGTTGTCCTGTATGTCTTGCTACGCATGGGCGAAACTAAATTGGGCGCCAGCCCAGTAAGCTAGCCTGCTTCTTAACCGTAGACGTTCGATGGCAACAGAGCCCACCTCCCCCGATACCCTAGCTTCCGAGCCACCTCTCATTTTACTAGCAGGCGCCACCGGCGCCCTTGGCCTGCTCATCGCGCACCATTTGCGGCGCCGGGGTGCTACCGTGCGCGCCTTGGTGCGCCCTGGCAAAAGCAATACTGCCGAAGCCGATTCGCTGCGTTTGCAAGGCTGCGAGCTGGTGGAGGTTGACTACCAAGATACTGCCGCTCTGACGCAGGCCTGCACTGGCGCGACCTGCGTAGTCTCGGCCTTATCGGGGCTGCGCGACGTGATTGTGGACACTCAAACGCGCTTACTCGAAGCGGCCGTAGCCGCCGGCGTTCCGCGCTTCATCCCCTCTGATTACTCCGCCGACTTTACCCGCCTGCCCGAAGGGTCCAACCGTAACTTCGACTTTCGCCGGGAGTTTCGACGCCGCCTCGACAAAGCTCCCATTCAGGCCACGTCCATTCTCAACGGCATGTTCATGGACCTGCTAAAAGGGCAAGCGCCTATTATCCTGCCAGGTCCGCGCCGCGTGGTATACTGGGGCAGTGCCGACCAGCCACTGGACTTCACTACCATGGTCGACACCGCCGACTTCACCGCGGCCGCCGCCCTCGACCCTAGCACACCTAGGTATCTGCGCGTGGCCGGCGAAGTAGCTACCATCCGCGACCTGCAAGCCGACGCTAGCGCTATCAGTAAGCAGAAATACAAATTATTACGCGCAGGAAGCCTAGGTGTGCTGGCTGGCATGATCAAAGTCACACGCTTTCTAGTGCCGGCGAAAGACGAAGTATTTCCGCCGTGGCAGGGCATGCAATACTTGCACAACATGCTTTCTGGTCAAGCCAAGCTCCCCGAGCCACTAGACAATGCCCGTTACCCGGATATCCGCTGGACAACAGTGCAGGAGTTACTGGCCGTGAAGTAGCAGACTCATTACCATACTGTGCAAAACGAACAAGGCCGCCTAGACAAGCTAGGCGGCCTTGTTCGTTTTAGGCCAACTGTGCATCTCACCACATTCTACGACCAGCTTTACCCTAGCACAATACTTTCGGTAGTATGCGTTAAACACCCCATTCGTATCCATTTCAACTGTTCCGTAAGTGTGTATCTATTTTCGCAGCTGCCATCGGGTGTAGCAGCTAACACACCTGCTCACATACAAAAAGGAGCAAGGAAACGACTCCTACTACCCACGGGTCTTACTGCTGGCGCAACACCTCTTTAGGTGCCGCATTCTAGACCACCACCAAGGTCATAGCAAGTAGATATCTTCCAAGATAACGCACGACCACAATTCGGGAATAGGTATCTTCGTGGTCTTAGCACTGCCTCATAACAGCGCTAGCCGTTCAACACGGCAGCATACCTAGCTCTCTCCGGTATTTTCACGCCGGCTCTCACCTATGAAAATTCTCCGCGTCCGCTTCTTCAACCTCAACTCTCTGCGCGGGCAGCACGAAGTCGACTTTGCCAACTCACCCCTAGTTGATGCGGGCTTGTTTGCCATTACCGGCGCAACGGGCGCGGGCAAAACGACCATTCTCGATGCCATTACCCTAGCCCTTTACGGCCAAGTGCCGCGCCACGATGGCAGCGGCCCCGAGCAGGTAATGAGCCACGGCACTGGTGAGAGTTGGGCGGAAGTGGAGTTTGCCGTGAACGGCAATTCGTACCGCGCCAAGTGGGGGCAGCACCGCGCCCGTAAGCGCCCCGATGGCCCTTTGCAGGATTCGCGCATGGAGCTGAGCGAGCGGCGTGTGGTAAACGGGGAAGAAACGTGGCCCTTCCTAGAAACTTACAAGTCGAAGGTACCGGGCAAGGTGGCGGAGCTTAGCGGGCTGGAATACCGACAGTTTTTGCGCTCGGTGCTGCTGGCCCAAGGCGAGTTTACCCGGTTTCTGAAGTCGACGCCGGGCGAGCGGGCGCAGCTGCTGGAGAAAATCACCGACACGCGGAAGTACTCCGAAATTTCGGTCTTTGCCTTTCGCAAGGCCAAGGAAGAAGCCCAGCAAGTCGACGTCTTGCGCGCCGGACTGGCCGGCGTCACGCTGCTCTCGGTGGAAGAAGTAGCTACTCTCGAAACTGAACTTCAGGATTTACAAACCCAGCTAGCGACGGCCACGGCCGAACAGCAGCGGCTTACGGAAGCGCGCAATTGGCTCAATCGCCTAGTTGAGCTAACGACCCAGCAGCACCGCGGCCAGCAGCAACTACTGGAGCTTACCACGCGAGCTGAGACGCTGGCCCCCGCGCAGCAGCGCCTAGAGCGGCACGCCCAGGCGTTGCCCTTCCGCACGCCGTGGGCTTTGCTTCAACGCGCCGCGGAAGACATTCAGAAGCTGCAGCGCAGCGCCGAGGAATTGCGCCAACAACTCCCGCAGCTTCAGCAGCACTTAGCCACCGTCAATCAGTTGCGCGCCGCGTCTACCGAAGCGCGTGAAGCCGCCTTAGCTACCCAGCAAGAACAGGAGCCTCGCCTACGCGAAGCCGAGCAACTTGACTTATTGGTGAAGCGCGAGGAAGAGCTACTACTGGAAGCCCGGCAGGCATACGATCAGAAAAACGAGCAATGCAAGCGCCAGAAGGCTGAGCTGGACCAGCTTACTGCTCAAACGCGCACTTTCCGTCAGCAGGCGATGGAACTCATAACGTGGCTCAACCAACATCGTCCCCTGGCTGAGCTAGCCGACACCCTCCCCGAATTAACGGCGCACTTGCAGGATTGGGACCACCTGCGCAGCGAGCTAGGCCAATTGGGCAAGCGCCAACACGAGTTGCAGCAACGGCAGCGCCAGGCGGCTGAAGCTTTGCAAAAGCATCAACAGCAAGCTGCGGCAACGCAGCAGCAGCTCGCCGACCTAGGTACGCAGCAGACCGCCGCCGCCACCCACCGCGACCAGTGGTTTCGGCGCCTGCACCACCACGCTGCCCAGCTCGACCGCGAGTATAAGGCGCAACAGCAACACTGGGACGACTTGCGCCGCGCCATGCAGCTCCAGCAGCTGATTCTGTCGCACACCGAAACGCGGGAGCTGTTGCAGCCGGGCCAGCCGTGCCCCGTGTGCGGTGCCCTAGAGCACCCTTTTGCGGCCGGGTTGTTAGGCGTTAGCGAAGAATCATTGGAGCGTGACCGAGACCGGGAAGAGGCGTTGAGCCAGCAAGTACGCGCCCTGAATACGCGGCTAAACCGCATTTCCGCCTACGTGAATATGTTAGAGCAAGCCGGGGGGCAGTTGGCCAGCGCCGCGCCGGATGTACTGTCCTTTTTACAGGAAGCGGACGAGCGAACTGCGGCCGACGAAGTAAAAGCCGTTGTGCAACAGTTGCGCACGCTGGAGCAGCAGCGCCCAGCCGCCGAAATAGCTTTGGCGCAAGCGCTTAGTCAGCAGGAAAACGCCCAGCGCCAACAGCAGGAATACCAGATGGACGCCGCGAAGCTAGCTGCCGACCTTCGCGACGCCGAAGAGCGGGTACCGCTGGTGAAAGAGCAAATTAGCAGCCTGCTCAGCAGCTTTGGCCTGCGCTTTAATGAGGAGAACGGGCGCGAGCTCATTGCGCGGTGCCGACAGCTCAGCGCCGAGTTTGAGCAGAAGAAAGAAGCGCTGGCAACCTTAGAAAAGCAAAGCGAAACCAGCCAAGCTAGGTTGGACGAACTCGGCAAGGGTCACGCGGAAACGCACCAGTGGTTGCGCGAGCACAAGCAAGATTTAGTTGACAAGCACGTGGCTATTCAGCAGCAGAAAACGCAGCGCAAATCCCTATTTGCCGGCACCGATGTAGCCGCTGCCCGGCAGGAGCTGGCGACGGAAGTGCAACGCCGCACCTCGGAGCTCGAACGCCACACCCAGGCCGCGCAAGAGCAGCAAACGCGCCTAGCACGTGCAGAGGAACAATTACGGCAGCGGGAGCAAGATGCGCAGCAGCAGCACCAAGAGCGTCAACAGCAGCACGAGGCGCTAGTAGCCAACCTAGCTGCCGCGGGCTTGCCCGACGACCCAATGGCCCTAGCGGCCCTGCTCCTACCCGATACGGAAGCGCGCCGCCTCACCGATGAACTGCAAACGCACGAGCGCGCCGTAGCCGCCACCCAGCAACGCTTAGCGGAAGCCGCCCAGCAGCTCCAGCTAGAGCAAGCCCGCGCCCTCACCGACGAGCCTTCGGAAACGATAAACGAAAAGCAGAAAGTCAATAACGAAACGCTAGCCTTGCTCAACCAGCAGCTTGGTCAGCGCCAGCAGCGCCTCACCGATCATCACCGCGGCCTGGAGCGGCACGCGCAACTAGCTCAAGTGCTGGAAAAACAGCAGCAGGAAGCCCAGCGCTGGCGCAGCTTAGCCGACCTGATTGGCGCGGCCGACGGTAAGAAGTTCAGCGAGTTTGCCCAGGGCCTCACCCTAGCTCGCCTGACGGAGCTAGCCAACCGCCACTTGCACCGCCTCAACGACCGGTACCGCATCACGCGCAACCCCGACGAGCACCTCGATCTGCTCATCGTCGACCACTACCAGGCCGATAGCACCCGCTCCATGAACTCGCTTTCTGGCGGGGAAAGCTTCCTGGTTAGCCTAGCTTTAGCCCTTGGCCTTTCGGAGCTAGCCGGCCGTAAAACGCAGATAGACACGCTTTTCATCGACGAAGGATTCGGCACGCTCGACCCTGATACCCTCGACGTGGCCCTTTCGGCGCTCGAAACCTTACAAGGCTCTGGTAAAATGATCGGCGTTATTTCGCACGTGGAAGCGTTGAAGGAGCGCGTTACCACCCAGATCCTCGTGCGCAAGGGCGCGGGCGGCACTAGTTCGCTGCAAGTGGTGGGCTACGGAGAAGCTAGCTAGCATTGTCATTCCGAATGTAGTGAGGACCCTGGATCAAGTACCTAGGTTGGTAACTAAGATTCCTCACGACATTCGGAATAACAGGCTGACTTAAGTAATGCTCGCCCCTATTTCCCGGATTTCCGCCCACGACCAGTACCGCTTGGGTGTAATGGTGGCGTAGCGCCGCCGAAAAAACGCCACCACTTCCTGCTCTAGCACTTCGGGCGTAACAGATGAGGCATAAATCGGCCGCTGATCGGGGTCGGCGTAGCGCTGAGCTTTATTGAGTCCCTTGCCGGAAAGCCGCAACAAAGGACCCGTATCCGTCACAGGGTCGAAGGTCCAGCGGCGTGCGGTGGTTTCCAGCTCATTCAGACGCGCGGCCAAGCCGTCGAGGGGCAAGCGGGGCAGTGTGGGGCGCGACTCTAGGTCGATCCAGGTGGTGTACTTATACTCGAACTCGTAGCGTTGCCCGCCGTAGCAGCTCAGCACTATATCGTAGCCGGCAGTAGGGCCAAACAGGGCATAGTAGGGTAACGGCTCCGGGGTGTGCACCACCAGCAGGCCGATTTCAGGGTAGCGCGTGAGGTGCGTATCAGCGCTTTGCATGGTGGCCACGGCTGCGCGCACTCGGCTGTACTCTGGCTCCCAGGCTGCACGCCCGGTTTCCGAATCTTCCAGCACTTCCCTAAACCTAGGTAGAAACCACGCAAACTTCTCGGCCGACGCTTCGTCTTCGCGGCGACGCACAGCAGGCGCGCCGAAAGGCGGATAAAACAGCTCCTTCTCTTTGGCATTGAGCCAGCAGACCAGCTTCAGCGCCTGATCGGCCAGCGGGTCGCGCCAGTCTAGCTCCCGGAAGTCGCCCAGCGTAGCCGTTAGGCGCAGCAAGGTCTCGTGGCGCAACGCCATTTCGGGGTGCAACAAGCTCCACACGCCCACAAACCCATCAACGTCGAAATGATTAGCCGACACGGCAGCGGTTCCCAAACCTAGGTTACTTGGCGCCTGCAACGCCCGTAACACTGATCCGGCACTCGTGTCATCACGCAAGGGCTCGGGCGTGGCCGCCCCGCGCCAGTGCGCCAGCACGAGCGTAGCCCCTAGCCCCGTACTATCAACTAGAATAGTAGGTTGTTGGCGAATTTGGCCAAAAGGAACAAAATAGTGATGCATACTTCTCTCGGGTGTCGGCTGCGGCGCTACGGGTTATTGATTCCTCGTCATCCTACAACCTAGGTAGCACAAAGATAGACTAGCGGTAGGTCTGCCTTGTGGCGCAAAGCTAGCTGCTCAGAATCGCCGGCGCCGATTGGAAATATGCTCTACCCGGCTGCGGCGAATCCAGTGCAGATATTTTTGAAGTTCCTCCGCCTCCCGCAGGGCTTCGATGGCACCGTACTTGCGCGCCAACTCTCGATTACTCAGTAGCAAGTGTACGGTGCTATGACAGGGCTGGCACAAATCGGCCACTGGACCGTATCGGCCCCCTTCCTCGCGCGGTACCAAGTGATGGCGCGTCACGTTTCGCACGTGGCGCAGGCATAGTTGGCACTGCGGTTCGCCCTCGGGCTTGCTTCTTTGTTCGGTAAACTGCTCGGACCGGGCCGCACGACGACGTGGCATAGTTGATGAAAATTCAGCAATAGCACCGGCTAAAAAGCCACTGCTTCGCAATAATTAATCATATACACTATTTACTTTTTAAATTATCTCACGGCGCTCGGCGCGGCGGCTGGCTGATTGGCCAATATTTTGCTTTCTGTTTCTGACCGTGATGTTTAGCCTTTGTGCTACCCAGTAAGCGGCCTCACCTTTCTCGCTCCTGCTTATCATTTTTCCTGTTTTTATGCCCACTTCTACTCCTGCTCCTACCGCTTTTGTTACGCATGTTTGCCGTACCATTGGCTTGCTCGTGTTGCTGTTCCTGCTAACGCCCACCAAATCGCACGCTCAAACGTGGCTGGTGTCAACTGATCCGTACGTGAAGCTAGGCGTCGTGGATAAGTTTGGGCAGATCGGTAGCTATACCGCCAAGTTTGTGGTTACGAACCAAACAACAGGCAAGGAGTACATCCTGACGAAGCAGATCGATTCGCCCCAAAAGGGCGTGGACGTTCTTTTTCCCTCCGAGCCTTCGGAGGCCCAGTACTTCGCCACTAGCACCGGCGAAGCTGCCAAAGCCACGCCGGGCAAATACGTGTGGGAATGCCAGGTTAGCGGCAAACGGGTAGTAAGCGGGCGCTTTACCCTAGCCCCAGCCGCCAACGACGTGACCGTTATTGAGAAATAAGCTTCTGCCTTCTTTGTTTAGAAGCAAGAGGCCCGGCGCAGTTGCGCCGGGCCTCTTGCTTTGTGAGCCCTTCTTGTTCGAACCTAGGGGCCGCGTAACTTCTCCTTTTCCACTTGGTTTTCGTATGACTACCCAGTAGCCGACCCAGGTGGTCAGCGCTGCTTCTGCTTACTTAACCTCGCTTTATCATGCCGAAAAAGTCTTTCGCTGAACTCATTAATAGTCCGGGTATGCCCGTACTGGTCGATTTCTACGCCGATTGGTGCGGCCCTTGCAAAACCATGGCACCCATTCTGGAGCAAGTGGCGGCGCAACACCAAGGTAAGGTCAAGGTGATCAAAGTGGATGTCGACCGCAACCAAGCGGCGGCTCAGCAGTTTCGGGTGCAGAGCATTCCAACCTTGATTCTGTTCCACAAGGGCCAGCCAGTATGGCGGCAGGCAGGCGTGGTATCGGCCCCACAGCTCAATCAGACGCTACAATCGTTCGTGCAGTAGCGCCTCGCGGCGGCAGTTGGTGGCTTCTAAAAGGTATATCGTCTTGAAAACACGATAAATACCTTCGGATCAGCGTTAGGGAAGCGCAACTTTCTACCTTTGTGCTTTCTACCCTTCCGGATGCGCCTATACTCTTTACTGTTCGTTTCCCTTCTCGGAATCTTGCTACTTAGCGCGCCTTTGCCCAGTTGGGCGCAGGCGCGCTTTACGTTGAGTGGCTACGTGCGCGCCGCCGATTCGAAAGAAGTCTTACCGGGCGCCACCGTAGCTGCGCCAGCACTCGGCACGGGCGTCACGGCCGACTCCACGGGCTTTTACTCGTTGGCGCTGCCGGCCGGTTCGCAAGATTTAGTTATTTCCTTTATCGGCTACCAAACGCAAACGCGGACCATCACGCTCGCCAAAAACCAGCGCCTTTCCTTCAACCTAGCCTCCTCTAACAACGAGCTGGGGGAAGTGGTGGTGCAGGGCTCAGGTACCTTGGAGCAAAAGCTGCGCGCGCCCCAAATGAGCGTAGAAAGCCTCACGGCCCGCGAAGCCAAGCTACTACCAGCTTTGTTCGGGGAAGTGGATATTTTGAAAACTTTGCAGCTCAAGCCCGGCGTGCAAAACGGCGGCGAGGGAACCAGCGGCTTATTCGTGCGTGGGGGTTCGGCCGACCAAAACCTGTTTCTACTGGACGACGCTTTGGTATACAATCCGTCGCACTTATTCGGCTTGTTTTCGGTGTTCAACTCCGACGCGGTGCAGAGCGTGGACCTCTATAAGGGCGGTTTCCCGGCCCAATACGGCGGGCGCTTGTCGTCGGTGGTAGATGTGAAGCTGCGCCAAGGTAACCCGGAGAAGTTTGGCGTGAGCGGTGGTATCGGCCTTATCTCGTCGCGCTTGACGCTGGAAGGCCCCATTAAGAAGGGCAAAGGCTCGTTTCTCGTATCGGGCCGGCGCACGTACTTCGACATCTTCACGCGCCAGATCAATAAGCTGAACGAAGGCGCGACTGACTACAACCCCATCCCCGACTACTACTTCTACGACTTTAACTTTAAGGGCAACTACAAGCTAGGTGACAACGACCAGGTGTTTCTGACTGGCTACCTAGGTCGCGACATCTTTGGCTTCAACAGCACCAATGGCTTCAACATCAATTTCAATTGGGGTAATACAGTAGGCTCGTTGCGTTGGAATCACGTTTTCTCGCCCAAGCTGTACGTCAACACCACTGTATCGGCCACCGACTATAAATACCAGATCGGCAACCAGCTCGATCAGTTTGGCTTCGGGCTTTCATCGAATATTCGCGACTACACCGTCCGCACCGATTTCGATTACACCCTCAACAAGCGCCACGCCGTGAAATTCGGAGCTGTGGTTACGGCGCACGACTTCGGCGTGGGCCGCCTGAACGCCAGTAGCGGCGATGCTCGCCTCAACATCAACTCCGACGTGGAATACACTGGCCAGGAAGCAGGCGTGTACGTCTCCGATAACTTCCGCGTCAATAAGAAGCTACAACTCGATTACGGCGTGCGGCTTTCCGGCTTCCACAGCGGCTCCGATCAGTTTGGTGGCATCGAGCCACGCTTTGCAGGCCGGTATTCGCTCACACCCAAAACGTCGTTTAAGTTGAGCTACGCCCAGATGTATCAGTATGTGCACTTGGTGTCTAACTCCGGCGCCACGTTGCCCACCGACATTTGGTACCCGTCGCGCCTGAATGTGAAGCCCCAACGCTCGCAGCAGGTCGCTACGGGCGTGAGCTTTCTGCTAGGCAAGGGCAAGTTTCTGCTCACCGATGAGGTATACTACAAATGGGCGCACCGGCAAGTGGATTTTCGCGACGGCGCCCAACTTTTTGCCAACTCTGACCTCGACGCAGAATTCTTGTTTGGAAACGGCTGGGCTTACGGCAACGAGTTGTACCTAGAAAAAAAAGAGGGCCGCACCACCGGCTGGCTTGGCTATACCCTGGCGTGGACCAAGCGTAAGTTTCCGCCCCAGCGCGGTACCACGGGCATCAATAATGGCGAAACGTTCTACCCGACTTACGACCGCCGCCACAACCTGACGGCCGTGCTGCTGCATCAGCTTTCCACTCGCTTCAACCTGACGGGCTCTTTTGTTTTCTCCTCCGGCAACCCTACTACCCTGCCCGAAAGCCGCTTTATTTACCAGGATGTTTACGGGTCCAATTACAATGTGGTGCCGGTGTATCCGAAGCGGAATACCTACCGCCTCGCCTCCTACCACCGCCTCGACCTAGGGGTAGTGTACAAGCTCCGTCCCCGCCATGGCGAGCAAGATTTGACGTTGAGCATCTACAACGCGTACAATCACCGCAACCCCTACTTCATTTACTTCGATCAGATCAAGGACGAGGAAACCAACCTAGTGGTGGGCTACCGTGCGCGGCAGGTGTCTTTGTTTCCGGTCATCCCGGCTATTACTTATAACTTCAAGTTCTAGCTGTAGTACAGGGAACCAGCCGTGTGCTTTATAGAACGTACACGCTACTGTTTGCTGTTCATAGCTCAGTTTTTGCACCGTCACCGTTTGCCTCCAGTATTCGCCTGCCCGCCCTATGAATCATCGTCCTACCTGGCATCGTCTTTTTCAAATAGCTTCTGTTTTTCTCCTGGCAAGCTGCGGATTGCAGAAGGACATTGATATTGAGTTGCCGAGTGGACCAGCGCAGCTCGTGGCGGAGTGCTATTTGGAAAACAACGTTACCCCTCGCCTCACAGTAACCGAGACGGTACCCTACCTCTCAACTATCGAAACCCTCACGCTGCCCGAGGTAACGGTAATCTTGACGCTGCCTAACGGCACCCACGACACCTTGCAGTACTCACCTGGCCAGGATCGACGGACGCGCAAAACGTACACGCACATTAGTCGGCGGCGGCTTTCGGCCAAGCCGGGCGACACGTTTCGCCTCGACATTACCGACAAAACCGGCCGCCACCTAACCGGCACGGCCACTATGCCAACGCCGATTCCGATTGACACCGTCGAGTGGAAGTTCAACGACAAGCCAGAGGACGAGCGCCAAGCCTACCTGACCGCTAGCTTCCGCGACCCGGCCAATACAACTGATTATTACCGCTTTCAGATTCACGAAAGCCGAATCAACAAAGACCCCGAGAGTGACTACAACGTCGATGACCGACTCACCAACGGGCAAAACGTGACGCTCGGTACCAGTTACCGCTTTAATCCTCAGGATACACTCATCGTTACGCTCTACCACCTCGACCAAGCCTACTACCAGTTTATGGAGTCGGTCGACAATGCCCGCCAAGCCAATGGCAACCCCTTCGCTCAGCCTTCTGCCATTCGCTCGACGGTGCAAGGCGGCGTGGGCGTTTTCACCGTGCTGAATTACCAACGCAAGACGGTTATCCTAAAATAATTATCGGATTTGCTTCGCAGCGTGCAACGTTTGGTGGCGGGTATAGCTCCTGTGTTTATCTACAACACCTTATACCACTACCTTGTATGCTACGTACGGTTACGAATTATCTGAGAATAGCACTGCTCGCAAGTGCACTGGCTAGCTGCAATGCGGCGCCCGGAATAGAGGGAATGAAATGCGGTTGCACGCCGCCACCTCTAGAGCCGGTGACCACGGCGCAACTCGTGCACACGTGGCAGTTGGAGCAAATCGTGGCT
>Ga0325401_1003954_pt1 | contig 13801 bp, 7 predicted proteins | sample PopdelMetagenome_FD_205666 | JGI IMG/M metagenome (GOLD analysis project Ga0325401, IMG submission 205666) | Populus deltoides microbial communities from Bellville, Georgia, United States - Xylem-PdKOR-R2 | ecosystem: Host-associated > Plants > Phyllosphere > Stem > Wood/Secondary xylem | place...
TGAATCATGTGCACTTCCTTCCCAGCTAGCTAAAACATATATAAACTTCAAATCAAAAGTTATAGCTGCTAAAACATTTTGTGTTGTTCCTTCTTTTCGACCTCGAAACTTTCCTTGAATCTCAACAAGAATATTTGCAGGAACATGGGTACCATCAATTGCTCCCACACAATCCTATATAACACATGAAAAAATGATTTATAAACTTTTCTTCTAGATGTAATTAATTAATGTATAAAAATATTGGTATTGTTCTCATACCTTAAAATAAGGATAGAATCTTTGATTATTCATTATCTCAGTTGGAACTGTATCCTCTGGATCTTTAATAAGGTGTTTGTATAAGTTAAGAATTGCTTTTAAAACAATTCTAAAGTAACGATGGATAGTTTCAACAGACCTATAGTATACACCACTAATAAAACGAAATCTTTGGTTTTGGCCTACAATCTGTAAGAACACAATTATTTGCTCCCTAATCGACACATTTTGAGTTGCTCGTAATAGGTCATGACTTGTGATAACATCACACAATCTATATAAGACAACAGGTTTCATACGAATTTGTTCAACGCAATGCCTATCACCTCGATTCAAAATGCTGTCAATATAGAATTCTCGTTGAGCAATTGCATTTATACGTGGTTCTCTTGGTATATAAATTGTGTTTCTTTCTTGTTCAATAATAGCTACCCCTGTAGCTATCACAGTTACAGCTGCTCCCATACATGCTACATGAATTATCTTACCATCCATATCATGAAAGTGAAGTTTTCTGATAACAAAACTTAAAAATTTAGGGAAATAAATATTAAAAAAAGCATATAAAATACTTACACAATGAATATAATAAATTATGCTGAAAGAAGCGGGCAATGTATAATAGTTATGGCAATGATATCTGACTCCCTAAACAAACAAGGTCTTAACATATATTATTTAAGACCATAACATTCAATTTCTCGATGATAAAACCGTTTTGAAAATTATACATTTCATAAGTTCACAACGATTAATAAACATTGCGCAATGAAATCCATATAATTACCGGCATAGTCACACAAATTTATCCATATATAACAAATTTAATCAAACACTAATCATAAATTAATCAAAGCAAAATAAAACACAAATTTATGTTTATTAGGGTTCTGTTATAATTTCATTGTTCCCATCTCAGTCTCCTATTCCCCACCCATTCCCCTTACAGCCATCGGTTTGTATACTTCCCCATTAGCATTCCCCAATTGTTCTGTTCCCATTGCCCTCTCATTACCCTCTCCTCTCGGTTCCAGTTCCCCCAATTCCCCTGTTCCAATTCCCCTCTCCTGGTTCCAGTTTCCCCAATTCCCTCTCCCTCTCGGTTTCTCTCATTCCCCCATTCCCCTGTTCCCTCTCACTCTCGGTTTCTCCTCCTCTCTCCCCCGGCTACTTGCTCTGGTAACACCGTGACTTGACAAAAACAAGAGCAAGGGTTGACAGAAAGTATATGGTGGCCGGATTCGGGGATAGGGAGGGGCTGCTTCACAGTAAAGTTCACAGAAATCTTCCCCCCCCGTTTTGCCTCTCTGTGTTAACAGAAATCGCCCCTCCCGTTTTGGCCTCTCTCTGTTCACAGAAATCGATCGCCCCCCCCAACCCATTGTTTTGCCTCTCTATGTTAACAAAAATTGCCCCCCATGTTTTGCCTCTCAATGTTAACAGAAATGGCCCTCCCTGTTTTGCCTCTCACCGTTCACATAAATCGCCCCACCCCACCGTTTTGCCTCTTTATGGACCTTCGCTATTCTCTTTGAGGGGAAGAAATAGAAGGGCAAGACTAGCAGCCCCCTGCTACCTATCTGTCCAATAGTTGTTTGGCACTCCCTATGGTATAGCCTTCCTCTCTCTGTTCACAGTTATCTCCCCCCCCTCCGGTTTTGTCTCTCTGTTTGGTTAGAAATTCCCCCCTATTTGGTTAGATGCTTTGAGCTGCGGATTGTGAGAAGAAAACAGTCATGGACAAAATGTGTGTTTTTTGGGTTGCTTGATTAGTTTTAACTGTGGACAGTGACGAGATAAGATGAAGAGTTATGGAAATGTTATGGAAAAATATGACAGTAGCAGATTTATCAAGAATATCACAGAATTTATGCCATTATTTTTACAGATCTACGAAGAAGAAGATAAAAACATAAAGGAAATAAAGAGAAAAAAAATACCTGAAATTAATTGGTCCAGACAAATGCTTTGTTCCAGAAAAATACTTGCTTTGTTCCAGAAAAATGCTTGCTTTGTTCCAGAAAAATGCTTTTGTTTCTGCTCAACTTCCAATTGATTTTAACGAAAAGGAGACTGTGTATGAGACAATGAACAACGCTGAAAAAAAAGGAAAGTGTTTTCCTTTCTTTAACAGAAGGAAAACACTTTCCTTTGGTTACGTTGCTTTTTTTAGTTTGACTGGAATTCAGTTTCTTTTGACAACTTTTCCATACTATTGCCAAACATGGGAAAAGCAGGAAAGTGAATTCCAGGAATTCACTTTCCTGCAATCAAACACAGCCTAAGTTACACTTAATAGTAAAAGACTAGTCAACTTTATATGATTCTGTCACGAGTCACATCAAAAATTATTTTTTAAAATAAAAAAATATAAATATTATTAATGTGTTTTTATGAAAATTATTAACTCACATCAAAATTGTTTTTTAATATGAACATAAAAATTGACGCATTTGTATAATAAACATATCATGAATTATATATATAATTAATAACTGCTAGAATAAAATATTTACTCCAATCAAAAACTAAATTGATAGGTGAAAGATAAATATAAATTGAAATATATAATATAGTATTGTTTGGAACTATTCATTTTTTTATTTCAATATATGTCAATAATTTTTTCGGAAATTAATAATTTAAATTCTATCAAAATAAAGTAATTTTCTATTATAATCCTTCTTTCTTTTATTAATCTATATTTATGAACAAAAAATATACTTTTTTAGCAATGCACTTAATTTAATAAAAACTGAAGGTGATTACAATAAATATCTACTAAACTCTAAAGGATTTAAAATAATGATAAAAAGACATCTTTTTAATTAAAACTTCTTCATTCTATTAATGTGATTCTTTTTTTTGTTTTTACAATTTATCGTAGTGTTTATATTTTGAAGTAAAAGATTATGAGAGTCATAAAAGAAAAAATTAATAAAAAAAACTCTAATGGTTTTATTATTATGCCGCGAATGTATAAAAAAATATAAGAATAATATATAGGGACTTTTTTATTTTTTATATAATCACACAATAATAATAATAATAATAATAATAATAATAAAAGTCTCATAGAAAAGCCAAAAATAAAATTTAACAAAAAAACATAAATAAAAATTACAAAAGAGTTGTAAAAAATGCTCGATATTGTTTTTTAAGAAAAACTATAATTTTATTCTTGTTCTTAAAATGATACATTTACATTATTTATTTTCATTATATTTATGTTGTTTAAAGATTAAAGTAACTATAACACTTAAGAGAGGGATTAATTAGATGTATCACTAATATTGACAAATAATGCAAATTACTTCAAATAAATATAATAATCAACTATATAATTAAAGTACTTAAAGTACAGAGATAAGAGAAGAAAATTTACAAACTCATTTTTAATGTGGTTCGACAAGCCTACATCTAGACCCCAAGTACTAAAATGTACTTGCATATTGTATTCATTCACTTGTTCAAGTTCAAGAATACAATACCAATTTGATGAATTCACATCAAGATTTTTACACCACACGATAAATCCATGCCAAAATTTTTCACCATTTGAAAATATTTTCTCTTTAAGATTTTTTCCAACTTGATGAATCCAACCAAGATTTTTCCCACTTCAAGATATGTCATCTTCAAGATTTTTTTTCACTTGAAGATATACCCTCTTCAAGACTATTCCTTCCTGGAATTACCTCACCAATACCAAAAGTTTTTAGCTAATTCTCAAAAGTTTACAAGAGTGATTCACAACTAAGTCTCTTAATATAATTGAAAGATCTAATATCTCTATATTTCACAAGATAACATTTATAGGATTTGAAGGTGTTTAAGTGTAGTGAGAATGAGATTGAATACCCTTGTGCTAGATTGTGAAAGTTTAATAGCACAAATTAGAGTATAATAAAAAAAAATTGATTATTTTAAAGTGTATTTACTTTAAGAATTGCTTGTATATCATACATGTTCGGAATCCCTCTTTATTTTTTCAATTATATAAGTTATATATATGTTTCCAAGAAAAACTAATTGTTTATAGCCATTATAATCCCATTGACGACTTAAATTGTCAACCAGTTCAGATTGGTCAAGCCAATCAATCAACCAATTCTTATAGAATTCTCAAGTGTTCATCACATATGAATAAGAGGTCAGTCGGATCATTTGGTCATACCAAATGGTTGACTGATTTATGCAGAATTCCAGTTTTGACAAATTAACCTAGGTGAATTTTCAAAATTGTTTATCTTAGATTTTATCATTAATTATTTAATGGATGTAAAATGAAGTGTGTGAGTTCATTTTAATTGTCCTATCCAGTAGGATATAAAGATTTATATTAAGAACTTAAAATGAATATTTAATATAAGTCTTCATTTTGCTTTCTTCTTAAACTGCTTAATGGATTTCTTCATGAAATTCATTATGCTTGTTGATATGTTCTTTGAATAAACATGTTTAAAACTTATTCTTAAGAAGACATATTATTAGTTTTTTTTTATTTTATTGTTATAATTAAAATATATAAAAATATGAATATTTGATTTAAAGTTCAACAATTTCTATGTAGCGTGTTTAATAATTTTATTGAAAAACACTATGATGTCATAAAAATTAAATATAAATTGAATAATATTTAATAAAATTATATTTTTAATATATTTTTTCATTTATTTGATTGAAACTTAATTTGTTTTGAAAAGGGAAAAACCAAAAGCATAATGGGTTGACTGCCCTATATATCCTAGTGTGTCTGGTCCAAAGGGAAAAAGACCAAGTATGGGGACAGTAAAGAAAAGCTTATGAGTCTGGTCTTTTAAGTTTTTTTTTTTTTTTTTGTATAAGGAGGAAACAATCTATTATCCATTCTTTTTTTTTCAAACAAAAATAAAGATAATAGACGACACAACATCTATTTACCGAGTTTCAATCACTAAAGAGGTGGTTGAAATATTAAGTAGGGGTTTTTTTGGATCTAAAAAAATACTTTTAAATTTATTTTCACATAAAAATCTAATAAGTATCTATTTCATGTCAACAAATCAATCTAAAAACTTTAAATACTCCAAAATCAGTTAAAAGACAAAATCAAACGGGAAAAAATTCACCTCTCAACCTTGATTTATTTTTTCAGACAAAATAAAAAGTAAAAAAACACCTATTAACATAAAGAATAATCTTTTTTATGGGCAGAAGATGATCAATTAACAACTTTCTATCTCTTTCATTATGTTTTGATGTTTTTTTTATTTCTTAATTTCATGAATAGAAAAATAAAAAGAAAACCTTTTAATTAAATCAAAATAAAATTTATAAATTTTTTGAAATTAACAACGTATTTTCTCTGTATTATATACTATGATCCCCTCTCGGGAGATCTGCTTGCTACGAACCCTCTCCTCTTCATCAATGCAATCACAAATCAAGCAAATAGATACAACACCCTCATCTTTTGTTTTAATTTCTAGTGGGGAAAAAAAAAACATATCACTTTAACAATTAACAAAAGAAAATCTAGGAAAAGGAAGCAAACGCACTTGATGCTAAATTCGCCGCCTATGGACAAGCTGCCGTGACGGTGCCATCTGGCATCATCTTCTTTCGTATCAGAGAGGAAGCAAGCATGGCCAAGTATTTTTATTATTAATGTTTATAGTCAAGTTTGGATTGAATTTAACTATTGGATTATTAAAAACTAAAAAGCTGACAAATCAAATAGGTCTGTCTCATCGAGATAAAAGCATGGCAAGTTATTTACCAACCAATCTGAGTTAGGTCTAAAAGTTGTAATCTTCCAATTAACCAGTGAGGTCGGGCTGGACTTTACAATCATGAATCCATCTTAGCCTTGCCCCAATGTATTGCGCACCTCAAATCGCCTGTCCCATGAATCCATCCAAGCTAATAACAGTTTAAGAGTGGTTTTGTCTTCAAACCTCTCTATTTCTGCTGTATTCTGAAACCATTCAGCAATGTTTTAAGAGTGGTTTTGTCTTCGACCAGTATTCCCTCATAGTTTTCCTCTTTCCATAATAGTTGCTGCTCTCAGTTTTCATGATGTATAGACTTGTGATTGGCAATAAAAAGCAAAAACACGACAAAACTAGCACAATCTAGGAGTTGCAATTAACCAATGAGGTGGGGCTGGACTTTACAATTATGAATCCATCTTAGCCTTGCCCCGATGTATTGCGCACCTCAAATCACCTGTCCCATGAATCCATCCAAGGCAATATGCCTATATGCATGGAAGGGTCGACCCAAAGTAGAAAACAATATTGTCCTCCATGATTGGCACCTCAAATCCAAGCCATGCCTGCATGTAGGAGAGGGTCCCAACGGAGAAAACATTGTCAATGAAAACCTCTCTATTTCTGCTGTATTCTGAAACCTACTTCTGCCATTCAGCAATGTTTTAAGAGTGGTTTTGTCTTCGACCAGTACTCCCTCGTAGTTTTCCTCTTTCTAAATAATTGCTGCTCGCAGTTTTCATAATATATAGACTTGTGAAACGTTGGCAATAAAAAACAAAAACACGACAAAACTAGCACAATCTAGGAGTTGCAACCTTGCAGATGAGTTTAATTAAGACAACATCAAGGGTTTCACTAAAGAGAAAATTAACACGATTCACTGCTATCCAATCAGCACGCCAATTGGCCTCTTAATTAATAGATATGATGCATGGGAATTTGCCAGGGATGATACAGAAACTTCTGGATGGAACTAACAAATTGCAGATCGCATCTATCCAAATGCGAGCGCTTGAGAATTATATCAACAGCCATCTTCGAATCAACTTCCACAATAATCTTTCAGTATTCTTTACCCTATACTAACTATAATAGCATCAAAATGCTAAATGAAGAGCTATAAATAAAATAAAATATTATTTTAGCTCTTCAATGCTTATTTTATATGCATTAGGAGAAGTGCCAAACAAAATGTTATTCCCACATGTATTGCAAAAATACTAAAATACTATTCATTGTATTTTTTTTCATTAATTTTTTTTCTTTTGATTTTTTTTAAATCTATGTTTTTTTAATTTACTTTTTATGATATTATTCTAGTCTCATAACTCGAGAGTTTACCCAGGTTGACTTGGGTTATTTTATTGTTTTTTTTTATTTTATTATTTAATATTAGATTGATTGAGAATCGTCCGAGTTGTTTTCAAACCCGTCAAATAAACAGAATCATATCAAGTTGTTAAAATAGTTGTGTATAACATATATTGAAATACAATTGGCTCTTCTAAATAACTTTTTATCATTGGAGTGCATATAAGCAAAAAAACTATATTTATACTATTCAAATAGCTATGTTATCAATTTGGCTCTTCTAAATAGCATCTTCCATTGGAGATGCTCTAACATCTCTTTCATATTTAAACTATTTTTTTCTTGTAAATAATGCTATTGAAATAATTTTTTTACATAATGTTTTTATACAGACATAAATGATTGTTACTTTTGACATAAATCACCAATTCTTTATCATTTATAAAATCCATACTTTAGCTCTAATCAATTAACATTTTAATATGTAAGATTTATTACAAAAATTTTGTTTTAAAATTATACGATATATTAAAAGAGATGGGAATAACTATAGCCTTTACATCATGTAGCAAGACCCACGACACTATGGATTGCACTGTTACTCTATATTGCAATCTTCATTGTTCCTAAGACAAGAAAAGGTTCAATTTAGGTATTTATGTTTTGATTCTAGAACTTTATTTTTCATATGTTTTTAGTTATTCAAAGTTGAGAGAAAAGAGAGATAGTAACTGAAAAATAGATAGGAGAGAGAAAACTTGGGGTCGACCATAGAAAAGGATGATCTTATCGTCAATGGATTCTCTTGGAGAGGAGATTTGATGCGATCCAAGCAACACTAAAGGATCCATTTGAGGTTTTAGTTGGTCTAATGATAAGGCTTAGGGCTAAGAAGTTTAAAAAGGCTTTCAATGGACTTCTTCGAGATATATGAGCTAAGGTAGACTTCAAAAGGGTAGTAAATAATGAAAATCAAGCCTTGATTAATCTGAATCATGTTTAAGAAGAGCTTGTTGGTGGAACCAAGATTGAGTTTTTCTATCAATTTCTTTTGCTTGAGAGTAAATTAAAAAAATCATAAAGTTTACGGTGCAAAATCAAGGAATTGTTCAAGGATATTTATTTTTTCACTTAAGTTCAAGGAAGTATTTTAAAATTTGGCCTCGATTAAATTCTAACCGCCTCTCCTGCTTACACACCTCCAGACACGCGCCACCATAAAAGCAAAAAGCGACCAACATGAGATCCCTGAACCACAAACATCCAGTGATGGAGCAAGCAAACGCCACCTCAGAAAACAAACGCAAGCATCATTTTCATAAAACAACATCAACAATATCATCTCAGAAAGAAGCAAAAATCAGTCTCCAAAATGAAATAAAAACCCAACCCTAAAATCTCATATCTCAAATCAAAACTCCCTCACTCTATCAAACAAATTCCAATCAATTCAGCGCAACCAAAAAAAAACCATAATTTCAGTAATTTTGAACTTAACCGCTAGTGGACCTTCTCTTCACATGATTTCTCTGATTATAAAGGTATTAATTTGTTTTATTAGGTTTAAATAGATAATTTATTATATTAATTTGATGTTTTTCTTTTTAATTTTGCAGATAGAATTGTGTTAGTTTCCTATAATATATTAGGTGTTGAAAACGCATCAAAGCATCCGAATTTGTAGTTTAAATTTCCATCGAAATTCTTGGAATGGGAACGACGAAAGGCGTTTCTATATAAAGAAATATGTCATTATAATGCAGCGATACTCTATTTTCCGGTAGGTCAAGTTTCACCTTTTTTTTTTAATTTTGTTGTTGTACTCGTATACAATGAAAGTGTGGCACAATAAAGGAAATACTATAGTTGGGATTATAATTTCTTTACCATTAGAATGCATGTTTATGTTTTTGTAAGTTTGGGTTTTATCCATCATGTTGCTTGTATAACGTAGACTACTGACTTGCTTGTAGTTGAGAAATTGTTCTTGCTCTTTTTCTATTTTTGTATTCTATATCAAACATTTAGCAACTCATATTCTCAATACAGATTCACCCTTGTGCATGAAGAACATTTAGAGTTCTAGAGTTTTGGCCTTTAAAATAATGTTGCTCAATTTTATGTTTTAAAGATATGTTAAGGGTTGGTTGATGTGACTGGTTTGTTTTTCTTATTTACTTTTTTCTTTTTGTTTCTGATTGCGACAACAATAGATGTTATATCCAACAATAAATGTATAACCTGGATGAAGCCCTTTTTTTTTATTGTTTTACATGTCTTTTATAACTTTGATTTTTATTTTAGAGGAGCAAACACAATCTAAACCAAGTTTTATATTGGCTCATGCTGGTAAAAGTTGTGGCATTATGATAATTTGGCTCCTTTTAACATCGAAAGCTCCTCTTTATGTTTGAATTTTCATAGATTGTAAGGTCTATGATGGTGCTATCACATCAATTTTAACCTTTATTCAAGCGTCATGTAAAACATTGCGATTTCAAAAACTTATGGAAATAAAATAATGAAATTCATGAAGAGGAATGATAGATATTTTGATGATTTCATTAATATCATTTATGACTTTTTCATCTTTCTTTAATAATTTTTTATTCTGCTTTGCATCCATTGGTTTTAGTTTTATAAATTATGACCTCAAACGAAATTTTTACTTGCGAGCATATTCATTATTTGCAAGCTTCTTGGCATGGTTAAACATTTATTGGTTTCATTAGCTTCCATTTTCCTGAGCTACTCAAATGAATGAAAGTCAATCAGAATTTGGCTCATGTATGTAAGAATCAAAGTAAGTTCAAATGCATTATGTTGTATAGTGTAATGCATTCATGTGGATTATTATTTAAAGTCGGATAATTAGATAACTTATGGTTTGTAACAACATAACCTTTAAAGCAAATATTAAAAGACAAAAACAATATTTGGTCTTTAGGTAATCTTCGCATAAAACCCTAAACCAACTCTAGATCTGTCTAATAAGATCATTGGGACTCCTAGGAAATTTTAAATACCATTTTAACTAGATCTGTTTAACAAAATCAAATCCAAATAAGACTTAAAACTAGCACTCAAGACAATGTTTTTCTAATGATCATAAAGAACATGAACCCATTTTATCCAGAAAATACAACTTACATTGTCAAACTCAAAGAATACATTTTAGGCCTCTAAACCAACTCTCTTAGCCCTAATAAACCACATTATCATAAACAAATAGATTTGAATAAAAAAACACTAACAAATAACCTCAAATCATCTAGAACATGTATAAGACTTCAACTTCTAAAACTGCAACCCTACTATCAGCCAACAAAAACATTAAAACTCAATCCAAAACTAACTCTTCAAACACTTAAGACCCAAACTAAAATCAGGAACCAAGAACATGCATTAACAACCTAGATAAAAGCCATCTAACACCTATTGTTACATTTGACAGATTCCAAAACTATTATGCTTCATCAAAACCAAACAAACAAATACCTTTTAAACATCCAAACAACACTAACAACAACTTCAGAACATGATTAAGCAATCAAGACAACATTTTCATTCATCAATCCACATAAATGCTAAAACACAAAAAATACCAAAAGGTTTCAAAAACATCATTAAACATTGAAAATGCATGAAAGGGTAAGCCACATGGACTCCACCCTTAATATTTCACATGGTTATACCTTCTCTAAGTTTATTGGTTATAGGCTGCTATTTCCCATCTCCTTTTCTTCTTTCCCTTTCCCATTCTACTCTTTCTAACCTTCATAATAGGGTCTATTAATATAGTGTTTCCCTCATGATTTTCCATGTTCTCCTTTTTTTTCCTCTCAAATTTTCTAAAGGGTATTTATAGGGTTTTTTCTAGGGTTTGTGATGGATTCTAACATAGAGTGATCAAAGGTCAGCCCTTTAATCAAAATAAAAGAGCTCAAGAAAAATGCTAATAGCTAGAACCTTTGCTCTTCAATGGTTTTTTAGGGCTGGTGGTTTTCTCTTTCTTGGAGGCAAAGACATGCATTTCTCACCTTCTGATCTTGGATGAAAGATTTATGACCCTTGATAAAAACCCTTTCAGAGTTTTTAAGTGTGAACACACAAAAAGGTTAGGTGGTTTTGCGCGAATAGGGATCTTAGTCAAGGTTAATTGAGTTGGTCACTTTTGAGGCTTTATCAAAGAAACTATAATGTAAATGTCATTGGAGACTACCTGAGCTTGGTAGAGGAGATACACACCTTTCATTTAGATCCATCCTTGCTCTATTTGGAGATTTGTAGCTCTATATTCATTCCCTTGAAAGTGCCAACTTGATCAACCCCAAAATCTGAAAATGCAGTGATTACTGATCAGGGACAAGATGTTGTGAATTTCTATGGAATAATTGGGATGTAAATGTCCAATTTCATGGAAATGAGGTTGTAGAGGGGATGTTCTTCTTCCATTTACAAAAGCCCTCGTGCTCTTTAGAGGTCTAGAACTCCATAACAAGCTCTTTGAAGGTGCCAACCTGATCATCCAAAACTATCAATGAAGGAGATGAACAGTGAGTGAATGACGCATCGTCTAGTTTAAACCCCTAGAAATTAAGGTTTTTAATTTAGGATCTGACAAATTTAATTTTAGTCCTTATTCTTCGAATTTCTTTTAAACACTTGTAATTGTCTCCTAAACTCTGAATTTCATACAATTTCATCCCTACCAAACTCAATCATTAGCCCCAAAGTTTAATGCCATTTTCATGCTGGTCATTAGTTTATGATTTGTGCACTTGGACACTTAATTGACCATCAAACTTTTAATTTTCTTCAATTTGGCTCTTGATTTAGTTAATTTCAGCCTCTAAAGTCTTGTGCCTTTTATAATTTGGTCCTTGGTTATATGATTTGGGCAATCTTTATCTGCAAACACCAAAAAAAAGAGAAGTAAAGCCGAAATCACTCCACCATCGTTGCTAATTTCTGAATCGGCAGCGACACAGTTTTTGGCTGTCGATTTGTGAATCGGCAGCAATATAATTTTGCTGTCGATTTCTGAATCGACATCGGCAAAGTTTTTGGCTGTTGATTTAGAAATCAGCAGCGACATGGTTTGGTTGCCGATTTCTAAAACACAGTTTTCGCTGTCAATTTTTGAATCAGCAGTAGCTGAGTCTAATTAAAAGTTTAGGGAACAAACCAGATTGTCTTTAGGAGCTAAGAGTGAGGGGTAAAATCATTTTTGGACAGACCAAAACAGGTACAAGAACACATCTAAACCAACCCCAAACACCCCACCTCATTTAATGGGGAGTATAAATGCAAGGAGAGAGAGAGAAGGTGACCCTTCCTTTTCCCAAAGTTGTCTGCAGCAGCTACATGTTCAGCTGCACGTTTCTTTTCTCTTCCTCCTTCTCAATGAAAACTCAAACCAAACTAGCAGAGAGTGCCCTTTGAACGTGAGAGAGAAAGAGTTGAGACCTTGAGTAAAGGCTGAACAACTGCTTAGAGGAAAGGAGAAGGGGTTGTAACGGGTGGAAAATAACTGATAGAAGAAAGAGAATCGAGAGAGGAAGAAGAAAGGGGAGAACCAAGAGAAGAGAGAAGGAATACTACCAAACTATCCAGACCCACTTAGATTCGAAAGGTAAGGGTCATATAGTCTCTTTCCCCTTTTATTCTTAAGACCCAAAACCGAAAATGATGAGGGAGTCCTTAAGAAAATTCACCTAAGACCCCTATACTAGTTGTGAAGGAAACCAAAATCAACTAAGAGGACAAGGAAACAAAGAAGAAATGAGGCCAATTTCCAGAATATCAAACAAAGAAAAAATGAATAAAATGGAAAGAACAAAATATGGTAGAGGGTCGGCCATTGTTATGGGGTTGGCCAAAATGCATTGTGTAAGAAAATGCATGTGTGTTTGTGTGTTCATGTTAAGATCATGTAACTCTGCTGGGATTTGATGATAGATATGTGTTGGAGTATAAAATGCATGTGTGTTCATGTTAAGATCATGTAACTCTATTAGGATTTGATGATAAATATATGCTGGAATTGAAAATACATGTGTGTGTTCATGTTAAGATCATGTAACTCTGCTGGGATTTTATGAAAAATTATGCACTGAATTGAAAATGCATGTGTGTGTTCATACTAAAATCATTTGTGATTCGCTGCCAAAATTGAGTGGTCTGCAACGAATTAGCATTTGCTGCCAAAAGTGAGTGTTTTACAGCGAATTTGTGATTCGCTATCGAAATTGAGTTGTCTGCAGTGAATTAGCATTTGCTGCCAAAAGTGTATGTTTTGCAACGAATTTGTGATTCGCGGCCGAAATTGTGTTGCATGCAGTGAATTAGCATTCACTGTCGAAGTTGTGTTGTCTACAGCGAATCAACGTTCGTTGCTGAAAGTGTGTTATCTGTAGCGAATTTGTGATTCGCTGTCAAAATTGAGTTGTCTGCGACAAAATAGCATTCGC
>Ga0325401_1003955_pt1 | contig 13799 bp, 6 predicted proteins | sample PopdelMetagenome_FD_205666 | JGI IMG/M metagenome (GOLD analysis project Ga0325401, IMG submission 205666) | Populus deltoides microbial communities from Bellville, Georgia, United States - Xylem-PdKOR-R2 | ecosystem: Host-associated > Plants > Phyllosphere > Stem > Wood/Secondary xylem | place...
TCTTCTGTCATGCCTCGTTCATGATTAGGCTGCTTTATCTCCAGATTTTGGCATCGTTGCTGTCGACAATGATTCTGCTGAACTTAAGCATGCTTTATCCAACCGGACCAGTCTCCGTCTTTCGGGGGCATCAAGAATTTGAAATTTCAATCAAGCTCTTTTAGTTTTTGTACCTTGTTATTCTACTGCGTGTTCGTGGAAGCTTTGATGTTACTTGCTGCTGCTTAATTCATGTTCTGGATAATACATGTATAACGGCTAACAAAAACTTTATAACTAGCCCTAAGCAAAAATATAAATAACTGATTAATTTGAGAAAACTATAAAAAAAATTAATTAAAAAAATCAAAACAAGAATAAAAAACCAAATGAAAGGATCAGAAAATCTAAAAAAATATTTTGATTTTCAAAAGTTCAAAACCGATTGACCGAACAGAACCAAACCGATTTAACCAACATTTAACTCAACTATAAAAGGCTAATAGGTTTAAAAGAAAACCTTATCCTCTCTCAATACTTTCTTGTTCCGTGATTCTCTCTCAATCTTCATCTGAAATCTAGCACAACCATACACAACTAAAACATCTCTCAATAAAAACCCTAATCTGTCCCCCACCAATAGCCCTTGCTGAAATCCAATCTCTTTGTCTAAACCCATACAAACAACTCTCACTGAAACCTAGGAACAACCCTAATTTACCTAACAGTAAACCAAACTAATCTCTCTCTACAATTGCTTTAGATTTATTTTTTTTCATGATTTTTTTCTTTTTAGTTTTTTAGTTTTAACTTTTAAGTCATGATTTCAGTTCAGTATGATATTATTGATGTGTAGTTGTGTGAACAACTCAATGTGATGTTATTGATGTCTGTTATAAATTTTTAGATATTTTTTGAATATATATCCAACGATACATGTGTATCTATTTGAAATGTTGCTTATTTTTATTTTTATTTCATTTCCTCCAAATGGACACTTACTCAATAGTTAAATATCATGTCACAAGTTGAATTTGACAGAGCTTGATTCCAAGGGGATGATACAACAATGGTAAAGTTTCAACAATCCTAATTAATTGATTGTTCATTAGCTATGGTGCTGGTATGCACCGTTTTAATAAATCCACACGCAGAATTTTTATTCCCTTGTTATACATAATGTTTGGTTAGTTACTTTCAATTCTTTTATTGTCCTTATCATTTCACATGTAGCCATTTCTGATTCCATCAGCTAGAATCTAGAAGGATTGTTGTGAATCCTTTAACAACAAATCTTACTTTATATTTGTCAATAGTTCAATTACCTTTCATCTTCCATTTAAATATTCATTTTTAGCCTAATGATTTACTTCAAGGTGGAAGATCCATTATTTTACATATTTAATTGTTCATAATAAATTCAATTTTATTATTGTTTACCTCCTTCTAAAAGAAAGCTTCAGGATATATAATATTGATTCAAATTAGCTTCGAGGTTCATTTTCTAACAAGCATGTCAGAAAATTAAGACTGATTGTTTTGGTTATTTTTTGTATTTTTACTCCTTCTTGGCTCACCTTCATCATCTTACAATTGGTTATGACTATTAACTTCAATTATTCTTTTAATTAAACAAACTTTTTATGCTTCTTAAGTAACACATATTAAAAAAATATAGCATTTTCTTACATTATAGTATTATGATGAATGTTTGTTATGCATTACTATTATAAACACAATTCATAATTTTAGGTCATATCTTGATATTTTTGGGTTTTAATACTACTATTTTTACAAGATACCTCCACACTTTGTGATATTTATAGGAAGGTCATCTACCTTTTACAATTCATATGGTATTTTTTTTTTTTACTTTTTTAGGTACTTTATTAAGTAAATAATTAACAGTCAAAATTGCATCTCTCCATAATTTCTAAGGTTTTCTCAAATTTATCAACATGGCATTCACCATTGCTTTTAGTGTTAGGTTTTTATATTTTGTAATGCTATTTTGTTATAGTGAATAAGATATGGTAGTTTGGTAGATAATATCATTTTAGGAATAAAATTCACTAAAATTATTTCGTACTCTCCACATCTATCATGTTTTTATTATCTTTATTTCATATTTAGTTGTTTTTCTACTTTATTCTTGTAATGTTTAAACATTTCATGAGCCTCATTTTTGCTTTTAAGCAAATAACTATAATATTACCTTATGCAATCATTTATAAAAATAACTTTATACTTTTTCACCTCTTGTTTGCACAAACTTTAAATCATCAATATTTGAGTGAATTAAATCTACAGGTTCACTCCTTCCCTCAATTGTTTAAAAAGAAGTTTTTGTGAATTTTAATTATACACAAACCTCACACTTATAACTTTCTTAAAAATCATACTTGGTAATAATTCAAAATTAATTAATCTATGTATAAAAATATAATTAACTTATGTTAACTTGTTATGTTATGTATCACACGACTTAAGCAAGAAAAAGAGATATTTTATTATTATTCATCTCATCCTTGATTACAATAGTTATTACATTCATTTTGAAAAGATCACTAGTAAGATACCCATTTTCTACAAATATTCTATTTTTAAAGAATATAAACTTGTTACTCTCAAAGACTATTTTAAAACTATTTTTTTTCTTGACAATGAGCCAGAAACTAAGTTCTTTATAATGTCAAGAACATAAAATACATTGTTAAGGGTGAGAAGTTTTCACAAGTCATCTTTAGTATAACCTTCCTAATGCCTAATACCTTGGAAGTTAATGAATTTCTCATGTACAACTGTTAACCATCCACTTCTTTATAAGTGGAAAACATCATCATCTAGGCGCATAAATGTCTTGTTGCACCAATATCAACACATCTAAGCGCATAGAAGTATGATATCAACACCATATCATACTTCTATGTGTTGTCGAACTCTCTTATGAAGTTTATTCACCATTTTATCCTTTTTTATTTTCATCAAGACTAACTCTTTAATCAATAGGCAATGGTAACAAATTCTAAGGAGTTAGTGCATTAAAACCATAAACAATTTTAAATGGTGAATGATTAGTAGTAAAATGTACATTTTTATTATATGCAAAATCCATAAACAACAAAGATTACTCTTAATTTCTTAAATTCTTTTAAATGATAGTACAAAACAAATTAGTTAAAGTCTTATTTATGACTTTCATTTGACCATTTGTTTGTGGATAACAAGTAGTAAAAAACAACAACTTAGTTCCTAACTTTCCCTATAAAACCTTCCAAAAAAAACTAAAGAACTTAACATCTCAATCTGAAACTATACTTCTAGGAATATCATGAAGCCATATTATCTCCCTAGAGAACAAATCATCAATATTAGTTGCATCATTAGTTTTATGATATGGCATGGTATGTGTTATTTTAGAAAATCTATCTACAACCATAAAAATGGAGTCTTTACTCCTTTCTTACCTAGGTAAACCTAAAATAAAATCCATGAAAATATCTACTAAATGTTTCTTAGGTACAAATAAAGAAGTATATAATCTATATGGTAAGACCTTAAATTTAGCTTGTATATACGTGATACATTTTTCACATGCTCTTTGTACATCATGTTTCATTTTATACCAAAATAAATGTTCATGCAAAACTTCTTAAGTCTTTCTAACATTAAGTTGTCATATTAAACCATCTTTTAAGCTTCACGCACAAGCAATTCATATATAGAACTATCATGCATATAAATTCTATTCTTCCTAAACAAATAACCATTAAATCTATAGAATTTACCATAGGTTGACTTCTTAGAAGCTTCATACTTATTAGAAAAAACATTATCATTAGCATAAAAGTCTTTAACATACTCAAAACTTAATAATTTCAGATTTAAAAGTAAGAAAAAGAATGCACTTCCTAGATAATACACAAGCCACTATATTAGCCTTGCCTTACTTGTATTTAATAACATGTATGAAGGTTTTGTCATGCCTCCTATTCAACTTACTTTATCACTTCAAGTGCTTTAATGAATCATGATCTAAATGGATAACAAACTCTTTCAGTCACAACTGATGTTGTCAAGTCTTCAAAGTCCATACCAATAAATAAAGCTTTTTGTTTTAAGTTAGGTAATTCAATGTTGCTCAATTAAGCTTTTTACTAAAATAGAAAATCTGCTACTTCTTTTACATCAAAACATCTCCAATATATATTCTTTAGGGATCATGCTTAATCTTGAAAGTTTTAGAAAAGTCAAGTAATGCTAATAAAAGTAATGAACATAACCATTTTTTAATTAAGTTCTATGTATGCTATTTTTCACTACCCTATTTAGATAAAGATTTCTTAACAACTTTAGTTAGCGGTGTCATTAGTATGGTAAAATCCTTAACAAATCTCTTATAAAAACTAGTTAAAACATTAAAACTTCTTACCTCAATAATTGATTTTGGTATGGGTTATTCTTGGATAACCTTCACCCTTTCCTCATCCATCTTTATACCATTTCTTAGCAACTTCATTAAGTGGTGTCATTAGTGTAGTAAAATCTTTAATAAATTTTCTATAAAAACTAACCACACTATAAAAGCTTCTTACAATAATTGACTTAGGTGTGAATTATTTTTTTGATAACCTTCATATCTTTCTTATTATATAAACACTTTGCATAAAAAATATATCAAAGAAAAAAAAATTGCATGTAAAAAGTGCACTCCTTAAAATTAGCATGCAACGTTTCCTTTCTCAAAATATTAAGCACATAACGCAAATGTTCAATATGCTCATCTAAAGTTTTATTATAAACCAAGATATCATCAAAATAAATGACAATAAGCATGTAAATAAATGTATATAAAACATGATTCATCAATCTTATAAATATGCTAGGTGCATTAGTAAGATCAAACAATATAAAAACATTTATAAAAATCATACTCAATCTTAAAAGCAGTTTTTCATTCATCACCTTATTTCATTCTAATATAATGATATTCACTTTTTAAATCAATCTTTGTAAAATCACAAGAACCATGCAATTCATCAAATATGTCATCTATCCTAGGAATTAGATGTTAATACTTACTTTACCATAACATTGTTGTTAGCTTGACAATTAACACACATCCTCTAATATCAATCATTTTTTGGCACAAGTAACACAGGAACCACACATGAACCCATGCTCTCCCCTATATACCCTTTATCCATCAACTCCTCAACTTGTCTCTACAACTCCTTTAACTTTTTGTGATTACTTCTATAGGTTGGATGATTAGAAATCACAACTACAGGTACGAGAACAATTTGATGTTTTATTCTTTTTATTGGCGATAAACAACAAAGAATATATTCGGGAAACACTTCCTCAAATTCTTCCAACAAATAAATAGCAACACTAAAAATAGAAGGATTAAGATTGTTATTTTTAAAACATGTTTGTTTGTATAAAAGCACATACAAGGACTAGTTAGTATAAAAAACACTTTTGATCTTATTTTTTTCCTCTCATAAAACTCTTTTGTATCTTTGTTTTTCCATCAAAACTCTCATTTAATTTCTTATCATGTGACCCCTCTCTTTTTTTTTCTCATTTCACTATTTTTTCCCTCACTTTTCTTAGCCACTTCTTCTTTTTCAATCCTCTTGATCTCACTTTTTCTTTTTAATTTTAATTAATCCTTGAAAAAAAAATTTAGTGATAATGATGATTTTCCATCTCTTATAAATAAATACTTATTCTTAAATCCATCATGTACAACCTTCTTATTAAACTATCACAATCTCACTAAAAGTAAATGTCATGCATGCATAGAAATAACATCACATAAAACCTCATCACTATCCCTTCTAATGAAAAATGAGACCAAAACATTTTCATTCACCTTTACTTCCCTGTATTTATTCAACCACTGTAGTTTATATGGTTTGTGATGTTTTGTAGTAGATAAATTTAACTTTTTCACAAAAGTATTACTAGCTATATTAGCAAAACTTACTTCATTTATAATTATACTATATACCTTAAAATAAAATAATTTGAGGTTAGTTAATTTTAAAATATTTAATGTTATTGGATATTTAATTAAATATTAATCAATTACTATGTATAAAACAAAAAATGATTGAAGTTAGTTGGCTGTAAAATATTTATGGTTATTTTTTTTAATAAGATAAACAATTTTTCATCTTAAAAAGCATGATTTAAGTGAAAAATAATGTATTTTTAAAATGATTTTACAAAAATCACATTCTACCCTTAGAAGATAAGTAGCTTAAACTTAAAATTCTAACCACCCCCCCCCCACACACACAGAGATAAATATATATATATATATATATATATATATATATATATTACAATATATTCTAAATGGTTTGGGGGAATCAATGTTCCCTCACACACAAAACACTGTAGATTACAACAGTAATCCACAATGCTTTCCTTTTCTTTTTTTTGGCTAACTTTTCTCTTTTTTCTTTTTTTTTTCCTTTTTTTCCTTTTTTTTTCAAAATTACTTTTTTTTTTCAAATTTCCTATTTTTTATTTTTTTTCATTTATTTTTTCTTTTGTTTTTTCCAAAATTATTTTTTTTATTTTACTTTTTAAATATTGACCTGGTTAAAATTTTTGCTTTGTAATTTTTTTCTTTAAAATACTATGGATTGCTGCGATGTTTTTCCACATAATTTTTCTATTTTATTTTTTTATTTTTCAAAATTATATTTGTCGATTGTTTTTTAATATAGAGTTGATTGAAAATTTAGTTTTATAATTTTTTTTTAAACACCGTTGATTGCTACAGTGTTTCTTCGCATGGTTTTTTTATAATTTTCTCCGAAATTATCTTTTTTATTTTATTTTTTAATATTGAGCTAGTTAAAAATTACAGTTACAATATGTGAGGAAAGCACTGTAACTTTCTTTGAAAATTATTGTTGATTGCTATAATGTTTTTTCCCACATGGTTTTTTTTCTGTTTTTGTTATGTTTTTCCCAAAAATTATCTTTGTCAATTTTATTTTTTTAATATTAAGCTGGTTAAGAATTGCAATTACAAGTAAATACAAGTTTTTCCTCACAAAACACTATGGATTGATATAGTTTTTCCTCAAATGGTTTTTTTCCAGTTTCTTTTGTGTTTTTTTTGTAATATTTTTTTTCAAAATTATCTTCGTCGATTTTATTTTTTTTAATATTGAGTTGGTTAAAATTTAACTTTTTAATAAAGCTTAATCATGTGGGGAAAGCATTGTAGCTTTGCTCATACAACATTGTGGATTGCTACAGTGTCTCTCCGCATAGTTTTTTTTGTGTTATAATTTTTTTCAAATTATATTTTTTAATTTTATTTTTTTAATATTGAGTTGTTTGTGAATTACAATTACAAGTCATTACAAATAAGGTTAAATCATGTGGGGAAGCACTGTAGCTTTCATCACAAAACACTGTGAATTGCTACAATGTTTCCAACATGATTTTTTTTCTTTTTTTGGTGTTTGTTTTGTTATTTTTTTTTCTAAAATTGTCTCTGTTGTTGTTATTTTTTTAATATTGAGCTGATTAAGAATTTAGCTTTGTAATTTTTTTTCTTTAAAACACTGTGAATTGTTGCAGTGTTTTCCATATGATTTTCTTATGATTTTTTCCAAAATTATCTTTGTCGATTTTTTTTTTAATATTAAGTTGGTTAAGAATTATAATTACAATAAAGCTAAATCATATGAGGAAAGCGTTGTAGTTTTTCTCACAAAACACTGTGGATTGCTACAATATTTTTCTAAATGGTTTTTCATTTTATTTTATTGGGAAAAGTGCTATAGTTTTCCTCACAAAACATTGTCAATTGCTGCAATGTTTTTTCTCATGGGTTTTTTTCCTTCCAAAATTATCTTTGTTGGTTTTTTTTTTAATATTAAGTTGGTAGAGAATTTAACTTTGTAATTTTTTTTCTTTTTATTAACTAAAAGGCTAAATCATGTGGCGAAAGCACTGTATTTTTCCTCACAAAACACTATAGATTGCTACAAATCATTTTGTTCAGTCTTTAAATTTTTTATCACCAAAACAACTTTTTTTTCCGTCATGAAATATTTGCTCCATCATACCTTTAATTTCTATTACTTATCTAGCGTTGGTTCACAATTATAACACTATCAAGTATATTTATTTTATAAACCCGTAGCAACGCGCGGGTATGTCATCTCGTGTGTGTGTATTATATTTTACTTTAAAAGACTGGAAAGGCCAGGAGGGTAAGCGGGCTTTGTTTTACTTAATTTTTCTGGCTTTAGAAACCATAATTGAGCTCTTTAACCTTCAATGTTGTCAAGAGTTTCATTAGTTTCTTAGAAGATTATCAAACTATCCCTAGTAGTTTTTTTCAATTAATATATAGTCAAAGTGCATTATTTTAGGAAGAAAAATAGCTAAAATGGTGGAGGGACTAAATTATAAATGAAAATAAAATACAGGGAGGCAATATTGGACCAGAGAGACTAAATAATTATTTTGCTAGAACCTCAAAGATTAAATAATAATGTACTCTTTATTTTTAGTTTTTGAGAGTAGGATCGGAAATTAAAAGGGGGTTTGACTATATTCCATAAAAAGGTCCTGACTGTGTTCTTTAATTGGGATGCCAAAAGAAGAAGAAAGAAAGGGTGCCGTGTGATGTTTCTCAAACCTGTCCATCTCTAGCCTCGCCGCAAACTTGGCCTGACATTTTTAGGTGGAGGTTGTGAAAGGGATAGGCTAAGAAAATCACAGCAAGCCAAACTTGCCTGCCTAAAATGAATAACTCAATAAAAAAATTAATAATATAGTAATAATTATTGAATTTAATGTGCCTAACTGTTAGAAAATAATATAAATTATATCGAGAAATTTCATCTAACAGTTTAAATTTTCAGTTGAGATGATTCTTTGACGTAGTATCAGAGCTTTGATAACCAAGCGGTCATGAGTTCGAATCTCATCATTCTTATTTATTTGATAAAAATTAAGCATAAGGTAATGTAGGCATATGCAAGTTTCAAGCCGAAAGAGTTTTTATCTAAGGGGATGTGTTAGAGAATAATATAAATCATATCTTTAAATTTTACCTAACAGCTTCAGCTATTGGGTTGAACTAATTATTTAATACGAGCAGCGATGTCGAGAGACATTTCTTTTTTAAAAAAAATAAGTAATTTGATAAAAAATAAATAAAAGGAATTAATAATACAATGTAATAGAATAGATATTTTATCATGATAGAATATTCATGATTAAATTATTTTAAAAAAAAACTATGCATAATAGGTTCATATATGATTTCATAAAATAATTGTTAATATTATCATGAGGAGTTCTAATCTTATTTTTATTTCAGAACTATGATATACTTGGATAACTTTCTAAATATTATTTTAATAATTTTATTTAAAAAAAATCTAAAATAAAAAAATAATAATAATTGAAGGACCATTAAAAAAAAACGCCCAACATACCTAGCTTCAAAGAAAAAAAAACTTTATTTGTAATCTTAAAACACCTCTAATTAGTCTAGAACTTTAAATTAATATATTTTTATGTTTTCAAATTATTTTAATAAGTTAATATTAAAAATAATTCCACTTGTGAAGATATTATAAACCTTGACATGATATAATCTATATAAATATAAAAGACACAACATTCCCTGCCAGGACTCTGTGTGTGTGTGTGTGTAAAATACTATTAATTATCAAAATTAAGTGTTTTCATGACTATTTTATGGGTCGGAGAAAATCATTTCGGATCAACTCTCGTCGATGGAAGTTGGGTACGGTTTTTACCTTTTCCAGCGTTGGTTTGCTTTATGATTTTATGTCCTTTTAAGTCGAATCAATCTCTACTTGTTTGCTCAGACTTTAACAATTCTCTACCTCTGTATGTCCATGCCTAGGTAGCTAGGATTAAATCACAAAAAAAAAAAATATATGGGTTTATTAGGGCGGCCCGTCTGGCTATATATCTCATCTTAGCCTGGACCATGCTTGTTGGAGCAGGAATTTACACCAGTAGATCCTACCATGCAATTTCAGCATTAAAAGCTAGAAGAATGGCATCAAATCTCCCCAGCTTTTTAATACTCGATTGCAGTCTTTTTAGAAACACTGTGCTGTACTTAATTAGAGTGGCAAGGAATGCTAGATGCTTACTAGACATTTAAATTATACATCTAATTACATTTAATGGGAAGAAAAACAAAAAAAAAAAAACACGAAAGAAACGAGATGTTTATTAGACATTGATGATAGCCGGCCATGGAGGCTATCTCTTTCCTTTCAATAAAACAATGCCGGCAGAAAAATAACTGTAGGCGCTGGAGATCCTTCTAAAAATGGGGCTTGGCTGGCCTGGCTACGGGACGGCAATGCGGGACGGTTCTAGTTTTCAATGTAGCATAGTTTCGAGACACTTGGTTCTACAAAAAAAAAAAATATATATATATGGTTTTAATTCCTATTCACACCACATATAATTAAATAAATAATCTAGTAAATTATCAAATTGAAGAGAGGCGGAACCAAGGGGTGGCAAGCAGAGCCCTAGGTCATTGCAAAATATTTTAAATTTTTTTTAGTATTTAAATATAATAAATAATGAGCTTTTTAATAATAAATTATTATTTTACTACTTATCTTTAAATTTAAAATTATCTCTTCTTATAAGTAAAAAAGAAAACAAATAATTTTTTTTGATTTAATTACCTTTCTTTACTGTTTCTTTATCTTCCTTCTCTAGAGTCCTAATGAAAAAATATAATAATACAAAGCAATGCAGAAAGGTTAAAATAAAACTTTCAATTAATTCATTGTTTATCAAAACAAGGTAATTTGTGACTCAAATTTAAAATCTTTCATTTTTTTTTATGTTTGTTAAGAATTTGATGAGGTTTATATATATAATTCTACTATTTTTTTCTCTTTTTATAGATTTACTAGTTTTACTATTTTTTTATTTCTTGTTATAGTGAATGTTGTTTTTTCTAATTAATTGAATATGTTTTATGGGTTTCTTTTGATTATACTTGTGTTTTAATTCAGTTTAAGTTTTCTTCTTTAAGAACTAACAATCTCATTTTTATGTTAGATTTGATTTTATATATCAGTTTCTTTACATGTAAAAAATTATACCTTGTTATATTAGTTTTGACCCCTCCTATCAAATAATCTCAACCTCACCCCTGAATTTGAACCTTAGTTAATTTTTTACAGGAGACCCATATTATTGTTGGTCAAAAAATAGCGTAAAAATTTAATTCACATCTGTAATCTTTAATATTTATCTTGTATATATTAAAAAAAAGGATCAATTTAAAATTTATTTATATAAGTTTGTTAATATTTATCTCACATATAACAAAAATGAATTCTCTAAAATAAAAGGATTTATAATAGCTGTAATATATACTAATATTATCATGTCAGAAGGTAATATAAGATCAAATAAAGTTTCTATGTACTTTTTTTTTGAACAATGCACTCCTTAAGATAAAACTAAGTCACAATATTGCAATGTAATATTAATTTTGGTTGCAGAAGATATTTTAATTTCATAATATTTTCTTCGTAGCTTTATCAAGAGTTTTCAATTGTAGATATCACTAAATATAAGTAAAAAAAAATACGCTTTTAGGTTATGATTTATCGTATCTTATTTTTATATTTCCATCATATCATTAAATTTATTTTAATTTTAAATAAAAATAATAAGATGTTTTTTTAATTGAAAAATTATTTTCACGTGCATTACAGAAAAAAAATAATACAAAATCTCCTTGGTTTTTTTTAAAAAGAAGATATGAAAACTTTTGATTTTGATTTTAATTTTGTTTTCTGATTCGTTTTGATTTTATTTTCTAATTTCATCATTTAACATTTAATTTTTTCATAGAAAATAATTTCAATCAATAATCTAAATCACAAGTTATAATAAATTTTATAAAAAAAATATAAAAGTCTACAATAAACTTTATTAGAGATCAATTTATTATATTTTATTTATAATTTTAAATAAACTTGAACGCCTAAAAATTAATTTTTGTTGAAGATGAATATAAAAAATAAAATCATAATTTCGTTGTTTCTTTTTAAAATTTAGTAAGAACTACTCATCTAAATTTTTTTAAATTTTTACATTTTATTATATTTGATTTTCAATTTTAAATTAATTGGACACCTAAAAGTCAAATTTTGTTGAAGATGAATATAAAAAATCAAATCATAATTTTATTTTTTATTTTTTAAAATTTAGTTATCATATCCTCCACACGTCTGAAAAAATGTGTCCCCTAGTATTCTACGTGTATCTTTCTTTCACATTCGTTATCATATCCTCCACGTGTCTGAAATTAAACCTATTATTTTTTTATTTTTTGTCATATACCTCTCTGTCTTTGATACGTATCCAGCAATATCCATAATGTATCCTTATACGATACTTGTGCGGGTAAGAGGATTTTTTTTTTAAAACTTCGTGCGGTCATAATCAATATGGATATATTAATAACAAGGGTTAACTTGGCTTGTACATTTGTGACTGCTGCGATTTTATAGCTAGTGTGTGTTCTTCTTATTAATAATTTTCATGATTGTGATTTTTTTTTGTTTTTATCTGATTATTTTTGTAGTTTTTAAAAAGATGAGATAAGTCCTGTTCGGGGTTTGTGGCTATCCTTTTCAATAAATGTGTTTTCTGAAGATCGAACTTGTTTTCTTACTCTTATAGGGATATAGAAATGTCTTAATTGTTAAACCAACACTTCATTAGTATAATCATGATTGATTTAATAAAGTAAATTTATAAAAAATTATAATTTTATAAACAGTAGTTTTTCTTGCATAAATTTATGGTTTTTTTTTAAAAAAGGCAAGCTCCCCTTCAAAAAAATAAACAGTAGTTAATATGGATTTTTTTAAGAGGCAATTATGTCTATTCAATATGTTTATAAACAGTAAAAGAATCAAAATATCTCTATAATAAAATCTAACACTTTAGAGCAGGGGTGTTGTTGTCCTTTTCTTTTATTAGAATATAATAAAATTATATATATGACCATGAGGATGAAAAAATTAGATCATTAAAACACAGTATTGATGTCTTTTTTTGTTGTAATTCTTGGTTTGGTCAAGGGTTGTAATGCAATTTATTATTTAATTTTTTATTTTTAAATATAAAAATTGTTGGCACATAAAAAATACCACGCAATTTAAACAGCACGTGCGGCATCTCTGATGGTATTAAATAAGCTTCAAACGTCAAATTTGGTTGTTATTTGCATCCCCTTCGCATTAATTTAATGTGGGTTGAAATAGGTATAGGGTTTTCTGTTTTCTGTTTCTCTTTAATTTTTGTTTTCACTTGACTTTTTTTTTTTTAATTTCTAATTCAGTACTTTTACATGAAGTTGACTTAAGGTTAAATTTAATGTTTTATTTGGGTTAATTTTATATAGAACTCCCACAGTATTAAAAATAAATTTTAATATTAAATAAAGATTTAATTTGATAAAATAAAATTTAATTGGTTCAAGTTAAAAAAGAATTTAGGGATTTATTTTCAAACTAAAACAAATATATAACTTTTGTTTTTCTAAAAAATAATATGGTTGTAATCATAGACTTGTTATTATTTATGAGATTCATTTTATTAAACGCAAGTCATGATTAAAAAAAAATGATTGTAAAAGAACCTTTAATAATATTTGCAATTTTTTAACGTTAAAAATAAATCCTCTGTCGCGCAACTTAGCGCATGGAATCAAACTAGTGGAGTTGAACTTGAATGGATCCAAA
>Ga0325401_1003958_pt1 | contig 13791 bp, 9 predicted proteins | sample PopdelMetagenome_FD_205666 | JGI IMG/M metagenome (GOLD analysis project Ga0325401, IMG submission 205666) | Populus deltoides microbial communities from Bellville, Georgia, United States - Xylem-PdKOR-R2 | ecosystem: Host-associated > Plants > Phyllosphere > Stem > Wood/Secondary xylem | place...
TGCACAGTTGCTCAAATCTTTCCCAATACTCGGAAAGTGTCTCTCCGTGAGATTGTCGAATCCCACATATTTCTTTCCTTATGTTGGCAACTCGAGATGCTGGGAAATACTTTTCAAGGAAAATCTTTTTCATGGCATTCCACGTTCCGATGGAACCTGGGAGAATAGAGAAAAACCATGCCTTTGCTGCCCCTTTTAAAGAGAAAGGGAAAGCTTTTAACTTAACCTGTTCTTCGTCATCTCCATTCGGTTTCATGCCAACACAAACCATGTGGAATTCCTTGAGATGAGTATGAGGATCTTCTTCTGCAAGACCATTGAAAGTTGGTAGCAAATGTATAAAACCAGATTTGAGCTCAAAGTTTACATTATTCTCGATATTTATGCACAATGGCTGATTTTCCATGTTAGGAGCAGCAAGCTCCTTAAGTGTTTGTTGTCGTACAACAGCCATGGCGTTAAGGCGAGCTTCCTTTCATAACCTGTGTAAAGTTTTTTCTATTTCGAGATCCAACTGCACTTGACTTTGATTAGTAAAACGGGTTACTGGCATAAATCATCAAGAAAACTCAAAAGAAACCAACCACACAAGAGATCGAAAACAATACAAATTGTACAAAAATCTTATGGTAGAAAACAAAACCTGCCTAAAAACCCTAGAAAACAGTGGAATTTGGCCTCAATAGGATGGGGCTAGTGGTAAACCACTAGTCCTGTTTAGAACGTCGTTTTCCTTTAGGAAACAAAAAGCCGATACCTAATTCTACCAAAAAATCATTTCATTTCAACCTCTAGAGCTCATGCTCAGCACAAAACATCGACTGAAGGTCAAATCTGCCAATTATCTCCAATTTACTCCTTTTTTGCATCTTTCATCCAAAAGTGCCTTCAAAACATAAAACAAAGAATATCAAGGCATTTTATATATAAAACATAGGCAAAACAGTAGTTAAATGTGGGTGGAACTATTGAATAATATGGTTGCATCAAAACGTGTTTGAGAACATTTTCAACACCGTCATGGATGTGAAGGGGAAGACAAAGAACAACATCAAGGCTAGATTGGATGTAGCATTGTTCTGTAACCGTAAAAATATGGAGTTGGTTTGTGATGAGTCACGGGTCGCAAAACCAAGAGCAAGCTTTATGTTAGTGAAAAACGCATGACTACTAGTCTACAAATGGCTTAATAGTCTGTGTTTTCCGGATGGACATGCCTCGAACATATGAAGGCTGGTTAATATGGAGGAATGTAGATTGTATGGAATGAATAGTCATGACTGCCACGTGTTTATGCAAACACTCATCCCATTAGCTTTTTGTGATTTGTTGCCAAAGGGGATATTGGATGCACTCACGGAGATCAGTCATTTCTTTAGAGATTTATGCTCCAACAAGTTGAATGTTGATCACATTGAGAGGCTTGAAACGAATATCGTCGAGACACTATGCAAACTTGAGATGATATTCCCTCCATCATTTTTTGACTCAATGGAGCATCTCCCCATACATCTATCGTTCGAGGCAAAAGTTGGAGGACCGGTCCAGTATAGATGGATGTACCCATTCGAACGGTTAGATATTACAGTTGCAATGTAATTCATATATAAAAGCATTTTCTTTGTTTTTCTTCATTGAAAATATTTGATTAATTCAATACAGGTACTTGTTCAATCTCAAGAAAAAGGTTAAGAACAAGGCGCATGTTGAGACTTCGATATGTGATGCCTATATTGTTGAGGAGATGACGTCGCTAAATAAATTACCAACGAGATCTTAATCACATACCGACGGAAATAACCGACGGAATATTTCCGTCGGTAAAATGTGAAATCTTGTAGTGTAATTATTTGAGGCAAACTTGATCGAGATGTCAGGTAAATGAGTTTTGGCTGGTGAAAACTCAGGGGCAGAAGGCATGGGTAAAACGGAGGAGGTGGAGGAGTCCATTTCAGGCTCTGATACCATGTAGGAATATGCAAGCAAAGAAAGAAAACCCACACTGTGGTTATGTTATTAGTCGTGTATATATATATTAATTGCAGAATTATAGGATTACAAGAATCCTTCTATTGGTGTGATCAATCACAGAAATCTTGCTGCCATATCTCTATTGCCAACTGTGATTGATTGTTATCTTATCAATTATTTCATTAAAATTATGAATTAAAAGACCATTGATATATCAAAATTTTCTTTACTACTTGTGTATAGTTTGGAATTGTAATTTTAGGTTTCAGAATTCTAATTCTATCTTTTCACTTTACATTATGTCAATTCCCTACGATCTTAAATCAAATTCTCATATAAAGTGTAACGAGAAAGAGATTGAGAAAAATATAAAGAAGAAAATTACATGATTTTAAATCAAATATTGTATGAAGAGTTTTGAAGTTCTAAAACAAATACAAGTATCTTTTATCTTTTCTAATATTGAAAGAGAGTTGGTTGGGTAATATGGGAAAGTAAGTGTAGTTCTACTCTCTTTACTTACAGGTTCCTTTTCTCTATTTTCAAATTGTGTTTTATTGTTAATATTTTCATACTTATTATTGTTACCCATTTTTGGGTTCCCACAAAATAAAAATAATAAATATATATATATATATATATATATATATAAAATATATACATATTAATATATATATATATATATATATAGAAGGAATCCAAAAAATAATTAGAGTGAGAAAAGGATGCTGGAACGCCTATAAAATGGCTAGAAATTGGTTGAGGAGGTTCAAAAATACAAGAATTAAAATCTGACAGTATATTTTTAACTGTTGAGGGCCCTATTGACAAGGAAAATTCAATTTTTGAGGAAAAAAGGTCCAAAATCTGATGTTTATGGACTCAATTAAATTTTATCTAAAGTATAATTGAATTTATGGAGGGTTTGATTGCAAGAAAATTTGATTTTTTAAGTTAATTTAGGCTTTTATTGGAAGAAATTAAAGTTCTGGGGTCCAATTATAATTTTGAAGAGTTGATTTGGTCAAATCAGAGGCTTAATTGCATAATTATTGAAGTTTGATGGCCAATTAGGGACTTAATTGAAAGAATCCAAAGCCAAGAACCAAACCGGAAAAGGCGCTAAAATCAACAAATCTAAGTACAATTTTTCAGGGGGTTTGATTACAAATTGCATAAACATCCGAGGACCAAATCGAAAATATCATTTAAAGTTGCAAAACGATGCCGTTTCACTCAACACTGTTGACTATCTTCTTCAGAAGACATTACGTGCAACTGGTCCAGAAACGTTTGCAGCAGCGAAGGCATTGATTTGCTTCAATCAAGGGGGCATGTTTCACGGTTGATATCTCTCGCCACCATGATGCACGCCTACCGTTACTCCATCCCTGCAACAACAAAGGAAAACACATGCATCCTCTAGCTATAAAAGCTAGAGGACGTATTGCACCCAGGGAAAAAAACGAGACAGAGGCGAGAGGAAGAGAAGAATGAGAGAGGAAAGAAAAAAAAACAGAGGGATAGGAGAACGTTAGGAAGAGAAAACAGAGGGAGGAAGAGCATAAGAAACTAAAAAAGCAGCAAGAGAAGAAAACGGAGAGAGGAGAATATAGGAGAGCAGACGGGAAAAGAAAGAGAAAGAGAGAGAGAGAGAGAGGAGAGTGAACGAAAAAAATAGAAGAATACACAGCAACCCGAAGCAAAGAACGCAAATAGCAGAAGAAGTCAGCATCACCATCGTCTTCATCTCTCCAGCACCAGGTATGTTCACTTCCTTCAACAGTCCCTATAATAAAAAAGCGTTGCCTGCGTCTTGAGTTATTTGCAAGAAGAAGGATGAACAGTGCGAAGGTAATTAATTTAATTACCTTCAAAAAAAAATTATTTCAAAAAATCTGTGATTTTCTGAAATTATTTTACTGCATTTTGATCAATATTGGTTTGTATTAAAATACCTGGTTTTTGTCAAAACATTAAAAAACAAAAGTAAAAAAAATGTTTTTTTTCATGCATACGATCAACATTTGTTGTTAACATAAGTTATAATCATGAATACCTGATAATATTTACAAATATTAGCATTATTCGAATAAGATAACTAATGTAAACATGTTAACTATTTATAATCCAATTGGAACCTTCTTTGTGTGTGGTTTCTAGTTGAGTAATAAAAAGAGTTTATATTATACTTGTTTGAAATACCATTAGTGGAACCTCTAACCTTGACAATTATTTTATCCTTGTTTAATCTTTATATCAATATCATATCTCAAAGCTCTCTTCAACTCCTTTTCTGTTATTATCTATTTCTTTATTTGTAGTTTATACAGTTAACCTCCCTATGGTTTGACCCCGGTCTTGTCGGGTTATTTATTACTTCGACACTCTTGCACTTGGGATAAGACATCAACTCTTTGATCGTTTCAAGTTTTTGGCACCGTTGCTGAGGAGTTAAATTCTTGTATAAATTATAATATTTATTTTATTTTCTCTTTTCACTTTTCTTGTATCTAACTTTGTTTCTTTTGTTTTGTTTCTCTTTCTTTTGTTTTCTTCTTCCTTTTTTCTTCCTACACATGCATAAGAGTTTGGTCACGTACATTAAGTGTTAGACTTTGTAGGGTATCCTCATCATTTTCAGAAAATATGGCAGAAGAAGATAATCAGTCGCTTCATAATGAGAATAATGAGAATAACTATGTTAGAAGACTTAGAGATCACATGAATCCCACAAAAACAAGTGCACCCTCATGCATAGTTTCCCCTCTGATGCATCTCATTTTAATTTTAAGCCAGACATTATTCAACTTTTACCTTCTTTTCATGGCTTAGATCTAGAAAATCCATACTTGCATTTGAGAGAATTTGAGGAGGTCTGTAACACTTATAATGACTCAAATTGTAGCATGAACACCATCATATTAAAGCTTTTTTCTTTTTCATTAAAAGATAAAGCTACAACATAACAAACTCTTTTTAAACAAGTTTTTTTCGTCTCACAGAACAAACTCTTTCAAAAGACAAATCATCACTTTCACTCAAAAACCAGGAGAAACATTTTACCATTGTTGGGATAGGTATCGAGACTTGCTTAATACTTGCCCTCATCATGGTTTTGAAACATGGAGATTGGTTTCACATTTTTATGAAGGGTTAACACCTAGAGATAGGCAAATGGTTGAATTGATGTGCAATGGAACTTTTGAAGATAAAGACCCTAATGAAGTAATGGAGTACCTAGACTTGCTAGCTGAAAATGCTCAAAATTGGGAGACTGCAGGCACTTATGAGGCACCAAGTAAAACCCAACCTCATACATCTACTGGAGGTATGTACAACCTTAGGGAAGATCATGACCTCCAAGCCAAGTTTGCATCTTTAGCTAGAAAAGTTGAGGCACTAGAATTGAAAAATAGTGGTCAATTAAAATTTGTTGAAGACATTGTGTGTCAAATCTGTGAAACCAATGAACATTCAACCAATGACTGTCCAACTTTGCCTTTTTTTAAGGAATGTCTCCATGAACAAGCCCGTGCTTTAAACAGTTTCCAAAGGCCCAATCATAACCCATACTCGCAAACATAGAACCCTGGTTGGAGAAATTACCCAAATTTCAGTTGGAAGAGTGATAACAATAATGCACAAACTTCACAGCCATCGTTTCAAGCACATCATAATTTCCAAAATTCTCATGGATATACACCTCCATATGCTCCAACTCCTAGAAGAAATCTTGAGGAAACATTGCATGTATTCATTGAAAAACAAGAGACAATCAACACTCAACTTGCTCAAAGCATGACAGATTTCAAAAATACTCTTGCAAAATTCACATCTGTTCTCAGTTTTCAAGAGAAATGTAAGTTTCCATCTCAACCACAACAAAATCCAAAGGGGCAATACAATGCAAATGCAAGTAGTTCCGGAAGCCAACACATGGATCAAGTCAAATCAGTCATTAATTACTCTTCGCAATGGTAAGGTTATTGAAAAACCCATTTTTGAACCTTATGAGAAAGATGATGAGTTAATCTCTGAGGGTAAGGAAGGGGTTGAACCTGAACATCGCAAAGAAAAGACTGATTCCTCATCAACACTTTCATTTCCTCATGCCATAACCAAACAAAGGAAAGTCAATCACAACTCTGAAATCTTTGAAACTTTCAAGCAGGTAAGGATCAATATACCTTTGTTGGATGCTATTAAACAAGTGCATTCTTATGCTAAATTTTTGAAAGACTTGTGCACTTTGAAGAGAAAACTTAATGTGAAAAAGAAAGCCTTTTTAGCCAAACAAGTAAGTGCTATTCTTCAAAACAATAATGCTTTGAAATATAAAGACCTTGGTTGTCCTACAATTTCATGCTTTATTGGAGAACATAAAATTGAAAAAGCTTTACTTTATCTTGGAGCTAGTGTGAATTTACTTCCATATTCAGTTTTTCAAAGTCTCAATCTAGGTGAGTTAAAACCAACTTCTGTAACTCTTTTACTTGCTGATAGATCTGTAAAAGTGCCTAAAGGAATAGTTAAAGATGTGTTAGTACAGGTTCATAAATTTATTTATCCTGTGCATTTTATTTTCTTGGATACACAACTTGTTGAAGCATATAATTCATTTCCTGTTATTTTAGGGCGTCCGTTTCTTGCAACTTCTAATGCATTGATTAATTGTAGGAATGGATTGATGAAGCTATCATAGGAAACATGACATTGGAGATGAATATTTTCAACATTTGCAAGCAACCTGGAGATGATAATGATTTACAAGAAGTACATTTTATTGAAGAATTAGTTTATGATCAACTTGAATCTACTTTGAGTAAAATTGAGTTTGATGAATCTGAAGAATTGCAAATGATTTATTCTCAGGAATAAATCAAGGACATGAAAGGCACCGACAATGTTGTCGTAGATCATTTGTCAAGATTGACAATAGATTCGACATCCGACATCACACCAATAGATGATTACTTTCCTGACGAATCCTTACTTTCTCTTAGTCTAATGCCTTGGTTTGCTAAAAACATCAATTTCCTTGCTTTAGGATTTTTGCCAGCTCACTGGAGTACCGAAGACAAAGGAAAGTTTTTTAACGAAGTGAAGAACTTTTATTGGGATGACCCTTACTTATTCGAATATTGTCTTGATCAAAAATTTCAAGATGCATTTAGGACAATAAGGTAAGTAGTGTCATTAAACTTTGTCATTCTGAGGCATGTGGGAGTCATTTCTCATAAAAAAATGACTGCAAAAATCTTACAATATGGATTCTATTGGCCCACCATGTTCATGGACACGCATGCATTCTGCAAAACTTGTGAAAATTGTCAAAAAGTTGATATTGGTAAAAAAGTTTTGCTTTATAATTCTCGACTCCATTTATTTGCTGGAAAGCTAAGATCAAGATGGAGCGGTCCATTTATTGAGAAACATGTGTATCCTTATGAGGCCTTTGATATTGAGAATCTAAAGAATGACAATGTTTTTAAGGTAAATGGACATCGTTGGAAAGCTTACTTTGATAATTTTCCTAGCGAAAATGAATCAATTGGTTTGAATGATCCTGTAGATGAAGGTTGATTATTTTGTTTTTCTCACATTGTTTTTGTGTTTCTTTTTGGTGTAACTCTTGTTTTGCTAGTCTCTCTCACCCCGGTCAATTGGCAAATAACGGTACTCCATAACTCTTAAGTCGGTTCTTTCAGTTTCCCATGATAACTGATATATGTGTATATATTTGTACAATTATTTACTCTTTCTCCTTTCTTTACATCTCTTCTTCAACTCTCATTTGAAAATGGACACCACTTTGGAAAAATTGAAAAAGTACTTTCCCGTTGTGCCTCAGAATGCGATTACAAAAATTTACCATGCTAGGTGGGCAAGATTGAGGTTGTTAATGAATCATGGAATTCCTAAAGATATTTGCTGGCTAATTGAAGCAAAGGTCCGATTATCAGGTGAGTCCTCTAATTCTTTTATTTCATACATGCTTAGAACAAGTAAAAGCACTTTTGCAAAGAAACGTTGTGCAAAATGACTGAAAGTTTGTGCCAGATGGACTTGTAATGCAACATGTTGTTCTTTAGGAATGGTATCTGTAAACCATGAAGATAAAATACAATTCATTAAGGATGGACTAAGTAAGGAGTCTTTAGATAATTTTCTATTAACTCTTAAGACGCATCCTAGTGGAGATGTACATTGTGCAATTCATGATTTATGGCAACAATTCCATATAGAACATGATCGACTTAGTCTTGGGAATCTGACTATAAAAGATCATGTTTGCTAGTTTTTAAGAAAACTGGATGGGAAGCCTATCCATGACTCATAGAGGGCGTTTAAGCCGTTCTTGGATGTAAAACCAAGGGAAGATGTGAGCCACAATCACAACTACAATTTAAGCCTTAGTTTGTAAGAACGTGTGTCTTTTGATTTTATTAATATTTGTGTTTTGTTGTTTGTTTAAGTGTGTTTCAGGTTTGTCAATGTTTGTTGTTTCAAGTGATGTCTTCTGTACTCTATCTTTCTACCTTAGAACATTGAGGACAATGTCTCATTTTGATTGGGGGGAAAGGGTAGTAGTTGACATAAAAAAAACTAACTTACTAACTGTTTTTACTATTATTAAAACCATTTGACAAAACCGTTATTAGGATGGCAGAATAAGGAGGAATTTTATTGACTCTTGAGATGCATCTTAGTAAACATTCTTATCAAGATTTATCAAAATACTTCTTGAAATATTCAGGTTTACAAACTCTCGCATTGTTATCACTTGATTCTGCTCATATACTCATTTAAAAAGTATTCTTAAACCTTCATTTTCACACACACACTTTAACATATGATTGTGGGTTGCACATTGGATTATTACATTATTTATTTTCTTTTGTTAAAGGTAACAACTAAGGGAAATGGATAGTATATAATTTGCAAAAAAAAAACAAATTGATAATATTGATGATAATAAAAACATAGATAAGTTTGGTTTTGTAGCCTTCCTAACCTAAGCAATTAAGCCCAATGGGGTGCTTTAACACCTAATACCCTAAAGTCAACTGACTTGAGAGCTATTGACCCAACGCTTGTTACATGGGTTAAGGAGAAAAGCTTAAGGGAATCAAACATTGCACTATCTACGTATCAATATTTGCAACCCGAGTTACTAAGCTCGTAAGGGTGTCTCAACACCTAATGCCCTAAGACCAACTGGTCTGGGAGTTATTAACCGAAAGCTCGTTACATGGGTTAAAGATGCATTGTGTTTTAAGTTATATATATATATATTAAAAAGAGAAAAAGAGAAAAAGAGAAAAAAATAAGAAAAAAAAAGAGATAATAATCCCAACCAAGGAAGTTAACCTTAAACATTAGAACAAAATATTGTTTTCTTCCAATAAAAGCCTCATCATCTATGTTTTCATACATTGAGGACATAAAAAGAAAGGTTTATTAATATTTTATTTAAGAGGTATTGAGCAGATATATAAATTTAATGAGAGTTTGTTTATCTGGATAGATTAATAATGATGAATGCCTTGCTTTGTGGAACTTGCAAATTATTTTTCTATTTTAACGCTTTGATTACTAAGGACTAGTAATAAGTTGGTTGCGGGGTGTGATTAGTACTTAAAAATGCATTTTTATCAAGGTTTTATATCTTCATTTTGCACTTGAAGTATCAATATATCCTTAACTAAAGCATGTTTTATAATAACAAGGCTGATACTATAAGATACCTTTAATTTATGGTAAATGTTCATATTAAATGTAGGCCTATCACATAAATCAAAGGATTGATTGATGAGTTCAACTACTGAAATTGAGAAGACAAAGAGAGGGTTAAGCTTAGAAAAGAGATGTTGGTTCAGTCCAAACTAGAATGCTATTCAGTCATTGGGTCATATCTGGAGCTATAGATCTTGGATTTCAATTTGGTTTATATGGCTAGAAAGCTAAGACATAGGCCTAAAACATTCATGAGAGTCCAAGACTCAATTTTGCTGTCTGAAAGTCCTAATCTTAGCAACAACGGAGAAGTCAGAATCTGTCCTGCAGCCCAGACACTGCTCAGTGTTCAGCCCATATCTCAAGTTCTAGAAGTCCAAATGACCTCATTCTTGTTTTGTTAGAAAGCTGAGACAATTCCCCAGAACTTTTATGAAGACTATCTGTTCAAATTATGATGTTAGCAATAATGTTTTCTGCAGACAAGAAGATAAGGATGGTTACCAAGTCAAGAGGTGGCCACCCACTCAACAATTAGTCATCAAATCAATAGTTCTGAATTTTGGCCTATAAAAAGAGGCATTTGCCATGCATTTAGGCATCTTGGTGTTCATATCAAGATCATGTTCTTGCTCTCTCTCTTTATATTTTTGTAATGCTTAAGTTTTGCTTTCATTAATCTCTTGTTTATACCTTTCATTTCCTTTATTATATTTATATAATCATGTTCTCTTCTTGTTTATCTATGTTTCTCTTATTCATAATGTTTAGTTAAGTTTATTATGTCAAGGTGAACAGGTTACACTTGTAACATCCCCATATTCGGGATAAAGCAACGATCTCATGTTAACTGATAAACAAAGTGATTAATGTTTTATATATATCTATTCATGGTGTTTGTATTAAGGTCTACTAAAATTTTGACGGAGTCTCCCCTATATTGGAGGTCCCAAGTTATCGACAGACGACCTGTTTACATTTCTAATATATCGCATCTCCTAACTCAATTCAACTCAATCATCCTGGGTCTCAATCCCACAAACATCATCCTTCAAATTAACCACAATGTTTATGATACATATTGTACAACAATTATCATTATGGATGGATAAAGATATAACATGCATACATGGAACATGGTTATACAAACTACAGAATTAAATTCATTTATTCAACTTTAAACATCAATTATACAAATTGAGTTATATAAAGTTGTAAAATTACCAATACAAGGGTAAACTCTTTAAAACCTAAATTACAAAAAGTGAACCTAAGCTAGAAACTACTCTTGTTGTGCATGCGATGATCTTGAAAACAAAATATATATTATTGACATATGAATATCACAATAATATAACAATACAAATATCCAGCAATTTAAAAAGGCAAGCATGCATTCATATTTTATTCATTTCTCCCTTTTGGTTTTCATTGGAAACTCTTTCTTCTTCAACTACTAAGAACCATTTTCTCTTCCATTATCAACCTCCATTCAAGATTTCATAAGACCATCCATGATTATTTCCGCTTAACACATTACCGATATCAATTTCACTGTTATCATCATCACCCCGTATGAGTCGATGCAAGGTGATCCCATTACCCGGGATCCTAACATGCACTAAATGTATGCTAGGCAATACATCTTAATCCCCTTACCCGGGATCCTAACATACACTAAATGTATGCTAGCCAATACATGATTGATCCCCTTAGCCGAGATCCTAACATACACTAAATGTATGCTAGTTCACGCCCCAAATTACACTTCTCATATTTCCTAAATTACAGGTTTATCTCATAAATTTTCCTCACTCAAGGATATGTTTTATAATAACCATAACAACAACCAATATGTCTTTCTTTCATTCATTTCTTAATATTTTACGTTTTTCTCATTTCACCTATTAATATTGTCATTCTTTGTCCAACCACAGTTATCATTCCTTTCTTTATATTTGAACTGTTTCTGTTTAAATCCCGAACTGTCACTATCTAGACATTGAACTATTACTGTCCGACCTCTTCTCATATTTTTAAATATATCTAGAGTTATAGAACTCTGTTTCAAGCGAGATTGGTATCATTAGAAAGCTAAGACATGAGGCTACAAGTTCTCTGAAGGAAGGAGAATCCAGTTCTGCCTTCAAGGACAGTCAAAATTTCTCATCAACAAACATTTGGACTGTTACTGTCCAACTGTTAGTGTCTTGTTTTTGAACTGTTATTGTCTGACCTCTCCTCAAAGTTTTAACTATATCTGGAGTTATAGAACTCCGATTCAAGCGAGATTAGTCTCGTTGGAAAGTTAATACATGAGACTACAAGTTCTCTGAAGGAAGGAGAACCCAGTTCTGCCTCTAAGATGGTCAAAATTGCTCATTAACAAACATTTGGGTTGTTATTGTCCAACTGTTACTGTCTTGTTTTTGAACTGTTATTGTCTGACCTCTCCTCAGATATTTAACTATATCTAGAGTTATAGAACTCTGATTCAAGCGAGATTAGTCTCGTTGGAAAGTTAAGATATAAGGCTACAAGTTCTATGCAGGAAGAAGAACCCAGTTCTGCCTCCAAGACAGTCAAAATTGCTCATCAACAAACATTTGGACTTTACTATCTCGTTTTTGAACTGTTACTGTCCAACCGTTACTGCCTAGGCATTGAACTATTACTGTCCAATTGTTATTGTCTAGACATTGAACTGTTATTGTCTAGACATTGAACTATTATTGTCTGACCTCTCCTCAGATTTTTAACTATATCTAGAGTTATAGAACTCTGTTTCAAGCGAGATTGGTCTTGTTGGAAAGCTAAGACATGAGGTTACAAGTCCTCTGAAGGACGGAGAATCCAGTTCTACCTCCAAGGCAGTCAAAATCTCATCAACAAACCAGACCTATTACCCTATAGGGTCTGTCATGACCCAGTCTCGGTTGGTGACCTATAGCTGGAGTTCTATAACTCCAAATTGAGCAAGATCAATTTTCTTAGTTAATCAACATCTAAAACTACAATTTCTATAAAAGAACCTAATCCTAATTCCTTCATCCTCCTACCCGAAATCTCTTTGAAAGTCAAGAGATGAAACTATCCAGATTCGCCAATCTTTCCATTTACACACAACACATGAAGTTATTTAATTTAGCAACTCATACTTTTTCCTTAATTCAAGTCTAAGCACTCTAAACTATAAATCAACATCCAAGCATCAATTTATAATCGACTTTGAAACGATTCATAAGACCATGTTTAGAACACCTTACCCGGTACGAAACAAGGTTTCGATCTTCAACTCCCTCCTTTTCTTTCTAATGACAACTGGCCCTCCCCTCTTCTTTTCTTGTTCAAATTTTCTTGTTAATCCCTTGCCCACCAGTGTTTATTCTACCTATAACCCTTAATCTTGGACGGGTTCTTGAAATTTTGGTGTTTCTCTCTTGATTTGTAAAAATGGATACAAAAACTCCCTTTTTTCTTTCTTTACGATAGCTGCAGATTTGTTTTTGGTGAGAAGAGGAGTATTTATGCTCTATTATTATTCTTATTTGCATTTAGGCCCCATTTTCTTTAAGTGTATTCGTTTTGCCTCCACTTCTTTTTAGTTTAGTTTTTTTTCTTTAATTTAATCCAGCCTTGATTTTCTCGGGATTTACAACACTAATAGTGTAAGAATAAGTATAATATAAACTCAACATGGACTTTAATGTTTGATACTAACATGTATTGTTTTTGTTATCTTGTTCACTTTTAATACTTTGCTTGTTAAATGGTTAATCTAGATTTATGTTGTATAACCTTGGTAGAATAAATACTTGGCACTTTTATAGCCCAACCGTATGGTATAACTGACACCTGTGCTATGAAAGGAACTTGATTTGTTGTTAACATAAGTTATAATCATGAATACCTGACAACATTTACAAGTATTAACATTATTCGAATAAGATAACTAATGTAATCATGTTAACTATTTATAATCCGATTGGAACCTCCTTTGTGTGTGGTTTCCAGTTGAGTAATAAAAAGAGTTTATACTATACTTGTTTGAAATACCTTTAGTGGAACCTCTAACCTTGA
>Ga0325401_1003959_pt1 | contig 13788 bp, 7 predicted proteins | sample PopdelMetagenome_FD_205666 | JGI IMG/M metagenome (GOLD analysis project Ga0325401, IMG submission 205666) | Populus deltoides microbial communities from Bellville, Georgia, United States - Xylem-PdKOR-R2 | ecosystem: Host-associated > Plants > Phyllosphere > Stem > Wood/Secondary xylem | place...
TATGATTTTTTTTTCACTTTGGTTATTTGTGTTTAAATTTTGCTCTTCCTTAACAAATTTACTCAAATTGTCTATCAATTTAGACCTATAAGAACAGGATGAAAAAAAACATTGTGGCAATCCACAACGCTAGGTGAACAGTGGTGTGAGAATAATATTTTACCCGCACCTTTTAAAGTTTCTTATAATTATAAATTTAATAAGAATACCTTCAAAAATAAAATCACAGAATGTACACTTCTCATTGTCATAACTCATTTATAGGTTATTCCCCAAATTCATCTTTTTTTCTTTTCAAAATAAAATAACTAAAATATGGATTGATAGGATTTCAAATCAAGCTAGGAGGATTTCAAATCAAGCTACAACTTTGGATGGGATTAGAAACCTAAATATACCTCATTATATCCAAAACTAGAGAGACAATGCAGATTTAAAGACAAATTAAATCATTTTTGGACGAATCTACTTAAAAATCAAGCCTAAAGACATAATTAGATTTTTAATAGGCCAATTTGATTTAATCATGGGTCAAATTGAAATTTAATTATGTTAAGAAATAATTGGGTCCAATTAAAGGATTTAATTAGGTGCAATGACTTAATTATACTTTAAATGAGTCAAATTAATTTTATTAGGGCTTAATTGGTGAAAAATTAAGTTTGGGAGCCCAAATTAGGCTTAATTGAGAAGATTGAAATTTTAGGAGACCAAATTTAATTTTTACCAAGTCAATTGATTGAAATCATGGATAAAATTACAAGAACATCAAAGTTTTGTTGTCAATTAATAGTTAAATTAAAGAAATTTACAGTCAATGACCAATTTGTAAATGGCACCAAACTATAAGGACCCAATTAAGTGAAATCAGGGATAAATTGAAGAAAATTAAATGTTTAATGGTCAATTGAGGATCAACTTGCATAAATCTGAAACCAAGGACTAATGTGAAAAACAGGTTGAAATCTAGGGTTGATATTGAAGTTTTTTAGGGATGAAATTGTATAAAATTGAAAGTTTGAAACAGGGGTGTAATTGAGAGAAATCAAAAATCAAAGGACTAAATTAAACTTTATCAAAATAGCGTCGTTATGATTATTATTCATCTTCTTCTTCAATTTTTCTCTAAAAAAAAACTGCTTAGAGAGCTACTTTACAAGGGCATTTAATGCCTCTACCTTTCACCAAATTTGACAAAACTTGCACAAAAATGATCACCTGATATTTTTCTTGGAATCTTTTGGGGCCAAATCAAGGGCCAAGATTTAACACAATAAAAAGCAACATGTCTCTCTTCCACTCCCTATAAAAAGAGGTGGATTTCATGGCCTGAGGAGGAGAAACTTGTAAACCCCGATTGAAAATTAGGCAGAAAAGCAATCTAAGTGCTTATAGAATAGATTTAACAGAAGCATCAAATAAGCATTAGAACGAACCACATACAAAGAAAAAAAATACAAAAATGTGAATAAAATATTACTGGGAGTGAGTTACCTGGAAATAAAATCATCAATATGTAAGCAAATGAAATTTGAATTCACTCGGGTAAAAATTTTATATAGACAAATGCTAGGATCCAGGAATTTTATCCCGAGAACATGAAATTGTAGAAATCTGGTTAAAAAACAATTACCCTCATATTAAGAGCATATGTTGGGATCTTTTAGTGTTGATAAAATCGAATAGTCAGGACTGTTACAAAACTCAAGTCCAAAGTTGGCTAAAAATCAGTATGCCCCCCGTTTTCCTTCTCTAGCTGACAATTTTCTCTTCTTTCTCTCTCTCTCTCACCTCTTCAACTACCATCACCACACCAACAACATGGTTGTCGGTGGCCCAGTACCCTTTGCCACTCCATCCCCTCATCGGAGATAGGGACCACCACCACGACTTCTCCTTCTTCCCCCTCAACCAAAGGTTTCTTCTTCATCCCACAGCTAATACCGACCATCGTCACCTCCATCAACGCCTCCTCAGCTACCAGTCGGACCTTCTCTTCACAGTTGAAGCCTTCATGCCAAGCAACTCTCTTCTTCTTCCTAATCTACTGCATGCAAACAATGGAACATGAATTATAATTCATGCCGTTATGAATAGTGGAGCTTGAATTATAATTCACGCTCCATTGTTCATGCAGCTTGATCACTAGGTTAGGCTAGTGACTAAGCTATTTTAGGTCGGACCCTAACCGACCCGACCTAGCCCAACTCCAAAAAAAGATGGGTCAGTTGGGCCGCTAGTTGGCCCACCCTAACTAGGTCAAGCTGGGCCCATTCGGCCGAGCCTAATTTTTTAAAAAAATCCAAAAAAATTTCAAAGCATTATTTCAAAATATTTATGATTTTATCGCATGTTTTTTCAATAATTTTGTATAATATCGGACTGTAGACATGCACAGTAAGATATAGATCTGGTATTAAAATACCTAATTTTCTCTGAAATCTTAAGAAGATTAAAAAATTAAAAATTAAATTGAAAATTCAAAAAATAAATTCACTTTAAAAAATATTTTGCTTTACATATAGCCAAATCTTAAAAGTTTTTCATGCGTATCTTAAATTCTAAATCTATGGTCTGCAGATATACTGAACAAAAAAAAAAAACTATATAACTAGGACATCACCAAAACAAAGAATGCAGCTTTATGCTCATGCTATAAATTCTTGTGTACCAGAGACTCCAAGCAGTTATTACCGTGTAAACCAACAACCTGAACTGCATCAATTATTAGATGAGAAGAGATGAATTGGAATCAATTCCAGCAGAGTTTCAGGGAGTAAATAAAGCATGAAGATCAAAGCCATGTCACATACTCACAACTTCTAGTCACACTTTATTTTGCAAAACCATCAGCCATATGGTTAGCATCGCACAAAATATGAAAGGACACTCAACCGAACGCGAAGAAAATCTAGATGGAAGGATGAAAAATTCATGAAATCTTCATGGCCTATTAAATGACTTATTCATCTAGTTAACCAGAACATCATAATCAGATTAAAAAATAAACTTTACTCTAATAAATTCATCTCGCGAAAAAAATAGTTTTAGTGCTTTAATCATAGCTGGCAACTGAACTTCATTTGAATCTTTAATGAATCCCTCTATAAATCCCAATTCACAGCCGTTTTTTCAGCATTCTGCTATAAGTTCCTCGGCTACTATGTTGAAGAGAAATGGTTATAAAAAGTCTCGTTGACGCAAACCCTTTTCCGTAGAGAATTCTTCAGTTGGAGAGCCAATCACAAGAACATAAATTTTTTCTGTTGAAATACATTGGTGGATCCATTCTCTCAAATGTGAGCCAAATCCCGTACATGCCATAACTTCATCTAGATACTCCCTAATCACTGAGTCAAAAGCTTTATGGAAATCGAGTTTGAGTAGATAACCTTTTGGTTTTCTCCTTTTTAAGTGGTTGATTATCTTGTTAGCAATAAAAACACCATTAAGGATTTGTCTTCCTTTGATAAAGGCATTCTGATAATCACCAATAACCTAAGGCATAACACCCTTGAGTCTATTAGCACCTTTGAGAGACTTCTAATGAGACTGATAAACTTTTAGTCCTTAAGATTGTGAGAGCCAACAACTTTAGGAATTAAGGTGATGAATGAACTATTAATGTCATGAGAAAGGAACCAGCTAAATAAAAATCATTAACCATGTTAAAGATGTCACCCCTTATTGTATCCTATGCTTTCTTAATTAAAAAAAAGGTGACAACATCAAACTGGGAAGCTTTATTGTTGTCACAATCCCAAATTGCAGCTTTAACCTCATCAGGAGTGAATAACATCTCTAACTTCTAGAGAAATTGTCGAAGAAGGAAAAAGTTTCTGAAAATTTAGTTTCGAGCAAGAGGGCCTACATCATTTTTCAAGAGAGTAAAGACCCTTGTAAAATCTAATAACTTCATGCTTTTCTTCAGCTTGCTTGGAAATAACCTTCCCATCTACTGAAATTGAGAAAACAACATTCATTTTTTTCTAGCAGTGGTAGATAGATGGAAAAACGTGTGTTTTTGTCACTAAGTTTGCACCATTAAACTCTAGATTTTTGATGCCATAGAGATTCCCACATACGGTATAAAGAATTAAGATCATTGACAAGTTGTTTGCTTCTAAATAGATCCTTGCTCTCTTTGGTGCTCTCTAAAATCTCAGCTTCCAACTCCAAAGCCTTGATTTTCTATTCAATATTACCAACAATAGCATTATTCCATGATCACAGAGCCTCTTTAATAACTTTGATAGCCTTCACAACATTTCCACCATAACTGACTGAAGTCATAGCATGCAGAACCCCAAAAATCCTGGACAACTTTCGTGAAATCAAATCTCAATCACCAACAATTTAACAACCTTAATGGCTTAGGACCTCGATTAGTTTTATCCATCATCAAATGAATAGGTCTATAATTTAGCAAGACCACACAAGGAGAAAGAATGAAATTTGTTCAACCAGTCAGTAGATAAGAAAGCCCTATCAATATGACTAGCTGAGTTTCCCATAGACCAGGTGAACGTTTTACCTGATAAAGGCAATTCTAGCAAATCACAAGCATTTAAGCAATAATACTACCTGTCACACCCGGACATCACGGTGACCAATTAAAAAATATCTGGATAATGGAAAAAGAACAGATATCTTGCATCTTGTTCTTTTAGGGGAAAAGGTCTTGTTCAAGGAGTCGCCAAGTAGTATTATGGTCACTAGGAACCCTAACTGGTCAACAGAGGTTCTATGGTACGGGACTGGTTATGCAAAAGGGAAGATGCTATCACCCCTTAAGCGTCCTACCTAAGGCAGGCTGCATTGCTGGTTTTGTCTAAAATTGCTAAGAATTTGTTCTTCTTTTTTTTTTTTAAATTCTTCCTTTCATGTTCCTGACTTTGGCATCAGTGAACAATTCCTACGAATATTTTCGCGAAAAATAAATTTGAAGAAGAAATTTTCTATGTCATTTTTTTTCTTGTTTATCCTTTATTGTTATTTGCCATTTTTAGATGGAAATAAAAAAACATTGCATGACATATTTGCATTTAACAATAATAATCCACAGATTGAGCGCATCTACAAAAAATACAAGCACAAAGAAAAAAAATCAAATAAAGTGTGAGGGGCCCACAAATAAATCAACGAAGACCCGTAAATATTTTTGGAATTTTCTGATATTGAAAAGGTGGCTCGTTTGGCCAAACATCAAACTAGAATGGGCATAAAAATTATGGCCAAGGTATAAGGGTGTGTTTTGCCAAACACACCCTTAGCAAACACACTTGTGGGCCGGTTGGGCCAAAAGACCAGGGACCAAATCTGAAGACAAAACTAATTAAAAGACTGTATTGAATTTTTTTTATGGACAATGCGCTTTCCTAGGATGCGAGAGAAAATAAGAAAAAAAGCGGCATGTAAACGCCGAGAATGAATTTATACAAAAAAATATTCAATTAATTAAAAACAAACTATGAAAGACAAAAGAAGTATGACTCAAATTGTGATAAAGAAAAAGAAATTGGGTCAAAGTGTAATTAAGAAGAATGGGGCTATAAATACCTCATTTCTTCCTTCATGAGGCCAGCGACATGAACACAAAAGAGGGGAGAAATTCCAGATTTTTTCATAAAAAATTTAAGAGAGAAACGCCAAAGTTTATCAAGATTTTACAAGTCTTAGATAGGTTGGTAGGGAAAACACCATTTGGCAAGAGAATTTGTAGGAAACAAGTAAAGAAATTATGAGGAGAAAATGGGAGAGGGTCGGCTGCATGCAAGGAAGGAGGGGTTGAAATTTTTCAACCAATTAAGAATCAATTCAGATTATCCCCAAGTAAGGAGTCTTAAACTCAACTATATGAATTTACTTAAATTTGATTAGAAATTGTGTAATTATCTTGAATTGAAATTAGGATTCTTGAACAAAATTTGGAGGAAACATAAAATTGTTTGGAATTGGACCAATTAGTATCATAGGTTGCTTTGGATGTGAATTTATGTAAGAACAACAAAGAAAAGCCAATGGGTAAAGGATCCAAGGTGGTCGGGCACTAAGGGTGTGAGTGGGAAAAGTAGAATTTGTGATTTTCTTTATTAATTGCTTATGATGTATTGTTGTAATGTGAAAATAGCTAGAAAGGATAATTATCACATAAGAAGGAGAAGGGAACTCTTGGTTCCCTTGGGCCAAGTTTCGTCCTAGACAAGATTAAGGAAGGGGAGAGGGAGTTTTGAGATTTCGTATCATAATGATGAGTGAATTAGGTGTCGTGGAAAGTTTACTAATAAGGGAAGCAAGATAACTTGATGATAAAAGAACTTCACATATCTATTTCATGTGTTATGTGGGGTAGAATTGAGTTTATGGGCCATATGTACGGCTTATGGCTTATCTTAGGAGGAGTTGCGAAATGTAGGAAAATCATAGAAGTAATAATATGTATGCTTCTTGAAATAGTTCTTGATCACCTTACACAAAAATGGCAAATTAGCATAAATGGCCATGGGAGGTCATATTTAAGAAGGTTGCCATACATATAACGTGAAAATAGTTGTCTTGAGAGAGGAAAGGGAAATGGAGAATTGGAGATTCATTTAAACCATTGACAAAAACTAGAGAGATTCGTCGCCTTAATCCCAGAGAGGATTCGAGCCTAAAATGATCAAATTTAGGAGAGGTTTCTTTATAGAAGTTATAGCCAAGGATGTTATTGAGTAAGAAATAATGTAGTATGCCTGTGGATTCAGGAGGAACCGTAGGAGAGGCACAATAGCAGTAAGAGAGCGCGAGCTGAGCTTCTGCAGCAAGTAGGTGTTCTATACCTATACTTTGCTTAAATAATGGTAATTTTGGTAATCTGTTCAATTCTTGGATTTCATATCTATGGATAAAGCCAAAAAGAGAAAATATAAGATCAAATAAATGAGAAATGAAAGTAAAGTTGATTAATTGATTTGATTAAAAATAATAAACTATATTAATGGAATTCATTGATAATCACTTCTCGAATTTAATTAGTCGATCCCCAATATGGTTTACTAAATAATGGCAATCACATGGAACTTGATTAACTGTTCATAATGTGAAAGCTAATGATGTCAAGAATCTTTGACATCGACATTCCCATAAATATTCCAAGGTGTTATGGAAAATTGATTAACTATTTCGGGTTGGAAATAGTTAATGACATCAATCGACTGCATTGATGTCGACACTTACAACGAACTTGATTAGTCGATCCCGGTAAGGATGACAAATGACACTAATGAGATTCATTAGTGTCGGCATTACCTCCTAGGTTTTGGAAACAAATGGTATGATTGGTGTTCTCAGTGGAGAATGGTTGATGGTACTAATGAAATGGGAATCGGCATTTTGAAGGAATGATTCCTTCGGCATTAATATGTGAGATTGGTTGAAAATTGTAGGATGAAGAAGGAGGGGGAAATGTTAGTGATTCCTGAAGGGATAAATCTAGAAGTATTAGAAGGAGACTAGATGGGGAATTTATATATATATACACCGTTTGATATTTCTTTACGATAATATTGCCTTTAATATAATTATTTTTGAAGGTTATATTGTTTCAGGTCCATCATATTCACAACAGGAGTAACATTTTAGATTCTCTATCTTTTGTGTTATTTAAAACTAAACGAATGATGATGCATTTTAGAAATTATATGACTTGAATTGTAATAACATTCTTTAAACCGAATGTCTAAACGTAAACTGTATTAGTATATACTTGTAACATTCATTTATGTTTGTTTCTTTTATTTAAGTATTAAATTATGTCTAATTTTTTAATATGAATATTTGGGATATTGTAGTTGTACCATTGAATATTATGATGTTTGATATTTAGGATGATTGGGATGAGATTGAGTAATGAATAATAAAAGTGTACACGTTGTTTGTCGATAACTTGAGACCTCTCGGTATAGGAGAGACACTACCAAAATTTTAGTAGAAATTTCAGTGAACCTTGTATAAATCCGATTAAAAAAATTACCATGTTTTCCTCTTTTCATGATTGATGTGTGGTCTCGGAAATGAGAATATTATATAACTGGTAACAGCCGCAACAACTCCTCCCTCAATTTGATAGTTACCCACGAAACCAAAAGGAAAATACACAAATGCCTTGCATACCCGTTTCTTTTTTTTGGTCTTGCAGGGTTGAGTCCGTGAATTCACTATATAATTAAATCTGAAACACTCAAAATACCCTTAAGTAATAGGTATATGTCATTTTGCTTTTAAAGGTAAGAAAGTCATTGCATTGTGCCAAAAATTTATGTGAAGATCAGTCCTTCATCAATGTCAATTGAATTCCCATGAAAATACCAAAACACCCTTAAAAGCAACATCTTTTAGTTTTGTGAAGAAGGGTTAGGACTATAGTTATTAAACCGGACTGGACCGGCGAGTTGACCTGGGAGCTGAACCGGTCCGAGTTTGTCAAAAGACCGGCCAATGCAACGACCCGGCCAAACTCGATCTACCCGACGAGTCAACTCGGGCGAGACCCGGTGTTTTTTTTTTCAAATATGGGATTTGAAACCCATTAGTATATATTATGTTCTAAAAAAAAGTTATGTTTTTTCAATGTGGGATAAAAAACCTTTTAGTTTAAACACTTCAACTTAAAAGGATAACATAGTATCTTTTTAATGTGGGATTTGAAACCCATTAGTATTATAGTATATATATACTCTATGTTCCCAAGAAAAAAGTTATCTTATTTCAATGTGGGATTTGAAACCCATTAGTATATATATTCTATATTCATAAGAAAAAAAACTATGCGATGTTCACAAGAAAAAAACTATGTTTTTTCAATGTGGGATTTGAAACTCATTAGTATATATACTCTATGTTTCCAAGAAAAAAGTTATACTTTTTTCAATGTGAGATAAAAAAAATTTTGGTTTAAATATTTCAACTTAAAAGCTTAACATAATATCTTTTTAATGTGAGATAAAAAAAACTTTTTAAAATATTCTTTTAAACTTCATTATTTATAATATGTATAACCTATATTTGCATGGATTTTTTCTTAATTTTTTCATATAAAATATTAAAAACTTTAATTTTTATTTTTTTTCCGGGTTGACCCATGAAATTCAGGACCCGGCACCTTGGCCGGGTTTAATAACTATGATTAGGACATCATAACATTGTTCTAATTCACAGTGTTATAAGTTAAAGGCCATACTATAAGACTGTGTCTTTTAGTTTATATTATAATTATAATAATTTGGTATTGGGACACATGCTTTTTAAAAATATTTTTTTATTAAAAATATAATAAAATAATTTTATATTTTTTTAAATCACCAAAAAATACTAAAAATATATTAATTTAATATTTTTATAAATTAAATATAATTATAAAAACCACTTAGACACAATTAAAAAACAAGCAACATATGTTTTGAGGGCCAAAATCTTCCCCAACTATAACTTTTTCTCTCTAAGATGAAATCTGGCGACCCTCTCTCTTTCCTCCATAAAAAAACTAAAAAAAAAAGAAAATTAAATTTTATACCAAAATGCAATGTTTAAAAATTACAAGGACTGGTTACTTAATAGTTTAAAAAGATGGGGAACTAAAATAAACTTTGCAAACAAATTACAGAGCCATCACCTATTTTAGCCTAGTTTTTCATTTTAGTTCTCTGTCTTTCAATTTAACCCTCATTCTTAAAAAAAAAATATGCAAATAGAATTAAAAGGGCTCAATTATAGAAAAAAGAACTTGAGTAAAATGGGCTCAAAAGGCTCAAATTGAAAATTTTCAATAATCCACAATTAATATCCATAGTAAAATGAGTCTAAGTGAACAGTAATGAACAAGAAAATCAATTTCTCTTTAAATTTATACTATAATTTAGTTTTGTGACATATGTTTTTTTATTTAAAAATGTATTAAAATAATATTTTATATTTTTAAAAAAATATCAAAAAATATTAAAAACTTTTAATTTAATATTTCTATAAATTAAATATAATTATAAAATACACTCTAATACAGTACTTAGTGTGTTTGGTATTGCGGTTACTGTTGTGGTTGTGATTTGAAAAAAGTTATTTTATAAAAAGTAGTTTTAGTTGAGGTTGGTTTGAAAAAATAGGTGTTTGGTTAAAACTGTGGTTGAAATTGAGGTTGAACAAAAAGTAGTTTAATGTGTTTGGTTAAAAAAATGTTTTTCAAATTGAGGTTATAAAATAATTAAAAAATATGTTTAATTTAAATATTGAAGATTTAACTACTATTATTACATCATGAAATAAATAATATTGATATCAAATATTTTTTATTATTCCATTAAACTATATGCAATGTCATCACATACAAAATCTATCCAACAATGACTATATTTTTCATGGTTTCTTAAGCATGCAACAACAAAAACTGAATTTTTTGTTACGTCATCAAACGATATCCTTCTAATTTTTTTGAATAAAAAACAATTAAAATAAAAATAAAAACTAAATTTTTTTAACTGGGTCGGACCCGGCAAGAATATAATTGGAATTGCGATCAAATTTCACAAATGCTACGTCATCATGCGATATCCTTCTAATTTATGTAGTGTTATAAATAATATTAAATACTAGTTTTTCGAGTAAAACTCAATTTTTTAAAAAAAATTTTACAATTTCATTACATGCAAAATTCATTCGACAAGAACTATAGTTTTCATGATTTTTTGAGCGTGCAATAAAATTAGGTAAAATATTATCATGAATAAAATTGAGATAACAGTACGAGTAAATTTAATTCACCTTAAACTATTTTTTTAACAAACAAAAAAAATATATTGTTCACGTTCACGTGAATAATGCGAGTGGAATCAATTAATTGCATTAGTTTTTTTTTAAAAAAATTTCATGTGAACATTGCGAGTGAATTAATTTAATTCACTTACATTGTTTTTCAAAATTAAAAAAAAAAAATACTGTTCACACTAGTGAGCGTGAACAGTGCTACAGTGGAGCATGGCTCCACTGTTCACTAAACAGTGGAGCCACACTGTTGGTGTTAATGTCTAGACGGGAAGCAGCAAAATGCTGCTTCTCAAAAACCTATGGCACACCACAGTTATAAGTGAATCCCATAAAAAAAAAACTACTGTTTTAATTTTACCAAACACTAAAAGTTGTGGTTGCGGGTGAACCTCACCCGCAACCACAATAACAAACATCCACTAAAAAACACAAATAGCCTCTCTCCCTGTTTTTGTCCTATGTTTATGTGTTTTAATTCTGACAACTACTCTATTATCCTCTTTTTTGTTCTAATTCTCAAACTTACAAGACTGGCCCCTACGTGACCTTACTTTCTTCCTTCTTTGTCTCATTCCTTTCTTTCCCCTTCTTTCTTGCCGTGATCCCATCCCCTTCGTTTCTCTCCTTCCTTTAGTGTGTGACACAGAGATGAGACAATTACTTTTAATTGCTTGAGTTTGATCCTTCGTTGAGTTCATTCCAGTAATTCTACTTCTTTGCAAGTCTTTTCTCTTTTTTTCCCCCTTGTTGATCTGTTTTTTTAATTAAAAAAAAAAGAAACCTAAATTTTTTTTTGACCGATCATAGCTTAGGTTAATTATATGTGTTACTGGAAGCGAGCTGGTATCATCCATGGAGGCGTCTAAGTGATTATCCTGAACCTTTCATTCGTTTCTTTCTTGTACACATTATTTTTTTTATTTGTTTGTCACTTTCTTTATATTACTACGCATGTTATCTTAATTATGTCATCAAAATGCTTATACCTTGCGTTGTTGCTTTTGAAGCTGGATTCCATACATAGCTAAAGGCCTTCTCTATTTCTTTGAGCAATCAGTACCAGTGCTTTTCGCACATATTTTCCCAAAATAAGGTAATGAAATTCTTTGTGTGACACAGAGATGAGACAATTACTTTTAATTGCTTGAGTTTGATCCTTTGTTGAGTTCGTTCCAGTAATTGTACTTCTTTGCAAGTTTTTTCCCTTGTTGATCTGTCTTTTAAGAAAAAAAACAAAAGAAAACTTAAAAAAAACATTGACCGCTCGTAGCTTAGATTAATTACATTTGTTGTTGGAAGCGAGCTGGTATCACCCATGGAGGCGTATAAGTGATTATCCTGAACCTTTCATTCGTCTTAGATCATACCTTGCCTTGTTGCTTTTGAAGCTGGATTCCATACAGAGCTAAAGGCCTTCTCCTTTTCTTCCTCCCGCTATTTCATTGAGCAATCAGTACCAGTGCTTTTCGCACATATTTTCCCAAAATAAGGTAATAAAATTCCTTTTCTCATTCTCTGTGCCTCTTTTACTTGTAGTGACTCACTCTCGCGTTCTGTATCCTTATTTCTCTGATTTTCAGAGTGGTGGAAAATGGCTATCGAAAGTGTGGGTGGATCCATTATATCTAAGATAGCAGAACTCATGGTGGAACCAGTAGGAAGGCAGTTCCGTTACATGTTCTGTTTTAACATGTAAAGGAGAATCTGTATTCGGCAAAAGAACGTCTGCAAAATATTGTCGAAGATGCTAAAACGAATGCTGAAGAAATTGAAAAAGTTGTCAAAAAGTGGCTGGAAGATGCAAACAACGAGATTGAAGGTGTGAAGCCTTTGGAAAATGAAATAGGAAAAAATGGCAAATGCTTTACTTGGTGTCCAAACTGCATGCGACAATTCAAGTTAAGCAAGGCACTGGCCAATAAGTCGGAGACTCTCAGAAAACTTGAAGAAATTAGCGAAAAGTTTAAAACGGTGTCCCACAAAGCTCATCTTCAGCCCATAGAATTTCTTCCATCAAAGGAATTCACGCCCTCAGAATCGTCAAAAGAAGCTTTGGAACAGATTATGAAAGCTCTCAAAGATGACAGTGTCAATATGATCGGACTGTACGGCATGGGAGGAGTGGGTAAAACCACCCTGGTGAAAGAAGTAGGCAGGAGAGCCAAAGAGTTGCAGCTTTTTCCTGAAGTTTTGATGGCTACGGTGTCCCAGAATCCAAATGTCACAGACATCCAGGATTGAATGGCAGATAAGTTACGTTTGGATATTAACGAAAAGAGTAGAGAAGGGAGAGCAGATCGATTAAGGCATAGACTGAAGGAAGTGGAGAAGATGCTTATAATCCTAGATGATGTTTGGGAAGATATTGACTTGAAAGAGATAGGTATCCCATTTGGTGATGATCACAGGGGTTGTAAAATTCTTCTAACAACACGTTTTGAACACATATGTTCTTCTATGGAGTGCCAGCAAAAAGTGTTTTTAAGTGTCTTATCTGAAGATGAAGCATTGGCTTTATTCAGAATCAATGCAGGTTTGCGTGATGGGGACTCTACCTTGAACACAGTGGCAAGGGAGGTTGCGAGAGAATGCCATGGCTTGCCTATAGCACTTGTGACAGTGGGAAGGGCTCTAAGAGATAAATCTCTAGTTCAGTGGGAAGTAGCGTCTAAACAGCTCAAAGACTCTCAATTTCCGCGCATGGAACAAATTGACAAACAAAAAAAATGCTTATACATGTCTTAAGTTGAGCTATGATTATTTGAAGTTCGAAGAAACCAAGTCATGTTTCGTGCTATGCTGTTTATTTCCAGAAGACTATGATATTCCAATCGAGGACTTGACGAGATATGCAGTTGGCTATCGGTTACATCAAGATGCGGAGCCCATCGAAGATGCAAGGAAACGAGTTTTTGTGGCAATCGAAAACCTCAAAGACTGTTGCATGCTGTTGGGCACTGAAACTGAAGAACATGTGAAAATGCATGACTT
>Ga0325401_1003960_pt1 | contig 13788 bp, 9 predicted proteins | sample PopdelMetagenome_FD_205666 | JGI IMG/M metagenome (GOLD analysis project Ga0325401, IMG submission 205666) | Populus deltoides microbial communities from Bellville, Georgia, United States - Xylem-PdKOR-R2 | ecosystem: Host-associated > Plants > Phyllosphere > Stem > Wood/Secondary xylem | place...
CGGTTTTTAAAACAAAACCAAAAACTAATTTTTGAAGTTGACTTTAGGAGTAGATGCATCAACAAATAATAGCTCTCTTAATCAATTTCTGAAACACAAACCAAAAAAAAAAGAAAAGAGAGGCAAAATGCTTCGATTGGATTCTTCCATTGTTTCAGTGCTTGTAATTCTCCTTTCATTTCCTTTCTTTATAGCTTCCCTTCCAATTCAGGATAAATTTCTTAAATGTCTCTCACTATATTCTGAATCCTCCTTTCCTTTCTCCACTATCTTGTACACTCCAAACAACTCTTCATTCACTAATGTCTTGCTATCCACTGCTCAAAATCTCAGGTTCGCATTGCCTTCAGTGCCGAAACCTGAGTTTATTTTCACACCGTTGCAAGAATCCCATGTCCAAACTGCTGTTGTTTGCTCAAAACAGCTTGGAGTTCAGATTAGAGTTCGCAGTGGAGGCCATGACTTTGAAGGACTCTCGTACACCTCCGTAATTGATACACCTTTCATTGTGGTAGACCTGGGCAAGCTTCGTTCCATTAGCGTTGACATCAAGCGTAAGAGTGCGTGGGCTCAAGCAGGTGCTACAGTTGGTGAACTTCACTATAGGATTTCAGAGAAAAGTAAAAATCTTGGCTTCCCAGCTGGTGCTTGTCCCAGTGTGGGTCTTGGTGGGCACCTTTCAGGAGGTGGATATGGCCCTTTGTTTAGAAAATATGGCCTTTCTGCAGACAATGTCATTGATGCTCGTATAGTTGATGTTCAGGGAAGACTCCTTGACCGGAAAGCCATGGGAGAAGATCTTTTTTGGGCAATCAGGGGTGGTGGAGGAGCCAGCTTTGGAATCATTACTGCCTGGAAAGTAAAACTGGTTCCTGTACCATCAACTGTGACAGTTTTTAGGGTTTTCAGGTTCTTGGAACAAGGAGCTACTAAGCTCCTCTATAGATGGCAACAAGTTGCTAATAAATTTGATGTGGATCTTTACTTAGTCGTTGGCATACGACCGGCTATTACTAGTGACACAGGTAAAAAAACTGTAAGAACTATCTATAGTGGCTTGTTTCTTGGTGATACCAGCAGACTCCTCGAAGTGATGCAAAAAAGTTTCCCTGAATTGGGTTTAGCAAGGAAGGATTGTTTTGAAATGGACTGGATCGGTTCAGTTCTTTATGAAGCTTTCTTCCCCACCAATTCAACTCCTGAAGTTTTACTTCAGAGGAAGAATTTATTCCCGGCTTACACCAAAAGCAAGTCAGACTTTGCCCAAAGTCCCATATCTGAAACCGCACTCAAAGGGTTATGGAAAATTTTCTTCCAAGAAGATAAGCTTGCTACCTTACTAATTCCTTATGGTGGAATGATGGATAAAATTTCAAAATCTGAGATTCCTTTCCCTCATAGAAAGGGTAACTTGTTCATGCTTGAGTATGCGACCAACTGGAATGATCCCTCGGAGAGCGCAACTCAAATTGATTGGGCTCGGAAGGTTTATGAGTACATGAGACCTTATGTTTCCAAGAATCCAAGGGAAGCATACCTCAATCACAGGGACATTGATCTGGGCATGAACGAGAAGGCTAACACAAGCATCGAAGAAGCAAGGGTTTGGGGAGCCAAATACTTCAAGGGTAACTTCAACAGATTGGTAAAGGTGAAGACCAGAGTTGATCCTGAAAACTTCTTCAGGTATGAACAGAGCATCCCATCTCATCCTCGTACCATGAGAAAATGAAACTGTTTGGCTGGAGAAAGATTGTTTAGATATCTTTCTAGGTGTCTTAACTAGTCCTGTGTCCTACATTAAAATTAATAAGAAATTTGGTTCATCAGGGTTACAATATTATTGTAAAAGAATGGTGTAATAAACTGGCCATTCCCTCTTATAATGTGATGAACTTCTTCAGGCATAAAATATTTCGAGTCACATGCATCCTCGGTTAAAAAAATAATAATTTATTCAACTAATATATTGTTAGACAACAAGCAAATATTTATTTTCTTCATTCTCTGGATTGTGGGCATGCATCAGTTGGTAGACTCAGAAGTGTATTATCTCCAGTACATTTCTGTGTGACCAGGAGCTCTCATAGTACAGAATTACCAGCAAGAGCAGATGCATCAAATCTGTGAAGCTGGGTGCTTGATGGAATTCTCTCTGACAAGTTATTTTAGGAGAAGACCGAATAACCCACAAATGTTAGATCAGGCTTGGTGGCTGGAATTATGCCGGATGATTGATTTCCTGAGAAATCAAGTGATCGCAACTGTTTCACTGGAGTGATTAGTCGGGTCAAATTGTTCCTCAGTAGGCACAGCACAACCAGGTCTAAATGACTCATTATGTATTCAGGAATTTCTCCCATTTAATTGTTTCCAGCCAGATCAACAATCAGCTGCCGACTGGGGATCTGGTCACGCTCGAACCCTCTTCCTCTCCATCAAATCGAGGCTTCCTAGATAGGTTGGCAACGGAAATTATTGAAGTGATGTACGTACTACAACTCTTATCATTTGATTACCCTTTCTGAAGCCTGAAACTAAAGTTCTCGAGGCAGTTTGGTGTGATTTCTGAGAAGAATTCAATGGGAGGTCCTATACCTGAATTGATGTTGGTTTGCACGGGTGCTGTGGGGTATGCTTCCATAGAAGGAATTAAATTGTAGGGAAAGAAATATCGTGACTGACGGGCTTTCCTCGATCCAGGCTGGGATTTCTCCAGAGCCCGGATAATTTATTTCAACTTAGTTCCAATATTTCAACATACTGAGATTCCATGAAACTCCATGGAGGCTGTTGTTGCATAAATTCAATGCTCAAGCTGAAACAATGATCCCTTGGAATTTGAAATTTCACTTGACAACTTGTTGCAAGACAGCCTTGTAAATGCAGAAAGCTGAAGATATCCACAACATATGATCGCATTCAAAAATGTCATAGGCCTAAAGTTACAAGCACAGGCAGACAGGAAGGATCACTTGGAAAGAGTTCAGATTATCAGGGATCAGGCTCAAAACACAATGCACAATGAATTTGTCAAATCACTCGAATCCTGGCTTTGTTCCTATGGCTGCTCAGCAATTGATCTCTTCATCATTACCAAAGTCCAGATTTTTTATTGAGGTTTGCTTCAAGAAATTATTTATTCTCTTTTTTATTCAGTGTTATTATTTCAGGCCATAAGCCACAGAACTTTGCCAGTTCATGTGTCCAACCCAATAAAAGACTACCATGCATTTATTAGATATAGCTACCAGAACATAAAATGTAATGCGGCAATGTTTATAAAAGAATTTATAGATCATGACGGAGAAGATCATCTTAAAATTTTGAGGTTCATTCAGCATAAATCACTTGAGCATCCTTCCACTTTCATTAAAAGACCAGCAACAGCATTAAATTAATCTACCGACTACAGGCAAAGCTGTTACATAACACCAAAATATGTTCAACCTTGAAGCAGAAAGAAAAATTTCGATGCTTCGAGTAAAGACAGATGATTCGAAGATGAATACAGCAACAAGCTACACAAACAATGATGAAGACTTCTCCACAAGCAAAAGAATCATGATTCTGGGGCAGCAGAGAATCCTGGTACCAGAAACACAGTATTAATAAACAAATTATAAGTCTGTAATATTTATTTTCTACTTAGTTATGAGCAATTTGAACCAAAGCCAATTCTGGATAACCAAAAAGAAGAATAACATGTTACCTTGTAAGCATAACGTGTAAAGACTGTCTCTCAAACCTAACTGCAAGAGTTTGGGTGTAGCCTTTTTTATTTTGCCTTATGCGCTCTCAGTATCAAGCAGAGGAATTCCAATGATTCATCCAAAAACTGGAAATAGCCATGTCTCCAAGAATGCTTGAGCAGTAATGCACCCGAAAATCCAACAAAAAATACAAAAAAACCATTTTCCATGCCAGTATAAAACCACATACTGAACACATGCACAGTTTTTTTATTGTCTTGGATTACATCATTCATCACTGGCGTTTGAGGCACATCAACATCTTCAAGGCATTTCTGGGTGACTGGTAGACCACACAGTGCAGGATTGCCTGTAAAAGCTGATGCATCAAAGCTTTGAAGCTGAGTGCTCGATGGAATTTTCCCAGACAAATTATTGTAGGAGACATTCAAGCAACTTAAAAAATTTAGAACAGCCATTGTGGATGGAATTGTACCGTAGAAATGATTTCTTGACAAATCAAGAGATTCTAACAATTTCAACTGACCAATCTTTTGAGGGATTACACCAGTTAAATTATTTCCTGACAAGTTCAGTGCAACTAACTCAAGCAGGCCAGTTATTTCCTCTGGAATTTCTCCAGATAAATTGTTGCCTGAAAAATCAATGACTCGCAACAGTCCAAGATTTCTCTCAAATTCATAATCTCTTCCTTTCCATCCAACCCATGCCTTGTTGATATAGTAGCCTCCAGAAAAAACTGCTCCACGTCTCTTTGTCAAGTAAAGATTGCCAATGACAGTTTCTGCTTCCCCTCTTAGAACCATAGCAGTTAGATTGTTGAGACACTCTGGTATGGCTCCAGTGATATTGTTTAGGGAGAGGTCCAAGATCCTAATATTTCTTAGCTGACAAATATGTGGCGGGATGCTTCCAATGAATTCATTAGATTGAAGGGAAAGGAACATCAAAGATGAGAGGCTTTCTCCTATCCAAGCTGGTATTTCTCCGGATAATCGATTTTCACCAAGGTCCAAAAATTTCAACATGCTACAGTTTTTTAAAGAGACAGGCAATTCTCCGTAGAGTTTATTGTTGTGTAAACTCAATGTTTGAAGGAGAAACAATGATCCGACAGAGCTTGGAATTTTGCCTGACAAGTTGTTGTTAGCCAAATTCAGAACAACCAGTTTCTTCCAATTCATGAAACAATTTGGAAGTTGTCCAGACAACAGATTGTTTGACAGATCAAGGAAGCTCAATATCTCACCACCAATATTGCATATATGAGAAATTGGCCCTGAAAATAAATTGTTAGAAAGAATCAATGAGGATGTCGTAGAAGGAAAAGCTGGCAGTGGACCCTCGAACTTATTAAAACTCAAATCAAACCCAGGGAATGTACCATCAACCACATCAACTGACAATAAATCTGGCAGCGTTCCACTCATCAAGTTGTGAGATAGATTTAAGAAAGCCGAGGTAGGCAACAGGTTCCAAAACCAATTAGGGATTTTATCTGAAATATTAGCACTGGAGATATCAAGCAAATGGACATTTCTCTGAGTTCGAAGCCATTGTGGGAAAAAAGGCCCCAAGTTGCATGAACTAAGACGAATGGTGCTCAATTGAAAAGTGGGGACCCAATCAGATTTGAATCTCAAAACTAAGGAATTATAAGACAAATCCAAGTTCTGTAACTTGGAGAGGTTAGAAAAATGTTCTCCAGACACCACACCTTGAAAAGAATTAAAAGAAACATCAAGATGCTCAAGCTTGGAAAGGAATCCAATACTTTCAGGTATACGCCCATTGAGTCGATTATATGAGATATCCAATTCTTTCAAGGAAGAAAATCTAGCAATATCAGCCAATGAACCATTAAGTTGATTATGACATAATCTCAAAATCTCCAGTGAGCTCTCTGTGTGTCCGTATAAGTTCTGCACGAGATCCGAAAGGTCCTCACTGATATGGTTGTGGCACAAATCTAGCACATGCAAGCTGCACATCTCCCCAAGAGATCTTGGAATGCCACCTTCAAGCTGATTGCCGGAAAGAACAAGATTTGTGAGAGCACTCATGTTTCTGAAAGCATCTGGAATCGAACCTTTTAACTGGTTACCAGAAAGGTCAAGGTCAACCAGGCTTTTACTAAAGGTGTACAGCCAGGGGTATATCGCAGAAGAAAGATTGTTATTAGAGAGATGAAGGACAGCAAGAAATTTAGAAGAGTTGACAAAAGAAGGAGGTGAAGGAATTATATCTGGAAGACTACACTGATTCAATCGCAGTTCTTTTAGGCGCGGGAGGTTTGTAATCACTTGCAGCCAGTCATTTACCATACTGAGGTTGGAACCACTTAAATCAAGACGCTCTAGAGAAGAAAGATGAGAAAGCCAGTCAAGATTTTCTACACTGCCATCAAAACTATAGCTGAGATCAAGAGACTGCAATCTTGAGAGGTTCCCAAGCTGATAGGGAATAGTTACAGTGAAAAAGTTGTAGGAGAGGTTCAAGTATCTCAGGCTGGTTAAGGAGCCAATAAAATCAATCATACTCTCATCAAAATTATTCAAACTCAGGTCCAAGTAATTCAAATACTGTAACTCAAGTAATGAATCACTAACCTTACCTATTAGAGGCGTAAAACGATCCTCGTACACAGGTGAGGAATGGAGATCAAGCAAACTAACATGACCAGTTTTGTTGTCACAGCCAACTCCTATCCATTTGCAGCAATCTCTTTTCTCTTCTTTGCCCCCCCAAGAAGAAAGAACACCATAATCATCAATAAGGTCTTCTTTGAACTGAAGAAGTGCTCGTCTCTCCCTCTCTATGCACCTAAACTTTGCACCTCTTACCCCTGTAATGAATTCAGGAAGAAGGTTTGTGTGCAACAATACAAGCACAATAAGTGGAGCATATTTTTTGTGCATTATTATCACTATGATCAAAATAAAAAGATGAAGCTTGAAAGCTTTGTTGGGCTCTTTTAGTTCTGGTTTCTGGGAAATCAGGAGCTTTAAAAAAAAAAAAAAAACCAAGTTGACTTGGAAGGTTGACTCATCAAGTCTGGAGTGATGTAGAAGTTGGATTTTGTCACATCCCACCATAAAATACTTCCAGCACAAGGCCATTTATTGTTTAGTGACTCTAACGAAACCAAATTTTAATTTTAATCCATTAATCTACAAATTATAAGACAATCAACTCCTCTCATGATCATATTCATCGCCAGCACAGCCTAGTAGCCCACCACCTCTATTAGTGCATCAATACATAATTTTGTTATATGGAAGGAGATCCCAACTAAACAAAACAAACAAAGCTATGAACTTTCAGAGAAATCATTGTGGACAAAAAACAAACAACTTACGTGCAATTGCAAGAATTTGAACTATCTTAGAGATGGTGTGTAACAGACACATTCTCTCAAACAAGTAGCAACTTCAAAATCCAAACCCAGTAACAAGCTTCAAAACCCAAAAACCAGAAACAGGTTTCAAAACCCAAAACCCAGAAACACGCTTCAAAACCCAAGCCAATTCAGCATACCAACAAGGCAATCATAGCAACGACACCTAAAACATGCTAACCGAGGAACCAATAGGAGAGGAATATAAAAAGGTTTCGTGTCATCGGAGATCTGCTTATCGGTCCACTTGTCGTCGGATACATGCTTGTTCGACCGCCGAAGCTGGTGGCAGTGGCATTGCTGCTGCTGTTAAATTCGAGGAAATGGGACATCGGAGAGAGAAATTCGTTTTTTTATTTATTTATTTACTTACCTGGGTGCAATGTCTCCGATCTTGTAAAACCAAAGGCAAGAAAAAACCTTATTTTATTTCACTTCGTGCCCGTTCTGGAAGTAATTCCAGATTTTCAATTAGTATGAAAAGCTTGATACCGGTTAATTTTGACGTTTTGTTTTGAATTCCGTATTATAATAAAAAAAATTTATATATTTGAAGATATATATATTTAACATTAGGGGTTTCAATTGATCGAATTGGAACAGGATTTCGCTCTACTTTTTTGACTTGGACTATCTAAATTCATCCTTCACTTTTGCCTCTAACCTGGTCAGATCGGATCTTATGAAGAACTTTTTTCACCCGGCATGTTCCCTATCTGACCCACTTTTAATTTGAATAGATCAAGTTTTAAAAATAAAAACTAACCTAACAAAAAATAAAAACTATACCTTCATCCATAAATTCAAGAATTTAAATTAAATTCTTGAATTATTGTCTCTGCAACATAAAAAAATCCAGACTATTCATGACAGGCCTGAACAACGTGCCCTTCAAGCCGTTCAGGCCTGGACCGAATAGCACGCCCTCATGACCTTTCAGACTAGGCTTGAACGGCTTGACATGCAAGAAGTTCAAACTAGACCCGAACGGACAACTCCATTCAGGCCAAGCCTAAAACAGGCTGACCACCATGCCTTTTGAGCTCAGCCCAACACCCCGCAAATTCTTAGGCACACACCTTGAGGCAAAGCGATGAGTCCCAGGGAAGTCAGTATTGTGTCGCATTCTCCTTGGTAACTTTTCTTCTTGGCCAATGGCTATTTTTTGATCACACAAGGCCAAGAGCTACGTTGCTCTTCCTCTCCTCCACACATTATTCTCCTAGCCATTCGCATCTCCTCCTGGTCAACACCTTCTAGTCACCACCACCTCCTAGCCTCCTCTAGTACCTAATTCACATATCCTAGATGTCACTAGTTGAATGCCCGTGCTATGGGTTTTTTTTTTTTTTTATAAAAATTTATAATATAAAAAATAATATTTTTTAATATTAATAATATTTTTTAAAAAAAATTATTAATTATTTTATAATAATACAAACGATAATATTTTTAATAGTCATGCTATTAATTATAATAATAATAATAATTTTTATAACACAAATAATAATATTTTTTTATATGAACGAATTATAAGAGAAATAATAATATTTATAACATACAGTAATATATTAAGAAAACCGACGTGGGGTTGGGTGTGGAAGTGTCTAGATCCAACATGGCATTACCAGTGAAGAAAAACTATATAGTTGATTTGAAAATAAAATTAAAAATTATTATTATTTGTACTATAAATATTATTATTTTTATTATAGTTGAAGGTATTAATATTAAAAATACTATTATTTGTGTTATAAATATTATTATTTTTATTACAGTTCAAAGCATTAATATTAAAAATATTATTATTTTTATTTAAAGCATTAATACTCATCTAGGCCTCGCCACGTGACGCATGGGTTCGACTGTGTATATTGGGCAAGGCAACCCCAGTGCCAGGTGTCCCATGTAGGGGTGTGGGCCTAGCTCACGCCCAGGGCAAGATAGGCCAGCCTTAGCGTTGCGTGGCACTCGAGATTAAGCCAGCGCAAGGGCTGGTTAGCTTAAGCACCAAGTGTTCTCACCTACGTGCGAGCTTGGTTGACACTCAGGGTAGCCCCATCAAAACTTAAAGTGATCATTTTCTCTTCAATCATCCCTTTAATGTTAAATACATCCTAGTGAAAAGACAATTATACTTGTCCCCCACTACCTTTGTAGCTTTTTATGGCAAGGACTAGGCTACTATTACACTACTCCAATCTCCAGTGTTTTAAATCTAGGTAAACAATAAAAAATACAACGAGCCTTTTTGTATATTGTTAATTCCTGTTTCTTGTCAATACTACCACTTCCTGTTAACACCTTCATATTACATTTTTTATATTTGCATGTTATTTTGATGTAATAATTTCAAAATTAACTTTAAAAAATAAAAAAATATTATTTAAAAATATTTAAAAATAAAAAATATTTTAAACTACAACCATTCTATTCCTCTTAAAAATACTTTTCATTTAATGCTTTATATTTGACAAACAAAAATAAGATTAGGATTGCATGTGTGATTCTGGTTTCCATGTCGTCCATGGATCTTCGATTGCTCCTGCTGCTGGATTCATTTAAACGGGTTATCAAAATGACACGTCAAAATACATCAATTAAGAAATTGAAAAGACCTTTCTTGACTCTTTTTTCCTCTTTCTCTATCGCTTTGAGCATCTAAACTTTCGGTCACATAATATAAATATATAAATAATTATGATGGATGAATTGTAAATTAATTAATCTCAATATGTTGTTTATTAAAAAAAAATAAGTTGAAACAGCTTACTTGTAATTACAAAGGAAAAAAAACATCATAAGCAATCTCATAGGTTTTTTATTTTTGTTGTTAAAACCGCGTTTTGTATTTTTTTAATATTTTAAAATTATTTTGATTTGTTGATATTAAAAATATTTTTTTAAAATTAAAAAAATATTATTATTATATATTTTTATTTTTTAAAAAATTAAAAAAATAATTTCCCATCGAGAAACTCCCAGTCATTTTCAGAGAATGACAAACGGGATTGCCCAATCACATAAGCAACCTATGCTAAAAATAAAAAAAAAATAAAAAATAAAAAATTAAGAAAAGTTTATCACATGAGATATGAGAGAATAACTTTTAGGTAAACGAAAATAATATAATATCCACCCAGGAACAATGTAGAAGGTACTTGACGTGTGATGCTAACAGTGGGTTAGGTGGCGTTAATTTTTGCATTTAAAAAAATATTTTTAAAAATTTTATCTTAATTTTCTTTTAATATAATAATATTAATAATAAATTTTAAAAAACAAAAATATTCATCAAAAAACAATTAGTGTCACAGTTACCTTGATTGATACAAAAGCAAAGCAAGACATCACTCTTCTGACAGCATCTTCTCATGCCATAAATCAGGTCCCCTGCAGCTTCTAGCTGTCGCCAAAAGCACTACTGCACCTCCATCAATCTTCACATCTGAAATTCTTGAGACTGGAGAGTCTCGGTAGAGATGAGTGATCCCAAGTATGCTTATCCATACCCTGCTCAAGGTAATCATTCATCCTTCTCATCTTTATAATCTCATATGTTTGCTGCTGCTGCTGCTGCTTTCTCTTCTGACATTCGTTTCAAAGATGCAAGCTTCGTTTTTCTACTTAATTATGATATGAGGTTTTCCTCTTTTTCTTCAGTATATGTGTGCAAGGGATTCTCTTTAGGATCGCTCGAGAATCGACTTATGTCTTGAAGGATTTTTAAATTTTTTTTTTCCTTGGGTTTTCGTTTTATCAGATCTTATGATATCATCATTTTTTTTCTTTTGCTCTTGATATTGCACATCTTATGCTGTTCTGGTTTCTTTTCAAGATTAATTATGTTTATCTTGAGATCATTTTATGGTTGTTTCCTCCTTTACTTTTCCCTGTGCTGGCAGGTTATTATCAAGGACCTCCAGTGATGCCACCTCCACAGTATTATGCTGCCCCACCACCTCGGAGAGAGCCTGGTTTCCTCGAGGGATGGTAATTCTTTTGGAACTTGTTAAAATACCGACTGAATTATATGGATTAGAACACCCAAAAAAGAAAGAAAACCCTTGTTTTACTTGTCTTGCTCTTGGTTCTTGGTCTATGAAAGTGGCATAACATAGATACTTCTTGAATTTCTGGTTACAGCCTTGCAGCTTTGTGTTGTTGCTGCCTTATTGACGAGTGTTGCTGCGACCCCTCCATCCTCTTTATTAGCTAACAGAGCCATATATTATGCTTCTTGCACGAATAATTATAGTTTGGTGTGTATAATAGAGTGAATGAACCCTGTTATTTATTACCCTGGAACATTTTACTATATATATATATATATATAATATAGTCCCCCTTTGATCTTTCTTCGTCTAGTGGTGCACAGTGGATTCAACAATTTTATTTCTAATTAGATGGTGAATAAAGGAATAAAGAACTCTATATATATATATATATATGATTGTTAGTTAATTCCTTGAGCAGCAATGGTCCGACTAATAAAATATTTAAGAGGTATTATAGACTATAATATTTTATATAGTGAATTTCTCGCTATTTTAAAAAAATATAACAATACTAACTGGATTTTAGAATCAAATAATATTAAATCTGGCTTTATCTTTATTATCAATGATGGCGCAATGTCTTCAAAATCATGCCAGCAAAATGGAAGGAAATGATTTCATTGGCCAGAGTCCACAAACTGGCTTCAAATATAGTGAAATTCTAGCCACTGTTATTGCATTGTGTTGCTTCGAAGAATTGGCAGTGAAGTTATCTCAACGAATTCTCACCAACAATTTTTTTATTTATTTAATTAACGTGAATATTCGGGAAATCTTAATTAATTTTATAGATAATAATTATATAAATTTTTAATAGCTTTGAAATTTATAATAATTAAAATAAATCTAAAATTTAACGAGATACGCTAGCAGTTTATCGTCGTTAAAGAAAATAATTAGCATGATTTAGAGATGTGTCTATCTCTAGCCAGCCTATTCATACAGAAATTGAAGATGTGTAACACATCAACACGCGCATCCATTTTCGGCTTTACAGAACAAAATCTCGTGTTTACTTTATTAGATGGACCAGTCTGATTGAGTTAATTATTCATTAATCAATTAGATCAATTAAATTTTATTAAATCAATATTTTTTCAATTTAAATTAAACCCAATCCTAATTAAGAAAGTAAATTTATCTAGCCAAGCAATCAATACAATTGTTTGAAGACAAGTTAATGAGTGGAACTAACTAACTTTGAAAGATGGACCGTTTCTTCTGGGATATTTTGTTGCTCACGAAATTAGGGAGCGTTTGGCTCTGCGGTTCAACCTGTTTTTTACTGAATTTAAAATTTTTTTTTATTAAAATTGAGTACGGTTTGTATTTTTTGGATCGTTTTAATATGCTGATATCAAAAATGATTTTTAAAAAATAAAAAACATCATTAGCATGTATTTCGGCACGAAAAGCTATTTGAAAAGCAACCACTACCTTACTGCCAAACACCCTCTAATATTACATGAAAAGTTTGTTTGGAAACGCGGTTTAAATTATATGTTTTTTAATTAATTTTTTTTAAATTTTAGATTGTTTTCATGTGTTAATTTAAAAATAATTTTTAAAAAATAAAAAAATATTATTTTAAATAAAAATACTTTAAATTATAACTGTTAGAAATCGAAGAATCCTTTTATACTCGTCCTCCCTTCGTTTCCATACAACCAATGCATTATTAATACAGATGTCTCTGTAATATAATGACCACCTGTGGTAATGATGTTTTTTTTCCTCTGATTGCTAGTTTGTTATTGCGTATTTGATAGTGTTGTATTAATTATTTTTAAATTTATTTTTTTAAAAGATATTTTTAAAATTTATTTTTATATTAATATATGAACAATATAAAAAATTAATAATTAAAAAAAAACTTTTGACTAACAGCCTTCGAAACACAACGACATATCTCTTCCGATTTGAACGTGCGGGCCAGAAACATTTGTGTCATGTGGGGCCCGTGTTGCTTAATTTTCAGGCGGCTTTTTTGTTAAAGAAGTCTTTGCCTTTTGGATAAATAAACTTTGCAAATGGGCATTGAGAAATTAACTTCCTGATTAAATTAATACTTGAAAACGATATATAAACACCCCAAATATATATTGGGTGATGTAGTTTTTTGAATGTATCAACCTAATTTAATCATTTTATTTTTTATTGTCAATATACTGGAAAACAGTTTCAAAATAAATAGATTTTTTTTTATTCTCCATGAGACCTTGTATGTTTTTACGTTTTAAAAATGTTTTTTAAAAAAATTAAAATCTTTTTATTTTTTTTCTTACTCTAAATTAATATTTTTTAGTGTTTTTAGATTATTTTTATATGTTGATATCAAAAATAATTTTTAAAAAATAAAAAAAATATTTTGATATATTTTTAAATAAAAAGTATAACCGCAACTATATTTTTAAATAAATTCTAAATTTAATGTATTTAATAAATGAAGTGACATAATAAGTAAAAAGCCGATATGGGATAATATTAAAAGAAAATACAAAACCAATCAATCCTTCATGGAAAAGATGCAAATCCATTTTAGATTTTATTTTTCGAAAGATTTTTATGAAAAAATAATGTTGGCAATAATTATTTTCAGGGAGTCGTTTCCTTCAGGACA
>Ga0325401_1003963_pt1 | contig 13785 bp, 7 predicted proteins | sample PopdelMetagenome_FD_205666 | JGI IMG/M metagenome (GOLD analysis project Ga0325401, IMG submission 205666) | Populus deltoides microbial communities from Bellville, Georgia, United States - Xylem-PdKOR-R2 | ecosystem: Host-associated > Plants > Phyllosphere > Stem > Wood/Secondary xylem | place...
CTTGCTACGTTATAACCTAGATTTCAACCACCAACCAAAAAAATCAAGAGGAGGGGTTTTTGGTTGAGAATTCATTTTCAATTCATGTTTATTTAAAAGAACTTTTAAAACATCATAAAAACATCACCAAACTACGTACCTTATAATCTAAAAACACTTTAAAATCACCAGAAAACTAATTTAATGAAAAATCTCTGTACTGAGCTCAATCTCATTTCTTAGGGATATTCAAAGAAAAAAACCATTGACACATGAATTTCTTCACCAAAAAATGGCTAAACTAAAGATTTTCTCTCTTATCACATGTTGGGAAAATACCCCTAAACTGCTCTCATATAATTAGTTTATCCTTTTATCTCCACTCATATATATGTCTGCACCTATTTTTATGTATATTGTGCACGGATAAACATACATGAAGCTAACAAACTGAAGGAAACTGTAAGAAGCTACTGGGCAAAAAGAGAAAAAAAAGAAAATTCAGTCATCACCATCCTATTTTGTTACAAATTAAGAGTGGTAAAACACTCAGCCTTATTTTTCAGTTTCTCCTCTTATAGCAGAAAACCCATTAACATAAAGTTTGTGTTTCACTCCCATATAAGTTTTAACCCCAGTGTGCGAACTTTTTGAGGGCTAGCTTGACAGTGATGTAATTAGAGATCAGATAAATAATAGATAAATATTAAAGATAATATATAAAGGGAGAGAATAATTCCTTGTTTCTTAAATTTGTTTGTTGTTCTTATGTTTTCTTCCTCGAGAGAGGGCCAAAGAAATGGGGAGAGGAAAGGTGGTTTTGGAGAGGATAGAGAACAAGATCAGTCGTCAGGTAACTTTCTCCAAGAGAAGAAACGGTTTGCTCAAAAAAGCTTATGAACTCTCGCTTCTTTGCGATGCTGAGGTTGCTCTTATCATCTTTTCTAGCCATGGCAAGCTTTTTGAGTTTAGTAGCATTGAGTAAGCTTATCTTTCTCCCCCCTTTTTCGTTTATTTATATTCCTATCTTCCTCTCCTGCTTTCTTGCTGTTGTTTGCTTCAAGATTCATTCACCAAACTTTAACACAAATGATATAGAGAAAGAGGGAGGGAGATTTGGTTAACACACAGACTTCCTCAGTTCCTTGGATCTACAAGGGAGGGAGATCGGATTACTTTCTCTCTTTTTTCTTTTTTTAATCTTTTAAATTGGGGTTTTCAAGTACTACTTTATTCCCAATGCTATCTCGACACGTTTTTGTGTGTCCTTTGTTATCCATGACGCCTCTACAGTCTTCTCAGACTGACAGGGGTTTTGGGTTGGGGAGGGGGGGGGGGGTGTGGTGTCTAGGGTTTCTGTCTCTCTTTTGTCTCTGCTGAGACATGTGTCCAGCCAGATTCAAAACTAGTAGTTTATTGAAGAGTCAAATCATGGCATCTTTCCTCGTCTATATTGTTCTTGATCTTTCTCAAGAATCAAGGTAATGACACGCCAAAACCTGGCTAGCTGAGGTGAACCAAGATGGCTTTGGTGCGATTACTTTCCTGACAAAATTAATGGTATCTTTCTCTTAGTATTATATATGCTGTGGGTAGGAAGTGAGATCTTCTGGCCAAGAACAGTATCACCACCATCCTGCAGGTTCTGGGCATGCATTTGATGTGATTGTGTAATGTGTCTGAATAGTTCTTCCTTCCTTTTCTAATCTGCCTCTTCATTCTGATGTGATTGCTTTATGATTTGAACAGTGCTTTTAAATTTGGAGCCTTGTTTCTCCTCTGTTGACTTCTAGTGATGATGCACATGAGAGTAACATGGCAAAAGCTTTTGTTGCTTGTCCTTCATATTCCCAATGGAACATACCCAACTCCATTACTAGCTAGGAGCCTGTGAAGAATGAATAAGTGTGTTGTTTGTGTGTGTCTATATATATTAATTACTAAATTCATAATTATATATAAAATTATCAACTCTTTAAAAATCTTAATTGACTATTATGCATTTAAATAATAATAATAACATTATAATAAATTATCAATACTAATAAGTAAATTCAACCTCACCTATGATTGAGAAAAATATTTATATTGGTAAAATTTAAAATAATAAAAATTAGGCTCTTTTAGAATGAATCCTAAAAGAAATGTTAGTCCCATATTTTCTTTACTGTATACCTCATAAGAACCTAAATACAAAAAAAAAAAAAGAAGCTAATTAAATCACTTCTAAACTATGTAGTATTATATTGGTACTTTATTTTGATTATATCAAGACTTTAAAAATATTTAAATTAAATTATAATTCATCAAGTTTTTAAAATTAATCATTAGTTAATTTCCTATAAATCATTTTTTTTTAAATTTTGGTCTTACGTTATTTTTCACTCTTTTGTACTGATGTTATTAATGTTAGAAAATGAATGATTTATTAAAAACTACGTATAAACTTTTTATTCATGCATGTATCATTAATTTTATATTCACACTTTTTTGGAACTTTTATTCCTAGATATATATCATTTTTTTAGTAAAAAATTATTTTGAGAAAAAAATTATGTTTAAATCAACCATTATAATAAAATTAACTTTTGATGGTGTTTATTTAAAAAAAAAAAACTTACTAAACTAAATGTTATAATAGATATACATTATAATGAGATTTTATAAGTTTCTTTATTATATATTTTTAGTGGAATTTTTCTTAATTTGAGTGGTAATTGTGATATATCTTTACATTTGTTTCAAATATTACTTAATGACATTTGAAACAAATACCTTTAGACCTAATTTAATATAATTTAATTTAAAGTTACATAAATTCCACTAAATGTACATAAATAAAGTTAATTGCTTGAAAATAAAAATTTTAAAAAAATTTATTTTCTAAACGTATCATGCTTATTATTTATTTCTTTTGAAATTTGAACAAATTGGGCTTAGATTAAATCAGCTTAATTATCTCAAGTACTCAAGTGGAAGCTAACTTAAGAGAAACTCAATTTAATATTCATTTGTTTTGGGTAGAAACTCAATCTATTTAGCCTATCTGGGATGGGATAAATAAGAAATAAATTACGATCACCTAATTGTTGTCAATGTTACTCAAATTATTAAGTTTAGGAATAATCATAATTTTTTTTTCTAATGTAATTAAGCACATCCTTTTTTGTCAACTTTTGACCGAATCTCTTTCTAATTAACTCTTATTCATATTACACATACTTAAATTAATATTTTCACAATATTGTTTTCCCTATCTTTTATTAGATTTGAACTTGAAATAATAACGTTACAAGTAAACTAATTCAACACTTCCTTTTATATTATTATTTAAGGTTTTGTTTGGTTAGTGCTCTAGAAAAAAAATGATAAATATAGAAGAGACAAAAACATGTTTGGTTGGAGGGATAAATACAATGATATAAAATAAATCTATCTTTATGATAATTTTAGAATGAATTTTTATATTTTTAAAAAATAAGGTACAAGAAGACTTGTCCCCTCAATTGTATTTGTCTCTCATATCTCAATGTAGTAATCAAACGCTACCTAATAGAATAGATTGTACAAGCAAGATGAAATCATACCTTTCAGTATATAACAGAAAAACTGTACTTTATTTTGTTTTTAATAAAAAATAAATATTTATTGAAGTACAAAAAAAGGGAAAAATGTAGGACAAGAAAGGATTTTTCACAACCTTTTTTCTTTTTATGTTCACAATCATATTAATCACTATATATATACTAAAAAGGAAGGATTAAAAAAATAGGATTTAAGATACAAGTACAAAAAAAAAAGTTTAGAAAGAAAATAGAGAGGGTGTGTTATTGTCTATTTTATATTGATTTGGTTGACCGAATGGTAAGGCAAGGGAGTGCAAATCTTTTTTTCCTATCTCAAATCCGGGTGTCGTCTGATCAACAAAAAACATGAAATACCTTATTCTTTTTTGTTTATATTACTTGTTGAATTTGTCCCCAATTGAAGTGGCGAATGAAAAAGACTTACGATGCCTCTGTTTATTTTGTTTGTGCTTAATATTTCCTGATTCTACCAGTAATCATATAAGCTTTTCTTATACTTAATTGGTTCTAATTAATTGAATTGGATTTTTTGAATTGTTTCATTAATGGTATTGGACAAAATCTTTTTTTTTTACTCTGCACCATCGATAATAATATTAATATTGGTGAAAAATATTATTATTAGTGACTATTATTAGTATTGGTGACCATTATTAGTGAAAAATAATGGAAAAAAAATTAACAATACTAGCAAAATTCCTTCAAATAAGAAACATAATTCATATGAATATAGTAAATCTTGCCTGGGCTGCTTTGATTGTAGTCTTTACATTTTTCTTTTCACTCGTAGTAGTAGTAGTATAGGGTAGAAGTGGACTCTAGAGATACTACTGATTGAGTTGAAACATAGAACTCTATCAATTTTTTTATATATCATTCTAAAAAGACCTTTTAATTTAATTATTTTAAATTAAACTATTTATATTAAAATTTCTAAATTCTATTTGATTCGTGTGGAGTAATTTATTCTATAAATAATATCCGAATAATATCTTTTTAATCATAATAAAATAGATATTTTAATGATTTTGTGCTCATATTTCAAAAGTAAAAAAAGACAAATGATAGCAAAGTTATTCCGCAGAATACTTTCTAAATTCTTTATTTTGATAAATCGACTCTTATTATAATTATATGTAGACACTAAAAAACAACAAAATCTTTTTTAGTTATTATTCAAAATAGGAAAAAAAAATCTTATACATACCCTAACGTTTAAGAGTGATGCTTGTGTTTGTTAAATAGTTAGATGTAATTATTGTTTTTTCTGTCAAAAAAATTAATTAAAGTCCCTACATGCTAAGGAAAAAGAAATTAAAGCCTCTTTATTTAATTAAACATGAAACAAAACCATTTAGTGTATCAATTTAATTAGCATAAAGGAGGTGGTGTAACCTTAGAGAAGAAAAATAAAGGAAAGAGGATTTGAATGATTTTTTTCTTTATACTTTTCTTAATTTTGTTGCTTCCATTTATTTTTATAAATTAATTTAATATTGATTTATTATTTGTTTCTTCTTAATCAGTATGAACAATATCCTTCAGCGGTATCGACAATGTTGCTACAGCACACAAGACACCAACATCCCTGAGGAAGGGTCACATGTTTGTTTTATTCATCTTATTTTAATCCTTAAACTAATTTGACAATTTCTATTTCCTATTCATGAACTTAATTCCTTTTTTGTATTACAATATCTTTTTAAATGCATTAATTGTTCTCCTTTTGTTGATCAATTCCAGAACTTATACCAAGAGGTCTCCAGGTTAAGGGCAAAATGTGAGACTCTTCAACGCTCTCAAAGGTGATCTCATTTTTTAATCCATTCATTTTTTTCTAAATAAAATAAAAATAAATATTTTAAAATGCGACTAAAAATACTTAATGGTAAATACTATATCATTTCTAGAGGGAGGAGGGAAGAAAATATTTCTTTTTCTAAGTGGGGTTTGATTGAATTTGAGGCCCTTTTATATCCCTCAAGCTCTGTACTGGATCTAGAAGGAATAAAGGGAGTAAGGTCGCGAGTTCAAATTACATCCATTTTGTATAAATAATAAACTAAGAAATACTCTAAAAGATGTGAAAAAAATATTGTTTCTCATGTTACTGTTCACTAAGAAACAAATCACTGTGAATTGTCACAATAATTTTTTTAGTCCCTTTATTTTTTTTTCTTTGATTACACCTTTATAGACCCAAATTGATGGCCAATTAGGCATATTTACTAAGGAAATGAAACATTCAAAGATAGGGGACTAAAATAAAAAACATGGCAAAATAGATGATTTTTCTAAACTTGGGGCTAAACATACATGGTCCTTCAACTTCTCAAATTATAAACTTCCAATCCCTCATAATTTCTGAAATTCAATTTTGATCCCAAGTATTATTTTTCTTATTTTTGGTCCTTAGTTTGAGAGAAAAGAGAGAAAATGGTCAGATTCCAGTAAAAAAAAAAGGTGATTTTAGTGTAAATGGGTTTCTTTTGATGGAGAAAGTTTATAGAAGATGTTTTTTCCCCTTAAACTTGCATGAAATGATAGATTTAAACCCAAAAATGTTTTTAATTACAGGTTGATTGTGGGTTTTAAAGCTAATTTTTGAGTTGTTAGAGGTTATATATATATATATATATATATATATATATATATATATATATATATATATATATATGTTTTACAAGGTGTTTAGAGTTTTTTTTGTGTTGTTTTTCGGGTTGAAATATGGTTGAAAATGAGTTTTTCTTGGTCTGAAACAGACCGTTTGATTTCCAGTTACCGAAGGTTGCCAAAATCTAGGCAATGCAGACAATTTTTTCAAAGCATCAAGGGGCGGACGACTCTTCAAGAAATGTTTTTTAACAATAAGGCACATGTGCGTGGGCTACTTTAGGCCCGCGTGCCTAAGACTTAATTTTTTTTTTCTAATTTTGTCACTAAATATTTGGTTGATTATTAGTTGGATAATGTAATTTGTTATGGTTTGATTTTATTTTTCAGTCACTTTAATATTTTGTTGGTTCTTAACTCCGGGTAATAGGTGTGGCTGATTAACTTCGGCTGGGTAGTTATTGGGCTTGATAATTTTTTTTATTACATAAATAATTTTTAATTTATTTAATTAGATGTATGCATGAATTTTTCAAATTCCATTTAAAATTTCTTTATGTACAAAAACACGTTGTAAAAGTATGCATACACATTTTTTTTTTTTAAATAATACTCTACCTACGAAGAAACACATGTTAAATAGCTTGTACTATTCTACTTTTAAAACATGCTAATAAATTAGAGAATTATATATGTTTCTTCTTCAGGAATTTTCTTGGAGAAGATCTTGAACCACTTGCATTTAAAGAGTTGGAGAAGATTGAGAAACAGCTTGACAAAACTCTTTCACAAGCTAGGCAAAGGAAGGTACATACATTTACACATGCATTATGGTTAAACTCAAAGATTTATATAATTTCTTACCAATTATAAAAACTAGTGTGAAATGTGTTAATTTAATTATTGGCTAAAAAATGATACAATTTTTATGTGAATTGTTCGCCCCTGTTTAAAATCTCTCCAGTTTTTATCTAAAGTCTCAGGGGCTGGACTCACTTTCTATGGACCATTGCAAAGTTCTTCCATGTTATCTACTTGCTAGTATTTTGTACCAAAATACTTATCAGATTGATGATATAGTTGCTATACATTGAAATATTAGAATTATTATACTGTCATTTGATTATTATCTTGAAATAGAAATGAATCCTCTTATATATCTTAATTTGAAAGGATAAAAATTCATTTTAGAACTGTCTTAAACATATATTTATTTTATATTTTTATCTATTGACCTTTAATAGATTTTCTTATCTTAATTTGTAGGTGACTTTTTGGCAATTAGGGTTACATATTCTTTCTTTTTAGGTTTTGAAAGTAGTCAGCATTGTTTTCTACGTTTGGTGTTCCTGTCTAATGATGGTTTTGAAGTCTTCTGCTGCAGAGTGGCCCATATTGTTCCCTTTCAATCTCCTTGCTGGCCTTTTCGAGCTAGCTATTCTATATATTATTTAATATATAAAGATCATCTTTCAAATGGTAAAATTGATAATGATGACCATAATAATGCTTAATTTCTCCTCATCGATGCAGACACAACTGATGTTTGATAGAATGGAAGAGTTACGCCAAAAGGTAAGATTGCATTGCTCCCACCCCCCCAACTTTGCTTCCATCAACTGCTACATCTATGGCAGCCGTAATAGCCTTTGCAAACTTCTCACCCTCCCTTTGACTCTCTGGGGAAGTGTCACGATCAAATCGAAGAGAATGTTTAATGCAATTGACATGGTGGTTAAAGACTTGCTCAAGCTGTGGTGGACTGAAAACAGAATCACTGTTACAAAATTTGATCATCTTTCTTATCATGCAGGAACAAGAGCTTGAAGAGGAAAACAAACAGCTCAAGACCAAGGTATTCTTCTTTCTCGACCTTGCACATATATACAAGTCACATGAAATGTAATCCAAATTGTGTATGATGGTAATGCATGGAAGTTGTTTATTGTCTTCATACAAGGAGGGGATTAAGCTGGTTAAGTTTGCTGATGGTTTTTGAAATTTCAGCTAGAGGAAGTTGTTCTGCGTCTCCCAGCTATTCAAGGTGTAGGAGATCCTAGCAAGGCAGATGGATATAAGCATTCTGAACCTCTACCCACTTTACAGATGGGGTATGCCTCTTTCTTCTTCCTCTTTAATTTAGTGAACTATGTTGGATGTTTACATATGAATTACTTATCCGGTGTGTTTGGAATAGTTCAAGTCGTGTTTTTTAAAAAATATTAATTTTTTTTTTTAATTTTTAGATTATTTTAATATGTTAATGTCAAAAATATTTTTTAAAAAATAAAAAATATTATTTTAATATATTCTCAAATAAAAAACACTTTAAATCACAATTGCTATTATACTCTCAAACACTCCTTTAAGATCCTTTTAATAAGACAGAAAACCGTATTTACATCAACATTTTTAAATATATTCATGGTTATTAAGTGTTCATTAATTAATATTTAGAGAATAAAATTTTTAATTTCTCAAAATTAATTAAATAAAATTCCTAAGCCATAAAAGCTTTAGTCTCAAATTTATTACAAGTACTTGTAGTGTGTGGAAGCTTATATATGTGCATTTAGGACTTTAATTTAACCCAACCTTATTAATTACAGTACTGGTTAACTCTTAAGATCACAGCATTAAATTAATCCTGACTTATAATTAATTTTATCACATGGTTTAATAAGTAAATTTTGATTTTCAATGAAGCTTTAGTGTACAAAAAAATTGACTTGAGCATGATATACAGAAGTACCTTTTTGTTCACTTAACCTAAAACAATTTTTTTTTGCACAAAAAATGTTTCTTGTCAAACAGGCACCATCAATTTGTTTACCAAGAACAAGCCTTTGATGCCAGGACTAACATTCCAGGAAAGAGCAACCCTACTCCAAGATGGCTCTCGTGAAGTATTATAAGTCCTTCAAGTGTGTGTATGATATATGAGATATTAATGGGTTCCAAGATGTGTTCCAGAATTGTTGATGTTTGATGAACATGAACGTGTTTAATTAGCTCAAGTAATTAATGACATTGTAGTATTTATTCTAATTAAAGCATGATTTGGAACTGTTTGAGATTTGGCTATCTGTACTGCTTGATTTAAATGTTATTAACAAAGCTCTGTAAAAGCATGTCCTCTGGAAAAGTATCTAGCCAAACTTGGGACCAAGTCCCTGTAGAAAATTATATCTTCATCGATTTAAAAATTTCCAATATCATATCAAAAAAACTATTTATGTTTAAGAGTTTAATTAAGTTAAATTAGATGAGGTATTAATATATTAGTTTCTAATAAATATAATGTAGGCTGAAGGGGGAAAAACAAAAGAAAGGACTAGGTAGGACTGGTCCAACTGGAGAAAAGAATTTCTTCAAGGTTCAAGCAATCCTTTGATCCCAGCTGCGGCAAAAATTGAAGGACGAAGGACGGAAGAAAGCAAGGCTGCAACTGCTGGCGTTCAGGCTGCCATTCATTACAGTAGCGAATTGATTGAGATTGAGTTTTTAGGAAGCTCAACAACGTTTTGAATGTTCCACTTACTTCTTCCTTTAACCTTTCAGTTTTGAACTCGACTGTTCACTCCGATTCAGGCCACCGATTCTATGAAAAAACCAACGGGTACCCACCCAGTTTAATGGTTTCAATTACATAGATTGTATTTTATCAGAACCGAATCAGTTGAGTCCCCAGTTTATCAATTCACTAATTGAACCGACCAATTTGGCCCAGTTTTAATAACAATGATTGAATTTTGACTGTGGGTGTAGTTCTTATTAGTTTAAAATGCCAAGAATAATCAATTTTGACTGTGGGTATAGTTCTTATTAGTTTAAACAATTTTCATGCATCCATGTCCTTCTATAGGAAAATATATGTAAATTGGAATAAAATGCCAAGAATAATCATTACTGGTGATTAACATTAATTCTTAATCTCAATTTCTTGAAAGCAAATTCTGGTTAGAAATACAAAAAAAAAAAAGAAAATGGTGCTAGGAGAATAATTATGAGTAGTTATTTCTCAGTTATTTTTATATTTATTTATTTATTAAAATAGTATGTATAAATAATTATTTTTTCTGAATACTGTAAAATCCCTCTTTAAAAAACTGCTTGTGGCCGGCCAGATTTTTTTTGGGAACCATTGGCGGAGGTCAAAAGACAAAAATGTTGCTTTTCTTTAGTTTATGAATTAATTTGCAAAATGCATCTTCGGATACTTTCCAGCTAATTATGCTGCTAAGATTCACCTTGTTTCTTCACGGCCTTGGTCATCAAGGTTGCCACGTCATCAAAACATGCATGCACATTCAATATATAATATTCTTTACCAACCCTAAACCCTCAGGAAACCGACTACCTGGAATGTAGATTTGGATTAGGTTTCTTTTTAATAATTATTTAAAATATTAACCGATTATAATTAATTTAAAACCTGATTGAATATAATAAAAAAGTTTGAATTAATTTTAATTTCTTATAATTAATATTTTTAATCAACAATTCAATACAATAACCTAATGATCCAATGACTCGTAATTAATATCTTAGTTTGACCAATCAAAGCTAAGTCTAACAAACATGAATAGAGTTTATTTAAAATTCAATTGGGGTAACAAGGACATATTCCACTAGATATTTAAGTACGGGGTAGTTTACAATTGCATTACTAACAATGTTTTTTAAAAAATTAATTTTTTTTAAGATTTTTTTTTATGTTTTTGGATCGTTTTAATGTATTGATGTTAAAAATATTTTTTAAAAAATTATAAAAAATATTATTTTGATATATTTTCAAGTAAAAAATACATTAAAAAATAATTACTAACCCACTCTCAAATACTTCCTTAAATTAAAAAAAAAACATGTAAACATCATGCTCTCATGGTTATATAGATGCCATTTCATGTTATATTTTTAAAATCATTGATACAATAAATTATGTCAATTTGAATTTAATGATTTTAAAAAAATAACGTGAGAACATTAAATTGTATCATAAAATACCAATAATTAATTCAAATTCAAATTATTAAATTCAAAATGATGATATTTAAAATATGCAAAGATACAAATAAATAAATAAAAAAATCTATCACTTTCCAATTATAATTAACAGTAAAATGTTATGATTAATTATTTTTAAAGCTAGAAGGACTATTTAATTTATTTATTTTAAACCAGAGGGACTGATTTATTATTTATTAAAACAAAAATTAAACAATAATGTTAACATCTAAGAATAAGACAAAAAGAAAGGAAGATAAGATAAAATACAAGGAAAGTGATAATTAAAAGGCAAAAAAAGAGAGAAAGGAATAGATAATTAGTTTGCAGCTCTGTTTGTCAACTTGTCACTTAGAACGATCCTTCAGGATAGTGTAAGGTCTCCAACAAAGCAAGCACCGTCATCTCCTTCTTCCATAACTCCTCTTCTCCTCTTCTTTATAAGACACCTACACTGCACCACACTTCCTCCTCTTCCTCCTCCTCCTCCTCTCTCTTGATTCTTGCTTTTAACGCTTGTAAAATGGCTGAGGATTATGCCCCATGTAATTCTCTTTTGTTTCATTTCTTTTAAAGTTGTTGCTTTCTTGATTGATCAATGCTATGCTTGTTGTTTCTTTGTTTTGATGTTCTTTTCAATGATTTCTTATTGGGTTTGAGCTGGTTTTGTGTTTTTCTCCTTTTATTTTGTGCGTGTGATTCTTGATCTCGGGTTTCTTGTTTTTTCTTTCATAGATCTTTCTTTATTCCTCTTTGGTTTGTTGTCTCTGTTTGAGTCCTGTAGAAAGTTTTTCTTATCTTGTACAATGAAGTTACTGTATACTAGCTTATAGTGCTTTAGGTGGACCAACCCTGAAAAAGATGGGATTGATTTTGTGAATTTATCAATGACTATTGATCTGTGATCTAATCAAGATTGAAAATTTGTGTTAATTCACAGTTAGTTGAATTGTTTTTCAACCTGAATCTGATTTAAAGAGATTTTTTTGGTCTTGGGAATGACAAAGGGAGGCATAGTTTTTTTATTGACTCCAATTTGCTGAGTGATTTTGTAGTTATTGATGTGCAGATTGTACTGATATCAAGCAATTGAAAATCTGTAGGTGATTCTAGTAATCATGCATTGAATATGAAAGAAGGAGCTAATGACTCGCTAGTTGTTTGTTTCGGGGAAATGTTGATTGACTTTGTACCAACAGTTGGTGGGGTTTCACTGGCTGAAGCACCTACTTTCAAGAAGGCTCCTGGTGGTGCTCCTGCTAATGTGGCCGTTGGTATATCAAAACTAGGTGGTTCATCAGCTTTTATAGGCAAGGTGCATTTGGATATGGTTCTGGGGTACTTATTTATGCAATGACTTGTTGCGTTGCACATGCCAAACACTTGGTTAATTCATTTCATTTGGTGTTTTTGATGCATTGAGTAAATGGAACTTAAATTGAAATTGCATTGATTTATCATAAAGATTTCATTTTAATTGGAATTTGGTTAAACATTTGGCCAAATGGAATTTTGTAATTTCACAGTAAACTGTACGTTGCAGGATTTCAGTCCCCTGTTTTTTTTTTAATGTTGTGAACGGTTTTGGTGTCCATGAATCCATGCTTTTTATCTAGCCATAGTTCTAATTTCAACTTTCGTGGCATATTTTCTCAGCTTGGTGATGATGATTTTGGGTACATGCTGTCTGACATTTTGAAACAAAACAATGTGGATAATTCTGGTGTGCGATTTGATTCCACTGCGAGGACTGCTCTGGCATTTATTACGCTCAGAGCTGATGGTGAGCGTGAATTCTTATTTTTCCGTCATCCAAGTGCAGACATGCTTCTTCAAGAATCAGAATTAGATATAAACCTCCTTGAGCAGGTCTGTTTTCTCCTTTTGGTTTTAGTAAGAAAGATGTAGCATGTTAGGACGCATTCCACAAGATTTTCAAATTCTGGCAGATATCCATTTGAAAAATTTTCACTTCCAAAATTGCATTGATTGCAGGCCAGGATCTTTCATTATGGATCAATTAGTTTGATTTCAGAACCTTGCAGGTCAAGCCATATTGCAGCGATGAGAATTGCCAAAAAGTCTGGCAGCATCCTTTCATATGATCCAAATTTGAGATTGGCATTATGGCCATCAGCAGAGGCTGCTAGGGAAGGCATAATGAGCATATGGGAACAAGCTGATGTTATTAAGGTGTAGTTGAAACCTGCTGTTGCACAAGCGCATATACACCAGCTCAATTTTATTGTTCTGAAGTGAAACAATTGCGGATCTTTCATAGTAATATATTTGGAACTCATTGGGTTGATTATATGAAATTGCAGATAAGTGAGGAAGAAATTACATTCTTAACTGGATGTGATGATCATACTGATGATAAAGTGGTCTTAGACAAGCTTTTTCATCCCAATCTGAAGCTTCTGATTGTAACTGAAGGGTCAGAGGGTTGCCGGTATTACACCAAGGTAACCTACTGATTATTGTCACGTATATATAAATATAAACCTTCATGTTGACCATCAATTATCAAACTAAAGACAGGATCTAGATTCTAATCTATCCACAATTATATCCCAGACAAACTCCAAAAATGTCCCTT
>Ga0325401_1003965_pt1 | contig 13778 bp, 9 predicted proteins | sample PopdelMetagenome_FD_205666 | JGI IMG/M metagenome (GOLD analysis project Ga0325401, IMG submission 205666) | Populus deltoides microbial communities from Bellville, Georgia, United States - Xylem-PdKOR-R2 | ecosystem: Host-associated > Plants > Phyllosphere > Stem > Wood/Secondary xylem | place...
AAACCGAAACTGATTCAAACCGACCGGTTTCGGTCAGTTTTTTAGGATAAAAACCAGTTCAAACCGGTTTGGCTTGGTTTTGGCTTGGTTTTTTCAGTTTGGCTCGATTTTGGCTCGGTTTTTTTTCAGTTTGAGTTCGGTTCGGTTCGGTTTTTTTTCGGTTTCAGGCTTATAAAACCGAAACTGAATCGAACCGAACCGGTCGGTTTTTTCAAAATTTTAATCGGTTTTTTTCCCAGTTTGGTTTTTTCAGTTATTTTTTTTCGTGGTTTCTTGGTTTTTTTGCTCACCTCTAGCTAAAACTATACTTTCAAGCTTATTAATGTCATAGTTTTGACAGATCAACCTTTATAATAGATCCTTCATAAACTAGACATTTCTAGGTGCCTAGTTAGATGAGCTGTTGAATTGAGAGACTTTGGACTTCAGTATAGACCTTAACTAGCTATAAAGGTCAAGTCTTGGCAGACTTCATTACTAAATGCTCTTTCGAAGGTCCTATGGATACATTTGGATCCCTATCTTCGATTATAACTTCATCAGTTGAACTAGAGGCTCTAGGAGAACGACCTCTGATGATGGCTCTTGCCATTCAAACTACATTTATAGGTTTTTATTGGCTAACCATATTCCATGATGCCACAAACTTGGTGAAGAAATGTGATCAATGTTAAAAGTTTGCCTTAGTCTCGTATTAGCCATCTACAGAGATAATCACCATAACCCACCATTGGCTTTTTTCTTAATAGGGAATGGAAATCGTAGGTCCATTCCCTAAGGCCACGCGTAAAAGATAATTTGTCCTAGTAGCTATTGATTATTTCACTAAATGGGTTAAAGCAAAAGCCTTAGCAAATATTACCACTAACAAAGTGCTTTCATTCTTCTAGAAGAATATTATATGTCCATTTGGACTTCTCAAAGTTTGGATAAATGATAATAGGATATAATTTGACAACAACAAGATGAGAGAGCATTGTTAAAGGCTTTGTATTGATCATAGGTTCTCCTTCGTGTCACATCCTTAAACCAGTGGTCAAGTTGAACTGACTAGTAGAGTCTTATTTAACGAACTCAAGAAAAATATAAAAGAAGCCAACTTAGAATGGGCAAAATTATTAAATGAAATTTTATAGGCTTACAGAACAACTCAAAAGGCATCCACTAATGAAACCTATTTTCTCCTCATGTATGAGACTAAAGCCATAATTCCATAAGAGATTGGATGTTGAAGCCACCAGGTGGTTTAGTATACCACAAAAAGCAATGAATAAGATCTTAGAACTAATCTAGATTTCTTTTAAAAAAAACCTCACTCAACTGCTGCAATTAGAAATAAAACATATCAACTCAGAACTACATGGTATCATAACGCCCTGGTAAAAAATAGAAGATTCAAGTTTGAGGATTTGGTCCTAAGAAAGTTAAAGGCTACGGGTAATAAAGAAAGTTAGCCACCTAATTAATTAGACACCATCAATAATTTTAGAGGCATATACCATTCATTTAGATATCTTGGTTTTCACATCAAGATCCATGCTCTTACTTTTTTTTCTTTGTATTTTTATAATATTCAAGTTTTATTTCATGTTATATTATCATTAATATCTTGTTTATGCTTATCATCTTTTTTTTATTATTATTATACTTGGTCAATTTTTATCATAGCTATGTTTTTATCTTGTTTATTTATGTTTTTCTTTTTAATTATGTTTAGTTAAGTTTATTTTTGTCAAGGTGAATAAGATTAAACTAATGGTGTAAGAATAAATATAGTACAAACTCAACATAGACTTTAATGTTTAAACTCAAGAAAGTTTGCTATTAACATATGTTGTAATTTTCGTCTTAATTGATCATAATACCCTCCTTTTTAAATGGCGAGTCTTAATTTATGGTGTACAATCCTTGGCACAACAAATTATTCATTATGTCATAGCATAGCATAGAGAACCAACATTTATGCTATGAAAGGATCTTGATTTGTTGTTGACATAAGTTAGTACCATGAATACTTGACAATATTTACAAGTGTTTGCATTACTCAAATAAAGTAATTAAAGATAATTAATATGACATTTTAATGACTTAAAATGAGCCATTAATGATAAATCATATGCTTCAAACCTTCTTTGTATGTGGTTTTCAATTGAGTAATAAAAAGAGTTTTGATTATACTTATTTGAAATATTATTAGTGGATCCTCTAACCTTGATACTTGTTTTATCTATGTTAAATGTTTACATTAATATCATATATTTTAGCTCTCTTTAACTCTGATTGTTTAATTATTTGTGGTTCTATATCCTTAACCTTCTAATGGATTGACCCCAGTCTTGTCGGTTTATTTATTACTTTGACACTCTTGCATTTGAGAAAAGACATCAATTATTTGATCATGTCAAGTTTTTGGCATCGTTGCCCGGCAGATAAGCTAGTGTACAAACTATAAATTTTATTCTTGTTTTTCTTTTCACTTTTATTTTTTTAAATTTTTTTCTTTTTTTTTTCTTTCTACACATGCATGAAAGTTTGGTCATAGCTGAAGAAGATAACCATTCACTTCACAATGATAATTACCGTCTTAGAAAGATGATGATTTTTGGAACATATGTGTTCCATTACCTAATACAATTATGAACAATACTATTTTCTCAACATCACAATATCAAGAAAAAAGATGTTCATGATATTGAAACAAATGAAAATGCTAGTAAATCATTTCTAGGTGTAAGTGTATTGCAAATAAAAGGATAATTAATATAAAAGGATCAATATAATTCAAATACAGTGCTTCAAGTTTATACTAGAAGAAGAAATCATATAAAAAGTAAAACCTTACCTATCATCCCAACATAAGATCAACCAAATTCTTTAAGAAATGGTCCCAAGAATATTCCAGATATTCCTACTTGTACTGTACCTTATAATAATTAGCCTATAGAAATTGACATTCTTATAGTTATTAGAAAAGTAGTTTGATCCTATACCAACCATTCTATTGCCAAATATTTATCTTACTAAAGACTTTCTAATAATCATAGAGCTTTTACCTCTAATATATCTCAATTATTTATTCCAATAAGTATTTAGGAAGTTGTGGATGATCTAAATTGGAGGTTAGTAATTATGAAATAAATAAATGCTCTAAATAAAAAGGGCATATGGGAAGTAGTTGACTATCCAAAGAAAATAAAAAATTCAAGAGCAAATGGGTTGTATAGTTAAATGCAAAACGGGTGGAAGCATAAAAAGGTACAAGGTAAGATTTGTGGCAAAATGCTTCACACAAACATACAACATTGATTATCAAGATATATTTGCTCTAATAGCCAAAATAAACTTAATTCGGGTATTATTATCTTTAGTAGTGAATTTTAATTGGTCCTTAAATTAGATGAATGTTAAAAATATTTCTAAATAAATACTTGAAATAGAAAGTCTTTATGAGCATATCACCTAGGTTTGATGAGGGAATTAGAAAATATAAAGCCTGCATACTAAAATAGCTTTTATATGGCCTTAGGTAGTCTCCTAGAGTATGGTTTGAATGCTTAAAAAGGCTGTAAGACATCATGGTTACTATCAAAGTCAAGAAAATTATACAACATTCAGGAGAATGTAAAATTATTATCTTGATTGTTTATGTGAATAACGTAATCCTAACATGTGATGACAATGTTGAGCTGGAAAGACTTAAAAAAAAACTTATTGAGGATTTTAAAATCAAGGATTTGGGTGTTTTGAAGTATTTCCTTGAAATGGAGTTTTCCAGATCTAAAGAAGGTAAATTTTCACTTAACAAAAGCATGTACTTGATTATGTAAATGACATAATCCTAACATGTGATGACAATTTCTAGCTGGAAAGACTTAAAAAAAAAACTTATTGAGGATTTTAAAATCAAGGATTTCGGTGTTTTGAAGTATTTTCTTGGAATGGAGTTTTTCAGGTCTAAAGAAGGTAAATTTTCACTCAACAAAAACATGTACTTGATTTACTTGGTAAAATAGGATTGTTCGGATGCAAAGCAACTAAAACACTAATTGAATCCAAATTGAAGTTCCAACTTATCAAAACTGAAGAAGTTGTGAATCGAGAGAAATACCAAAGACTTATGGGTAAATTAATTTATTTAGCTCATACACTCCTAAATATAGCCTTTGTAGTAAGTATGGTGTGTGGTCATCCAACTCATGCATTCACCTGGTATGGAATACGTTGATGTCGTTAATAGAATCTTAATGTACTTAAAAGGGACTCTTAAAAGAGATTTGTTATTTAAAAATATGAAAATTTATAGTTTAAAGTCTATATCGATACATATTAGGTTGGAAGTTTAACTAACAGAAGATCAACTTCTATTTATTATGCCTATATTAGAGGGAATTTAGTTACTCGGTGAAGTAAAAAGAAAAATGTTGTGATAAAGAGTAATACATAAGCCAAGTTTAGAGCAATGCACAAAACATTTATGATTTTGTGTTGATTAAAAGCCTTTTAGAAGACATGAAAATTCTTAACTCCTTGCCTATGAAGGTATATTGTGACAATAAGATAACCATCTCAATTAATCATAATTCAGTTCTTCATGATAGAAAAAAACACGTTGAAGTTGATAAACAATTCATAAAAAAAAAGATTAGTAGTTGAATGATCCACATGCCATATGTTCCAACCTCCGAACAAGTTATTGATATACTTATAAAGGGACTTCATAAGAAACAACTTGACTATTTGATCGGCAAGTTGACAATGAAAGACATCTTCTAGCCAGCTTGAGGAAGAGTGATGTAATATAAAAAATTCTACATTAGGTTGTCTATAAATTAGAAAATAGATTTGATATTAATCAACTCCTATAAAATAGAGGTCACTCCTAATTAGGATATATGATTTTATTTGGTTCCTGATTTCATGTCTTGTATTCTTCTTTAAACATAATCCTTGTACAAATTATTTTTAATTAGGTCAATAAACTGATTTCCAGATAATTGTCTCTGTCTTTAGCTTTTGTATTGTAAAATTAGTATTACAAAGTCATATTATTAAATTCTTAAGTTATCAATTGTAAGATTTTCATGACTAAAGGAGGAAACTTGTAGTAATAAAATTTCTTATCATATTATGTCATTAATATTTAAAAATACCATATTATGTATGAATAAATCTAATATGAAAATAAACATTTTTTTCATTAATGAAGTTTATCTAAACCCATCAGTGTTTTAACATAAATCATGAATGAATTATACATATTAATAACATAATTTTAAAAAAATTTCATAAAATAAAAAAAAATAGATTTAGAAGATTTAAACAAAACAGAAAAACTATATCTGGGGATTAAAATGAATGAGTTAAAGTGTACAATGTTTATAGATTTAATAAATATAATTACATTACAAATTAAAAAAACATTCATAGAAAAAAAGAGGAAAAACATTGTGGATGCATGACATTTTCATTGTGGATTCACACAGTGAAACCTAACTACTTCACTTCTTCTTTTTCTTTTTGTGATCTTTGGCTACATTGATGAATGGAAACCATGTTTTCTCACCATTTTTTTTATTATTATTCTCTCCCTCTCCTATTGATATCTACCATAACATTTTTTTTTTATTTCTTCTTTCTTCCTCCTTTCATGTCAGACTTTCTCTCTCTCTTTACCATACATATATCAATGTAAGGTTAGTGATGGCTATAAGATGAAGCTTTTAGGTGCTAGTTTGATTATAAAGGTTGGTATTTTAGTTTGGAGAAAGCTTGGTTCAATTGAAACGTGTTGGATAAAATATCAATTTATGGGTGGCTTTGATTTTATTTGGAAGAAATAGACTCTCTCTCTCTCTCTCTCTCTCTCTCTCTCTCTGCCATATAAAAAAAGTTAGGCTTTGCTTCTTTTTATTTTTAATTTCTTCACACTTCTTTTAGTTTTCTCTCACGATCTTATTCAGTTTTCCTTTTTTTGTTTTGGGTTTTTCACTTTTATGTCGTTGTTCATTGATGATTTTGTGTTCATGTTTTTTTTCTTTCATGTCTCCCTTAGCTATGTATACTTTTGCATCTTGGATTGGATTGTTGTTGCTTTATCAACTCTGGTAGTTTTTAATCAGCACCTTTTTTCTATTATTGGTTTTGCTTTGCTTGTTTCTTTTCTTTCCCTTATTTTTATGTCATCATTGCATAACTTAGCTTCATCGTTTATCACATGTTGCATTGTTCTTCTCTAATCTTAGAAAAAAAATTGCTTGAGCTAACTCACTATATTGTTGGGATTGTAATGGTTTTTTTGTTTGTGTTGGCGCCCACCCCCCCTCTTTTGGCTCTGCCCTCTTCATTTTGATTGAATGTTATTTTGATTGTTTGTTGCATCTGTTCTTGGTGCAGCAATTGCATACTCAATGTTTTGCTTCTCTTATCTTCCTTTTTTCTTTCCCTCGTTGAAAAATTTGTTTATAACATGGTGAATGGCCATATTTAAGATCAATTTAAAAGTGGGGTCCACTCACTTATATGGTTAAAACTTTATTTGAATTTAATCTCCAACATGAGCTCTTTAACATAGATTATTAACATGATTTAAATAAATTATGGATGAATGAGAATTTGATCTCAAAGAACCCTTAGTTAGCATGTCTTGGAGAAACCCAAAACCCTTTAAAAATTGTTATCCCATATAGGAAATAAACAAGTTTTGTTTATTGTTTATAGTTTATATAGTAGGAAGGTGAAAAGTTAAAATTAAAACCAAAGGATACCAAAGCTTTTAGAGGGGAAGAGGGAGATCCTAAGTAAAGTGGACTTTGGACTTAAATTCACGCGCAGGCATGCCCAACTCAGCTTGGCCTGAGCTTGGGGCCTGAGCTTGGTTTGGGTTTGGATTCTTGTAAAATAATTTTTTAGGCTATAAAAGATTATTTTTCACAAGCTTATTTTTGGGCTTGGGTTTGGTCCAATAAGAATTATTATTTCTAGTCCATTGTCTTGTCAAACCCATGAATTATGTCTAATAAGTTTCTTCAATGTTTTTCCTAAATCATAACTTGGATAGTTTTTCTAGTTCTTTAAAGCCAAAACTATCAAATTTAATTCAAGTTTTATTATGGGTAATCAAAGTTAGTAAACGAAGAAGTTTATTCTTGTATTTTTAAGAATCAGTTCTTATAAGTTATGGCTCTAAAAATTCACTACAAAAATAAGGTTGTAGGAAGAGTTTTTTGCAATGTTTTTTTATAGATTTTATACACTCTTCCTTACCTCATGTGTTAGTATTTTCTTTTAAGCTTTGAGCTTTTTTTTCTTAATCTAGAGCTTAGGTTTGGTTTTCTTGAGAGATGCATGAGTCCATTATTTTTTGTTTGTTGATCTTATTTAAAAGTGTATCTAAACAAGATGGTATTATTGAAATTTTAGAATGCTTATTGTAAACATTTTAGATGCACAAAGTGAAGATCAAGAAAGCTTTAAGAATAAAAGATATGACATTAACAATAACAAAAACTTCATTATTTTTAAAATATTTAAATAAGTAAGTACTCTTTTTTATTTTAGTTCAAACATAGATATTTTATGTGATTCCTATGCATGATAGGATTGTGATTAAATCTCTTATGATACTTCGGATATATGTTTAATATGCATGCTAATATCGTTATGCATTTTTAGTTTTTAATTGCATGTTTGTCATATATATATATATATATTATTTATAAACTTACAATCTAAACTTGTATGTTCTTTATTTTTTATTTGGTTATCTAATTTAATTAGAATGCTCTATTATGATAAACGAAACAATCCATAATCACTACTTTAATTAATCTTCTAATATTTTTTTTGACAACAATCTTAAGGCTTTGATTCAATTTAATTAAACTTTGTTTAGTTTATCTTGTGAAAAACCTAAATCAATTGTTAAATTGTTAAAGAGGATATTAACATCTTTAAACTTTAAGTTATAATATAATGTTTTTTTAGTTTTTTTTTTACACATATAGATAATTTTTTAACTAAATGTCTTGATCTACAATCTTTTGTTTAGTTTATAGCTTTATGACTTTTAGTTTAATTTTAGAAGGTTACTAAATATCTTTTAGTTAAAGTTATAGTTAATCTTTTAAAATTATTATTTTATACAGTTTGTAAGTTTTGATGCATGTCAAATATCATTTAGAACTAAACTTCCAAACTATTGTTTTTGTTTAGTTTATACTTGTCATATTTGCAAACTTTTATGAATAATCATGCAAATTGTTTAACTTTCTTAAACTTGATATATTGGTATGAAGCAAGTTAGAAGGATAACATAATGATTTAAATATATCAATATTTGATTTGTTTAATCATGCATAAAAATACTTAATTTATTTAGTCTTTTGTAATTGCTTTATATTTTTATATTATTTATTTATTATTTGCTTGTTGAGAAGCCAAAATTTTTATGTATAAAAGTTTTAGTTATTTTTATAGAAAATCAACATGTCTCAATTTCAAGAAACGGGCAACTATTATTTTGATAAAGAAAATTTCACCATCATCTATTTTGATACATGGTGATAAATTTTAAAAGTTCAATGATTTGGACTTCAAAAGGTGGTAATCAAAGATACTATTCTATTTAACTACCTTGAACTTGACAAAGCTCTTAACTGAAAAAAAAAAAAATCAAAGTTGTCAAATAATATAATTAATTCCACTATAGTGGCAGCTATGAATGCTTGGAATTACAATGATTTCATGTCTAAAAACTATATTTTAAATGGATTGTACAATACTATATGATGTATATAGTTTGATCTAAAATGCAAAGATACTATGGAAAATTTTGGACAAGAAGTGCATGGCTAAAATGCTAGCATGAAAAAGTTTATAGTATATAAATTTTTGAATTACAAAATGGTCAATTCAAAGATTGTTATAAGTTAAGTTCGAGAGTTTTAATCATATTGTATGGTATTCATTTTGAATGGAAGACTTTAAGTAAATCTTTTCAAGGATAATAAATTGTCTTTGAGAAAGCTAACTTTGCTAGTATAGTTTTTAAAACAAATGTTATGAAACAAGTAGCAAAGTCTTACAATAAAATAAAATAACAAAAATAAAACTTATTGTAAAAGAATAAAGAATTACTAAGAAGTTCGATAACAATATTTTTATCTACAACAAAACTAGACATTTGACCAAATATCTAATAAATAAATAAAGCTAAAAAGATTTTAAAAAAAAGAAAAATTACTTAAGCCAAAACATGATCGAGATTTATCAGTTTTAAAAATAAATTGATCTATCGTTTTTCAAAATTCGATTAGGAATATATACAAATAAATAAAAAAGAGAATGAAAAATATGAAATCTTGATACCCTCGACTATAAGAAGATCTCTACAAGTTAATAACAATTATTTTTTAAAATATTTTTTATTTAAAAATTATTTTTTTATTTTAAAAAATTATTTTTAATATTAACATATTAAAACAATTTAAAAACATAAAAAAAATTAAACAATTTTTTTTTCAAATTTTATGCAACCCCATTTAAAACACTATCAAATAATAGCTAAATCTCCGTTATAAGAAGACCACATCTTAGCAGTAGAATCAAAATTTAGATTTGGCATATGTACAAATAGAAAAGAAAAAAAGAAAGAAAGAAAAGAAAAATATGAAATCTTGATACCCTCGACTAAATCTACGTAATAAGAAGACCACCTACATACAAGGGAATTATTGCCGATTTATCAGTAAACTACAGTTTTAACTATTACAAGCTAATTTCTTGGCAGGCAAAATGAGTTTCACTCCGTATGACAAGTTCATTAACGTTCTATAAATCATGGATTCATATCTGTCAGGACCAGTTCACCCAGTGGAGATTTCTGTGTTCATTGCATTTTCGACCAAAACTGATGATTGGTCATGCTGAGTAGATGCTGGCTGCATTTCTGATTTCTTCTTTTCTTTGAGAATCACCTGCTTAGGCATTACCTCTAGCAGAAAGCTTCCTCCATTCCATGCAGCTGCTGAAACCTTGAGTATTTGGAAGACCACATGCAATTCATAGGACAAAAAGATGGGAACTGTGAGTGCCATGGTTGCCACAGTAAATATTGCTTGCAACAGAATGTACATCAGCAGGCGATTCTGGTCCCCAAGCAAACCACTCAATTGCCACCATATATTATTTGCTTTCTGGGCTTTTTTTGAGAGCTCCCTAACAGACAAAACAGCTATTAGGAGAAAAGTTTTTCAAGCTAACAAGTTACAATTATACGCATGGCAAAAGATAATGCATATAGTTAAACCATGTGCAAATATCCATGTTCACAGAGAACTCAGAACCTGTAGGAAGTCATGACTTCAGGATCTCTTAATAGCCTCTGCCTACGTAGGACATTAACGATAAGGAAATAAAGAGCTTGCCACAGGGTATAAGCAAACAAGGGCACCCAGAACAACCATGTCAAAAGGTAGGATTTGTCTTCCACTCCATACGGCCATGAGACTCTGCGGGAAGTTTCTTTTGGATGCATGGCTTCGAAGGTTGCAGGATTCCACCACCGAATAGTAAAGAAAACTAACCCTGAAAGGAAAACAGCTCATAAATTCTGGAGAGTTACTAATGATTGACCAAAAAAAATTAACTTGGCCCTTCATTTAAAAGGGCTCCATTGGCCGCTCCTTGCTGGTTTCCAGGAAAAAATAACATCTGTTGAGAGCTTGAAATTTCTTTTTTTCATTAGATTTATCAATAGATTGAGGGGCATTGGTTTCAAAACTTTGTACAGGCTAAAATGTTTTGTAAGTCATTTCCTATGTTGAGCCAATAACAGAGCACATTGATCCATCAGATAATTAGTTTAGTTGTTTCTTAATCTATAAACCAAGTCACAAAGCATAATACAACTTGCAGGGCTTTTTGGGACACTCTTAAGTATCAAAATTGTTACTCCACTCGCTTCCAGTTTGGAATTGTCATCCTTACATGTCCTCGGAGCAGCAGGCATTAAAATGAGATAACATAGAGAAATCTTAATTAAAGAACGCTTAGAAACCAAATAGATTTACAATGGGATTTTCAAATGCAGCAATGCATTGGATAATAGGAGAGAGATGGTTTTCTATTATGAAAATATATGCAGAATTTGGTCTTTGAAGTTGTAAAAAGGGTAGATTTAATGGTGGAAATTGGATCCAAAATTTGACTAGAGGAGAGTTCAAAACAAATAGAGGCAGAAAAATCTTGGAAAGTTAATAATCAAAAATACATTAGACCTCAGAAGTAGGATGAACAATCCTTCTTTGTGCAGAGTCCAGATTTAGTTTCAATTTTTAGCAAATTCAGACATAACCAGTTGTGGCACAAGTCTGATTTGTTTAGATAACTTGCATATATAGGTTCTCTTAAGGAGACATTTTCTCAGTGTTTGCAGGTTTAATTGCCCCATGTCCAATCAAAATAGACAACTTTTTTATCCTCTAAGAACCCTCATCACCAGTTATTTAGTGTGATATGATTAAGACATGCTACATGTTGATTTTCCTTTTAATACAGACAGTCAACACTCTAGTTAGCAAAACCAAACAATGAAGTAATACATGAAAATAACTGTAAGTTTGCTCTAAAACGAATTGAACAGCAGAACACACAGGATTTAGGTTTATGAATAAGAATGCGAATTAGAAGTTTCTCAAACAGAATTTGCTAAGCTGGTTTACCTCAAAATTAGTATGAATGCAGAGATCAGCAGCTTATGTAAAATAGGAATACATGCATGGTTTCACTCTATTGGGGATAAGGGGTGTTCTATACAAGGCAACCCAGAGAGAAGAAGGACCATCTCACCAGGTAGAAGATGTATTAGGACACTAACAAGTTTGTCAGCAGAACTAAAAACCAAGCTACAACGCCAAATAATCAGTGCCCATGCCAATGGTCCCTACAGCATTTAAATGAGTGAGAAGAGGATAAAACGAAGCATTCATCAATTAAAAGGTTGAGTTGCCACAAGCATATTTACTTACTTCAGCAAATGAGAAGCAAACCATGAAAAGCTTTTCGTTCTTTGGATATAGAAGAAGGTCGACCAAGAAGATCGTATTGGCATAATAGCAAAAATCCTGAAACCAAAACACTAAAGTCAATTAGTCATTGATGTTCTAGACAACCAAGTACTGACTAGTATGTAAATAAAACTTAAAAGCAAAGCATTTAGTGACCAGATATCTCAATTTTTTGAAAGCTTTGCAAATCAAGCTACTTCAGAAGCATTTCTATTGGCATACTTTAAAAGGGCCCTTGAATTGATGGCATCTTATGTCATGTTAATTCCTTAAAATCTTAACAATCCTTTAGTTCCAACTATACGGGGTTCTGCACAAATTCTGTTACACCATTCTACTCTATCCATCATCTAGTTCCTCAAACATGTCTTGATAAGCTCTAGGTCACCATAGCAAAGACATGACTGAACATATGGCTCCCTAAAAATGACCTTCTTGATGCATACCCTGGAAAAATTTTAAATATAGAGGTTCATGTACCTATGAGAAGTTAAAAAAAAATTAGACAAAAGAACAGCATACCAGAAGATAATAGTGCCATTTCTTGAACCGGTAGTATATCCACCGGAGAGGAACAAATGTGAAATAGAAGAAACAATACACATAAGGGATATCTTGTGGCCCTGAACATTTAACAAACAAATCAACAAAGGAATTCTTGAAAACAATTGACAGTTACAAATTCCATCAATTAAACAGTATATTGTTACTCACTCGCTCCCAAAAGGAAGCAAAAACCCCCGAACCCGAGAACACCAAGAAGATAAGTCACCTACAAAACAAAAGGCAAATCAAGTCCATAACTTTTGTTGCTAACATGCTCATATAACAGCAAAATAATTGTTTTTTTTTTTGTTATATATATAGCAAGACCAGCCAATGTTTATACGAATTCAAAAAACAAAACTTTCATGTTTCAACCAAAAACCAATCATGAAATGAATAAAACAAAGCAAAAACAAAAGGGCTAACCTTATTAATAAACCTTTCATGTTCCTCGGCTTGTTTGGCAATCTTAACAGCCTGTTTAGACAAGATCTCTTTGGTTTGGTTCGCTTGTTTTGACAGCATCTCCTTTGTTTGAGCCATTTTCTACAACAAAAACAAAGCATGCCCAGGTCGTCAAAACAATCAGAATCACTAAAGCCAACAAGAAAAACAGAGATTTGAATGTTACCTTAGATCGGTCCTTCAGCCTCTGTTTCACCTTTTCGAACGAATCCCCATTTGTTGTGATTATTTCCTCCACAAGCTCTTCGTTGTTTGACATTTTTTTTCCCTTTTCTCTTACTATTTGATTTCCTTCTTTCTTGTTTTCTTTTGTTATTAAAAGAGAGAGACGCAGAGAGAGAGAGAAAGAGAGACGAAGCAGCAGAAGGGTCGCTTTTGTTGTTGTTGTTATTTTTATTTATTTATTTCTAACAGGGAGATTATTTTTCTTTTTCTTTCTTTCTTTTTCAATACAGCCTAGAGTATGTATTTTATATAACTTTTATAGTTGTGATTTAAAAAAATTAAATTGTAAAAAAAGTACATTTAGTTGTAATAAGTTTGTTTTAGATATGTGTTTAATAAAAATTTTTATCAAAATTTATGTACAGTAAAAAAACCACGTATAAGATATTTGGATAAAATTGTGATCAAATTCATCTAAGTAATGATATTATAAAAAAGAACATGTGATTATTTTTTAATTTTTAATTACATTAATTT
>Ga0325401_1003966_pt1 | contig 13777 bp, 10 predicted proteins | sample PopdelMetagenome_FD_205666 | JGI IMG/M metagenome (GOLD analysis project Ga0325401, IMG submission 205666) | Populus deltoides microbial communities from Bellville, Georgia, United States - Xylem-PdKOR-R2 | ecosystem: Host-associated > Plants > Phyllosphere > Stem > Wood/Secondary xylem | place...
ATAAAATATAAATTGAAAAAAGAAGAAAAATCAAACTAATTTCTTCAAAGTATTATGCAAATAAAAATAATGTAAAAAGATCACTATCCAAAAACAAAGTTGATTTAAATTGTGTTTTTTATATTAAAAAAAAGAGAGGGGACGTAAAATCAATGTTTAAATAAAAACAATTAATAAAAAGAAATAAAAAACAAAAATGTCAAATGTTAATGAGCCAAGCCCACGTGCCTAACCCCACTCAATAAGTCAGTGCAATCCCAAGTCTAGAAGCCCAGGCAACTCGTGGCCTGCTCTTACATTTCTTCTTTATTTTTAAAGAGGATGGCAGGCCACAAGCAATTTATCACCACTCATATTTTTTCGATGACTTCTGATGAAAAAAAAAATTCAGGGTTGGACCTTAAAAACTTAATTTTTAATTTTTTATTACTTGAAAATATCTTTAAAATACAATTTAAACCTTAAAAAACTACTTAGACAATCCTAAAACACTTTTAAAAAATAAAAACCAATCAAATAAAAAAATTATATGGAACGATATATTTTTTCCATCATGTTTAGAGGGAAAATCCATCTTAATTAAACTTTTATAAAAAAAAAAAATTTATTAATGTGAGATCCTCTATTTTCCTGATTGAAATTTGAATAATAAATAACTTATTTATTTATTTATTTTTCAATGAGTTTTTTATTTTTATTTTTTAAACACAAGAATTGAAAAAATAAATAAAATAAACTTCTAAACTAAAATTAAAATTTTAAAAACTTTTCAAGTGGCCAAGTATTTTTTTCATTGTGGTTATCTCTTTTAATTTTATTTTTCTATTATAATATATACTTTATCCCATGAAATTAGATCACAAAAGAATTAAATAAAAAAATTGAGAAAAAAAAAACTGGGGAGAATCTTCATTGTTGATAACAATAGTGAACCAATCCGGTTTATTTTAATATATTTAGTAATTATCTAGAATCTAACAGGAAAATATTTAATTTTGATTTCTAAGAACTGATGCAAGAATATCTAGCGTTAAAGCATCTTTTAGTTGGGTTTAAATTCCCATTAGATATTAAAAAAAAATGAGAATTTAAACCCAACAAAAAATGCATTGCCACTCAGAAGCTTGTAGCGCGAGGAAATAAAATGATAATATGATTTTGTAGACTTTTTTTTTTTAAAAAAAATTAATATTTTTTTAGTATTTTTAAACATTTTAATCAATAATGTCAAAAATAAAATTTAAAAGATAATTTTTTTAATATATCTTCAAATAAAAATATTTTAAAAAATAATAATTATTATAATATTTGTAAAATATTTAAAAGGATAGGTTGTTCAGTGTAACCTGAGGGTTTGTGAGATTTACTTATTGTATAAAATAAATAATAAATAAAATATTTTTTTTCAAAATTAATTTTATAAATGAAATAATAATCTATATGTGGAAACAATGAAATATATTAATTGATAAAGTAATTATTAAAGATTTGATTTAGTTATTTTTTAAGACTTGAAAATAATCTATCATATTTATTTGTGAAAGTTATAAAATAAAATAAAAACTTCAATAAAATTATGGAAGCTAATTATTTTATTTTTGGAACTAATTAGAAATAAATAAAATAATATAAATGAATGGATTTTTAACATAAATTAATTATTTTTATTAATTAATGAAATAAAGAATTAATAAAATAATTATTTTTTCACCATAAATAAATGGGAAATCTTATTATTGTTATAATTTAAAGAGTATTAGATTATTATTTTTATGTCTAGATATACATGAGGCAAAGATAAAGATATTATTGTTACGTCTCGTCCCGTATTTATTTTACCAAGTGCAAAAAAAGAAGAGTTGTCCACCGGAGTCGAAGGTGTTCTATCCTGTTCAGTCCATTCGAGAGTCCCGTCCGGCAATCCTCTGCACTATATATCAAACGCAACTAAATGTCTGTTTTTATTGAAGCTAATTCATAACTGTCTTCTTCTTCTTTTGTTTTTTGTATTTTTTCAAGTCAATCTCTCACTCACATAAATTATATGCAATGAAAAATCACTGGGCTGTCTGAAATTTTGAAACTTGGAATTCATCAGCCACCGTTCATGACTTCCAAGTTTTTTTTTGACGGGGATTTTCACAATAGTGGTTAACTTAATAAAAGTCAAGAATTTATGATGATGACAAGAGGTAGATCTCATTGAAGGATGATGATAGTGTCACGCCAAGTCGTCATAGTAGAAAAATGGTGAGGGCGGCTTATAGCAATAATATTAGATTATTCTCATATTTGGTCACTTCATTAGGATGGTAGTCTATTGATCAATATAGTATCTTATCACAGAGATATTTGTTGATTGGTTTAATCAGCACGCTAATCTTATATCTGTAATGCCACAAATTAGAGAGGATGCATGAAATGACAAAATGGAGTTTTTTTCTGTCTCTGTTGCTATGCATTTTCAATACCAGAACTTGCTTCTCCAATGGGAGTGACACCCTTTCAGTGGGTCAGTCTCTATCTGTAACTCAGAGTTTAATATCTGAAGGTAGAACTTTCGAACTGGGATTCTTCAGGCCGGGTGCTTCTCAAAACGTTTACCTCGGAATTTGGTATACGAATTTTGCGGATAAGATTATTGTTTGGGTAGCAAATAGGGAGAGCCCTTTAAATCCTGCTTCTTTGAAGCTTGAATTATCTCCTGATGGCAATCTAGTCCTGCTTACAAATTTCACGGAAACAGTTTGGTCAACAGCTCTTATATCTCCAATTCTGAATTCTACGGAAGCTATACTTCTTGATAACGGAAACTTTGTCATAAGAGATGTGTCAAATACATCTATTACATATTGGCAGAGTTTCGACAACCCAACCGATACATGGCTCCCTGGTGGAAAGCTTGGGATCAATAAACAAACTGGGCAAGTGCAGCGGCTTTTTTCATGGAAAAACTCAGAAGATCCAGCACCAGGTATGTTCTCGGTTGGGATTGACCCAAATGGAAGTATTCAATATTTCATAGAGTGGAACAGGTCTCATAGGTATTGGAGCAGTGGAGTTTGGAACGGGCAAGGATTTACTGCCATTCCTGAAATGAGAGTGAATATTTACAATTTCAGTGTCATATCGAATGAAAATGAAAGCTATTTCACATATTCTTTGTCCAATACTTCAATACTTTCAAGATTTGTGATGGATAGTTCAGGAAAGATGATGCAATGGTTATGGCTGGCTGGTTCCTCGCAATGGTTTTTGTATTGGTCCCAACCGGCAGACCAAGCTGATGTTTATGCTGCATGTGGGGCTTTTGGCGTGTTCGGTGAAAATACAACGAGCCCTTGTAAATGCGTAAGAGGTTTTAAACCATTTGGACAAAATGATTGGTCAAGCGGTTGTGTTAGGGAATCCCCTTTGCAGTGTCAAAATAAGGAAGGTAATGGAAAGAAAGATGAATTCCTAAACATGTCGAATCTTACATTACCAACAAATTCAAAAGCACATGAAGCAGCTAATGCTACAAGATGTGAATTGGATTGCTTGGGAAGTTGCTCTTGCACGGCCTTTTCCTATAATAATAGTGGGTGTTTCGTATGGGAAGGAGATCTTGTAAACTTACAACAGCTAGCTGGGGAAGGTGTTAGTTGGGCTGGAGCAGATATTTACATCAAACTTGCCGCTGGTGAGCTTCAAGTTGAGAATGGTGCTGGAAAAGGTGATGATAAGACGTTGGCTCCATGTAACCATAGAGCCAAGTTTGAAGAAATATTTTGACCTTAACAGCTTCTTATATTTATGTGTTGGATATGGTTGGACTAACAGTATTTTCTCTATATACAAATAGGTAACAAAAGGAGAACACGGTCAATCTTGGCAGTGGTTATTCCAGTTACTTCGATTACTTTTGGCCTTTTCATATACTGCAGCTATCTGCGCAAGAGAAAGCTCCACCACAAAGGTATATCCTGGTTCTTGCTGTCTTTCCAGTTATTCCAGCATTGAAAAATAGACACAACTCACGTTAATGGTAAAAAGATAAGTAAGAAAAAGTCTTCCTTTGTAAATTGAAACAATGACGTCTGTATGCAAATGATAGACTTTATCTGTTGGTGTTTTCTATAAACCTTTTATTTATTTAGGTAATCAAAGAAGATCGTATACCTTGAGTGGTTTTCACATTCATAGTGATTTAGCAAGATTTCTTTTCATGACCAAGCCATCATGAAAAAAGAATTTGCACAAGTCCTAAATGCTAACATGAGGGTTGTCGAAGTTTTGCTTGTATGATCAGAATTGCTGGATTATTCAGCAGAGTAATCCTGTGCAATCATGTTATTCTTAAACAGGGGAGGAAGATACAAGTGAGAACTTATTGTTCTTTGATTTCGATACCTGTCCTAACTCAACAAACAATGTACCTAGCTCTGCTGATAATCGGAGGAAAAATGTTGAACTGCCATTGTTCAGTTATGAGAGTGTATCTGCTGTAACTGAACAATTCTCACACAAGCTTGGAGAGGGAGGCTTTGGACCGGTTTACAAGGTAAATTACATTCAATAAAAAATCCTGATTTTTCTATCCTTTTTGAGAGGAAACTTGTATTGTTCAAAAGGTTTAGATGACCCTCGTCGTTAGAGTTTAGGAGGTTCAGAAAAGCCTTACTAATGCTACATGTACCATTACTTTTTTAGCAGCGTCACACCTGCTTTGGAGCATTTCACAGTCAAGCTCCCCGGAACTTCAAATATTTCTGGTATGTTTCGGACAAGTCAAATTAAATTTCACGAGGGTTTTTTGTTCATTTAATAGGGTAAATTATCCAACGGAGTGGAAGTAGCAGTGAAGAGGCTTTCAAAAAGATCCGGGCAGGGGGTCGAGGAGTTCAGAAATGAGACAATGGTAATTGCCAGACTCCAGCACAGGAATCTTGTCAGGCTGTTGGGTTGCTGCATTGAACGGGATGAGAAAATACTAATCTATGAGTACATGCCGAATAAAAGCTTGGATTTCTTTTTATTTGGTGTGTTGTCTTGCGTTCATTTCTCTATTTCTTTTAATCATTTCTGAGTTCATCATTTGCCAAATACCTCAATAAATTTACTGTTTGATTCGTGTGCAAACAGATGCAAACAAACGACAAATCTTAGATTGGGGTTCACGGGTTCGCATAATAGAAGGGATTGCTCAGGGCCTTCTGTATCTGCACAGATACTCGCGGTTACGAATTATTCACAGGGATTTAAAACCTAGCAACATTCTATTGGATAGTGAAATGAACCCCAAGATTTCCGATTTCGGGATGGCTCGAATTTTCGGAGGCAGTGAAACTGAAGCAAACACCAAGAAGATTGTTGGAACGTAGTAAGTTTCTTAGAAATTACTCAAACTTCTCTTCCATTTTCCAGTACATGACACTTCAGCATAATTGCACTGACTTTTACAAATATTAGTGGCTATATGTCCCCTGAATATGCCATGGACGGTCTCTTCTCAATAAAATCTGACGTGTTTAGCTTCGGAGTATTGTTACTTGAGATTGTAAGCGGCAGGAAGAATACTGGTTTCAACCACAGAGACTCCCTCAATCTTCTTGGACAAGTGGGTATTTTTCTTTTCTGTCCCCTGCTCTGTTCCTGCCGGGATTTTATTTGATACCTTGGCCCTCGCTAATCTTTACACTACTGATGCAACATTTTCCTTGGTTAATTATAGGCATGGAAGTCATGGAATTCTAGCAGAGCTTTGGACTTGATGGATCCAGTCCTGGGGGATCCTCCTTCAACTTCTGTGCTCTTGAGACACATTAACATGGGGCTTCTTTGTGTCCAAGAAAGTCCAGCAGACAGGCCTACAATGTCGGATGTTTTCTCCATGATTGTAAATGAACATGCACCCCTCCCAGCACCTAAACAGCCTGCTTTTGCTGTAGGCAGAAACATGGGAGACACGAGTTCGTCCACGAGTTCTGCAGGATTTCCTTCTGTGAATAATGTGACAATTACGATGATGGATCCCAGATAACTGTTCTCAATACCAAGATATTATTGGTTTTACATTTATAGATAATTTTTTTGTTATAAATTTCGAGATATCTTAATGCTGCTATTTAAATGATCTATTCATTACAAAGTTAAGAAAAAAAATGAATGGATTTTTGGAACTCAGCAACTACAAGCTTTTTGCCCGCGCTACGACGTGTGTTTTTTGAGTCTAAAAAATATATTAAAATATTTAAAAGTCAAGAATTTGTTACATAATAGCCGAACCCCCCAAATTTTCTGGAATTAAACAAAACGCACATTAAAAGAAGAAAAAATCGGAAGAGAGAAATGAAAGAAGGGGAAGGGGAAGGGTTTGAAGAATGGGACGCTGATTTCTTAGATCAGTTAATCCAAGTCGAGGAACTCGCTCTCTCTTCTCAACTCCCTTCCTCATCCGAATCTCCCCTACCTCCCACCACGGCCACCACCAAACTCCCCTACCTCCCACCACCGCAACAACTGCAACATGACTATCAAAATAATTCCATCAGTTACTCTCCTCCGCGTGAACTCTCTCAAAGACCAACTGAGTTCAGCATCAACAACAACAGCAGCAGCATAACATTTGATCGTTTTTCTAACGGATTCTCGCATTCGGCTCCTTCTACTTCTGCCTCCAAACATAATGCCAAAGACCTAGAAATTGATCGCCTAAAGGTTTTTTCTTTTATTTTGGGAATTTATTTTATTTGCTTCTTTCTTTGGATTCATATTTTCTTCCTTTGGGGCTTTATCCAATATCGGAACTTGACAGGGTTAACGTTACTTTAGATTTTTTTTTTAGTGATAGATGTATGTGATACAATATCTTTCTCAAGGGAAAAAGGAATGAAATTTCTGATTCAGTTTTAATGGATTTTTCAATCTACAGAGAGAATTGGGACGCGCATCAAAGCACCTTACAGATTTGGCAAGTCTTTTTCTTTTTCCCACCCTATCACAATGTTTCAAGTGTTTATCTATGCTTGATTTTGTTTTTCTTTTTACCCATCTACTTATTTTCTTAATTATCTAGTCTTTCAAGCTATTTTTCATTGATTTTGCACTGAATTATGATTTTTCATTGGTTTGTTTATTTGAAAGTTTTCATCTTTTTTAATGGGGTTCTGTTTTGATGAATTGCTAATCCATTTCAGGAACAAGAATGCTTTGAACTTAAGAAGGAGAGAAGGAAAAGAGACGAGCAAATTAAATCTTTATATGCCGATACTGAAGAAAAAGATGTGCATATTCACAGCCGAAAAAAGACAAACTTGTGAGTTTTTTTGGCATTACTTATTTTTTTCCAACTATCTTGGTTATTTATCTGAGTAGATGGGTATGTGATATTGCATGTATGGCATAGAGATTATTATCTCTACTCAAACACCACCTTAGGTCCTGCCAGTCTTACCCTGCATTGCCAAATCCAGCTCACAGTTTGGCTGCCTCAGAGTGGTTAACTAGCTATTAAATGTTCTTGGTGACATTTTTCTTCTAAGCTAGTATGTTTGAAAGATTTCTCTAGCAATGGCCTTGGTTATTTCTTTTTCTTTTTTTTCTTTTCGTCTTCACATTGACGTTATCTATTTAGCTTGTCTGATATAAAATCACAATTGGACAGTGGCCCCTTTTTAATTGTTGTGATTTACATTTTACAAATTCTTTGAATGGTTGGCTATAGTGGCAGGGAGCGTGGGGATCACAGCAAGGATGCTCATGGAATTTCCCAGCACTCTGAAAGTGCAAAACCTTTGGAGGGTCAGATTGATAAAGGTGAGGTGCATGTGTTGGATAAACTTCTATTACCATAGTGTTTTCTTTTGTGTTGCCATATATTTAATTTTGACATGAAGCCGCCGCGCTTTGTTTTTATGTTTATTAACAGCTTCTACATCCAAGGCCATAGGAGTTCAGACAGAGAGAAGCATTGATTTTACCAAAGTAGAATTGAAGAATGATTCACCTTCTCACCCTGAACTTTCCGAAACGTTGCTTGGAATCTGGGGCTCCACAAGTGAACAACAATTGGGAAGAAATCTGATCTCCAAGTTGTTCATGATGTGCCCAACAGATTTTCAGGTTCTTTTTGGGTGCATGAGCATGAATATGTCTTCCAAAGTACAAATGGACTATTTGCAAGACGAAAGCTCCTCTCATGCAGCTTTTCAGTATCACATGTGCTCTTTTCCAGCATCTGAAGCAGCAAAAGTTTCTCATCTGTATTCTGTATTGACGAAGGTATTGTATTGTAAAAAACTTCACGTGCTTTTAATTGGAGATAAAGATAGAATTTAGGCCTTTATCATTGAGACACATCCCATGGTTTACAATTTAGGGATTTCTTTTAATAAGAAGAAAAAGTAGCGGGTGTAGCTTAATAAAGGAAGAAAAATGGTTGCCAACCTTAGCCAAAAAAGACCTTACATTTGCTTGTGCCAGCAGTATTGACTGCCCGTGGTAATTGAATGGGAAACCATGTATGATTCACATGAGCTTCAAGGATATTGAGATAGGTTTATATCCCTACAGAAACATGAGGGCTAACTTTCTTTTGTGTGATGTCCCAAACCATTCCTTACATAAGGCATGCTTAAATTTTCCTTGGATGTCTCCACCCATTATTTTGAGCATCCAATTACCTTGTTTTCTGTTTGATTCTTCTATATTGCAGATCAATAATGGAGTGCTACAGTTGGAAGCTCTGTTTAGATCTTTACTTGATTTTTGTGATGTCACACATGTGAGTTTCAGACTCTGTTTTTCTATACTTTGTGATTAAATTCCATTTTTGGTAATTGTAGTCAAATTCAATTATTTTCTTGTTATCTTGTTCTTTATCTTGTTCTAAGGAATACTTTTCTTTCTGGGTACAGGTTGCCATTCTTTCTAGTTCTTTGCATATACTGCTAGCCTTTTTAAAGCAACTATTGAGTTTGGGAGCAAAATTGGGAGGGTAAGTTTACTATGGCTCACATGCCATTTTTTCATTTTTTAAGTTAGTTCATGCCTTCAAAATAAATTACTGCGACTTTATGCACGCAACAACGTCATGCCTTGTGATTTGGGTTAGAACTATCTTCATTAACTGTCTTGATGTTCTAATTTCTTTTACCTGTTCTGATCAAAATTTGGATTCTATGCTATGACAATTATTCAACAGAAGGTGCTGACTGACACTTGTAATTGCACTGCAAATAACTTCCTGATTTGTTTCTTGTTCAATATTCAAAATTATAGATTGTACCATTTAGAATCTAGAATTATATGGGCATTGCTTGTATTGTATCTTGAAAGAGGCTTTTAATAAATACGGAAAAATTTAAATGCCTCTAAAAGTAATTAGACCATTAGAACTTCCCAAATTACATAGAAGATCCCAACTCTGGTCAATTTGATACACCAAATAAAATTATAGAATATCTTGAATTATGACTGACACTATTGAGCAGAAAACGAAGAGGAAATGGTTGGAAATTGTCAGGAATCAGGATAGTTTAGCTGGCTGAGCCGAGTGCAGAAAAAATCAAGCAACAACCTGCATTTCTTAATTTTGTCTGCAGTTCATAAGCATCAAATATTCACCTTCATATCTAGGTCATTACAAAATATCCTTTTGGCAAAAGGACTTGGTACTTTGTTTTCTGCATATCTGGTGCTCTTTAAAGTGATGCTCCTAAAAACTCAAAATTTGTGTTTGTGTTCTTATGAACTTTGATTTGATCTTTCCAGTGCACTCTACTCAGGGACAATATCAAGATTGAGGGACTTTGCTCCGGGGACAGCGTTGAAGGCCAGGATCTGTTTAGTATGATCAGCTACGAGGCATCAAATGTGGGCTGTAGTTCGCTCGGGATTAAATCTTTTTATCCGAAACACCTGTGCAAGAAAAGGTGCTGGAATGCTGAGATTTCCTTGCTGCTTTCTTCTGTAAACTGGGTTTTGTTGTTAGAAATGATGCTTCAGATTGCTGTGAGAAATACAGAAGAATGTGTGAGACTGGAGGCAGTCTCTATCATGAATGTGATTCTGATGAGTAGTAATGCTCAAACAGAGATGGAAAAGTGAGTTTTTAGTTTCATGTTCTGTCAAAAAGAAATATATATTTTTTATATATTCTGAATGTATTTTTTCTTGAAAAGGTTTGGTCAATCACCAATTTTTGAAAGCATAGCACAATTGCTAAAAAGGGAAGCTGGCCTACGTGTGCAAAAGGAAGCTCTCCATCTTCTATTCTTGTTGCTAAATTGTAAGTCTAGACCAATTTTGTTCCTTCTTCCAGTTTGATTTTTGCTAGTTTTCCTTGTTTTTTCTTTCTGGCTAGAATCTTGCTGTAACGTCAATCTTGTTTGTCAAACTTCTTTATAATCTGTTAGGTTGTATCCAAGTTGATCTGCTCTCCCCATTTGATTATGATGTCTATCTTAGCTCCATTAGTTTGTTAACTAGCTTGGTCTCTATTTAGTGCCAGTATCAAATATTTTGGAAACTAACCTATTTTGTTGATTGTTGACTCCAAATGAATAAGCAGTGGTTGGTGTCTAGTAAAAAACTGGCACACCAGGATTTCTTGCTTGCGAATACCAATTCATGAGCTTTGCTGGCGACTATATGCATGCTCTAGTTTTGTTAAAAGAAAGAAGCAAATCTATACCCTTAAAGTTGTAAAACATCTAATTAGTAGAAAAGTTTTCTTTGATATTCAAATGCTCAGAATAAATTCATGTACACTAACTTGAAATATTTTATCTCAAATGCTCCTTTGTATCTGAAATGAGTAACAAATATATGCTAAGAAAGAAAGTCACGTCATCTGGCCATTCATAAATATTTGCTAGCATCCGATGGTTTCCTGCAATAACTGAATCTGATATCTTTTGTTGCAACATTCTGGATATAAAAATGCATATATATATATGTGTGTGTGTGTGTGTGTGTGTGTGTTTGTAGTATGGGTAGGGAAAGAGAAGATAAACCCTAGTGATTGACAAGGGGTTCCTTGAATCCTCAGGGAGACCTAGAATACAATAGGAAAAAAAGAATAGTCAAAATTTCAATAACCTATCATTCTTGTATGTCAAATATGATCAAATAAAATGTGTGGTGATGTAGCCAATGCCAAACAAAAATAATACCATTTAATAAAAACTACTCAGAAAGTCATATGTGGAAAATAAAGGTCCTAATTTCTATTTAATTGACCCCCCATCGATATACTTTGAGGATATTGCAAACTTGCCCACCATTTTTTTTCTCACTTATTTGGTTATCTTTCATCTAGTTGAAAAGTTTGAACAATTAGAAGAAGCTGTTGTTTCACACTGCTTCAATAATTATGTTTCTCCTGAGTGCTGTATACAGTGGGTTACGGTTAATTTTTACCTGACATTATTGATCATCAAACACTTATTCATATCTGTTCATCATGACAAGAGTCTAAGATGTTTTGGGGATTTGTGGAATCATCCATGTCTTTACCCACTAAAACATATCAAGTCTGTGATAGGTGATGGGGGTAAAATATTTTTGGAAATTGTCCTCTTATGAGCCTCATACTTTCTGTTAGACCTATGAAAATTTCTGAAAGGAGAAATGGCTGCACTAAGGAATAAGTATTGTCATGTGGACCATGAGCTTATATATAATACAACTTGATGCCTCAAGTTTCACTCATAGCAGCTTTATGCCTTGTAGAGATTTCAAATTCTGAATCCAAAAACCAACCACAATTTGGCTCCTTGTTCTTTGAGAAGCCATCTTTTGAGCAGCATATAGCCAACTTACTGAGCTTGGACCGTAGAAGCCCATCTTGAAACATCTGAAGAGCAATCAAGCTGTGTTCGAATTATCTTCAACCCAGGACATCTCCTGGACTTATTTATTTGAACTGAATACATATGGACCACTACCTGGAATTGCTTAGAATTCTTTAGCAACGCCCTGTTTTAGGAGTTACAGATTTGAATCCACTCAATGTGCTACTTTCATGGAACTCCACAAAACCCTTCCTAGCTTATGGTTCTTTGTTGAATTGAAGGTTCCAAACTGTTGAGCATTTTTTGCTCTGGTTGTAAAGAGGAAGAGATTGCTGATTCCACAAATGACAAGAAAAATACTTCAATACCCAAAGGATTCAGTAGCATCCTTGTGGGCTTGGCAGAATGTATTGCTTGCTCTGGAAATAGCTTACAGGTAGGTGTGTTAATTTAGCTCTAGTTTAAATACAAAATTTGATGTTTTTTCCTATATTTTTAATGTGCATTTTATTGCTCCCTTGGCATTTTCCTGATTTTTGGTTCTTGTTTTGAATTTGTGCTCTTTCTATATGATAGAATGTTATCAAGAGAAAGCTTGTGTTAAAATATATCTTAGGTAACGTCTTACCTGATGATCTGCTTTATGTTAATTGGACATGCTTAAGGGCTGTGCAGCAAAACACATTTTAAGTTACGGGCCATGAAATTGCATTTTTTTTTTTAAATCCATTTCTACATGAAAAGACTTCATTATGTAATCTGGTTTTTCCTGCATTTTATTCTTTGATTCTGGTAAAAACATAAAGGGCGCAGACACACCCGCATGGTACTTGCTGCAAAATGCAATCTGTTTCATTTTGTAATAAATGGCTTTCAGGATATTGAACTCTGCAAGCGGGCTATCATTATGCTGGCTTTTTTAGCATCGTCTGGAAAATCTGGCTTTGAAATTATGGTGACTCACAAGTTCCGTGGAGAGACAAACTTTCTTATGTTGATTTTGCAAGTGTTAGTGTCTGAAATGAACGTAGAAGCTTCAGCTGAGCCAGCAAGAAGCATTAAAGCAAGGTGAGTAATGCTCACCAGGTGTTTGGTTACACCATGAAATCCTTTCACACTCTCAACATTTGACTCTGAAGTTGGGTTGAGAGTAAAGAAATTCTTTTCAAACTTTTCTCTAACATTTGATTGTTCTGGGTCAGTGCATTCATTTTTATGCCCCCATTCCATAATTGCTTCTTTTGTTGTCAATATGTAGGACATCGCTGATTCGGGAGGCACTGATATTACTTAATAGACTCGTGTCCAATTCTGGCTACTCGGCGATAGTCTTGCGAATATTAACAGCTAGGAGAGATATGGCTACTTTGACCATTGATATTGCAAGCAGGTTGTCCCAAGAAGACCAGAGTCTGAGGCTTTCTGATGTCAATGGACATGTGAAAGAATCAGAAATTGTTGAGTTAGGTCAAGCATTTAAGAAAAGGGTTTTTGCTTATTTAGGAGATAAAATATCATAAAAAAACCCGATATCATGGTTCAAATAAACTAGATTTGTATTTGTATGACATTAGGTGGCCCAAAAATATGCAGAAAGGTCCGAGCAAATAGATTTTTTTTTTCCTGGGTTAGCCATAACCAATCAAAATTCCATTTAGAAGCTGACCTGCTCCCAAAGATCCCATCACCCAGAAATTCTTGATAGGTCTTGGAGGATTGTACACATTGAACATACGGTGCATGTCAAAAAAATATTATAAACGCAAAAGATTGCCTTCAATTTTGCTACCGGTACTGATTTTTTTTTCAGGCTTTATTTATGTTTTTTCTTCTTTCTTTAGTGATTTAATTTAATGAAATATATGTATTCATGGAAATTCGCTAGTTCTAAACAATTATTTTACTTAGATTGCTGGAGGGACACACTATGTAATTTGATATCTTCACAAATGTTTTGCCTGTTTAAACAGTTGAATCTGCATGAATTTCTTCGGTGTGCT
>Ga0325401_1003971_pt1 | contig 13771 bp, 11 predicted proteins | sample PopdelMetagenome_FD_205666 | JGI IMG/M metagenome (GOLD analysis project Ga0325401, IMG submission 205666) | Populus deltoides microbial communities from Bellville, Georgia, United States - Xylem-PdKOR-R2 | ecosystem: Host-associated > Plants > Phyllosphere > Stem > Wood/Secondary xylem | place...
GGCCAGCATGACGGTCGACCGACTGCACGCGGAGCCGGGCAAGGAGCGCGGGGGAGCTACAGAGCAGGGTGGGCCGGCGCTCGGTCCGGCGAACCTGAGATGCCTGAATCGGGCGATGTGCAGTCGGAGGCCTCGACAGCGTCCAGAGGGGCAGGTTCGCCGGACCGAGCGCCGGCCCACCCTGCGGCAGGACGCGAACCCATGTCTACGAAGTCACGTCCTTGCTGCCGAACCGCGCCCAGGCCGCCGTCATGAACACCGCGGCGTACGCGAGCGCGACGAGAAGGCCCTGCCCGATGGCGTCGGTGGCCATGGGGTCGCGCAGCAGGTCGCCGAAGGCGGCCCAGTGGTCGACGAGCAGGAACGGGTGCAGCCAGGAGATCTGCGGGATCTGGTCGAGGATGAACATCAGCACGTTCACGCCGATGGTCGCGACGATCGCCGCGATCGGCTGCTCGGTCAGCGTCGAGACGAACATCCCGATCGCGCCCAGCGCGGCGAAGCACGCGCTCAGGTAGAGCACGCTCAGCGCCAGCCGACCGACCCCGTCGAGCAGGCTCGTCGTCGTCCCCGACAGCAGGATCACGTCCCCGCCGCCGAAGAGCGCGAGGCCCGCGACGACGCCGGCCAGCGCGACGAGCGCGGTGGCGACGAGGCCGAAGATCACGACGGCCGCGTACTTGGTCAGCAGCAGCCGCGTACGCCCCGCCGGGATGGTGAGCAGGTAGCGCAGCGTGCCCTGGTTGGCCTCGCCGGCGATCGCGTCGCCCGACGCGGCGGCGACGGCGAGCGGGAGGAAGAGCGGCAGCTCCGCGGCCAGCGCGGCGAACGCGACGAACAGCCCGTTGCTGGTGATCGCCTCGAAGAAGCCGGGCCCCCCGCCGCCCTGGTCGCCGTCGGAGGACAGCTTGATCGCGACGGCGAGCAGCACCGGGATCGCGGCCAGCACGGCCAGGAGCGCGACGTTGCGGCGCCGGCCGAAGATGATCGACAGCTCCGAGCGCAGGAACCGCAGCGGCAGCGCCCGACCCGTGCGCGGGATGTCACGGTCGGGCCGACCGCCCACGAGCACGTCGGTCCCGCCCGTCGTGCTAGCCGCTGACATCGAAGCCCTCCCCGGTCAGGGACACGAAGACGTCCTCCAGCGAGGGCCGGACGACGGTGAAGCCGAGAACGGGCACGTACGCGTCGACGAGCGCGGGGACGATCTTGGCCACCTCGACCTCGCCGAGCCGCGCGGACACGTGGCCGCCCGAGGGCCGCACGTCCGTGAGGCCGAGTCCGCGCAGGGCGGTCGCGGCGTCGTCGACACGGTCGGTCTCGACGCGCACGGCCTGGTCGACGCTGCGGGCCTGGTCGTGCATCGCCTCGATGGTGCCCTGGGTGACGAGCCTGCCCTCGAACATCACGCCGATGTGGGTGCACATCTGGTCGACCTCGCTCAGCAGGTGGCTGGAGACGAGGACGGTGGTGCCGTCGGCCGCCAGCTCCTCGACGAGGTGACGCACCTCGCGGGTGCCCTGCGGGTCGAGGCCGTTGGTCGGCTCGTCGAGCACGAGCAGGTCGCGCGGTACGAGCAGCGCGTTCGCGATGGCCAGGCGCTGACGCATGCCCAGGGAGTACGCGCGGAAGCGCTTGGTCGCCGCGGGCAGCAGGCCGACGCGGTCCAGCGCGGCGTCGATGCGCGCGGGCGCGGTCCGGGCGTCGCTGTGCGGGTCCGCGGCGTCGAGGCGCGCGAGGTTGGCGCGGCCGGAGAGGTACGGGTGGAAGGCCGGGCCCTCGACCAGCGCACCCACCCGGCGCAGGGTGCGGGAGGCACCGCCCGGCATCGGCTCGCCGAGCACCTCGATCTCGCCCGACGTGGCGCCGATCAGCCCGAGCAGCATCCGGATGGTCGTGGTCTTGCCGGACCCGTTCGGCCCCAGGAAGCCGTACACCGCCCCGGCGGGCACCTCGAGGTCGATCGCGTCCACGGCCGTCTGGTGCCGGAAGCGCTTGGTCAGGGCACGGGTCCGGACCGACGCGGGGGAGGAACCCCGCGCCGGTCCGGTCACGTCCGCGGTCATCCGCGGGGTCTGCTCGGTGTCCTGCGCGCTCAGCGGGCGAGCGCCTGGGACAGGACGTCGCCGTTCACGGCGCCGACCGCGAGGCGGCCGTCGTCGGTGAGGATCGCGGTGACGACCGTGCCGTCGAGCTCCCGTCCGGTGCCCCACGAGCCGGAGACCGGCTTGAGCTGGGACAGGAAGCCCTTGAGCGTCGGGTCGCTGCTCGAGGTCGCGCCGCTCGGGAGCTTGGTGACGACGACGGTGCTCCAGCCCTCGCCGACCGTGGTCGTGTCGCGCTCGGCCTGGGCCTTGCGGGACTCGAGCTCCTTCTTCTGAGCGGCGGTCGGCTCCTTGCGCTCGGGAACCGCCTTCTCGGTGACCTTGGTGCCCTCGGGCGGGTTGAAGGCGAACATCCGCGCGTCCGGCTGGCCGAAGGCGATGTCGGTGTACGACACGTCGAGCGCGGTCTTGTCGTCCGGCCCGAAGACCTGCACGCGCAGCGGCGTGTAGTTCTCGCCGTCCACGGCCACGCGGACCTGCTTGACCAGCGTGGCGCTGTCGCGCGGGGTCAGCACGAGGTCGTACGCGGCCCGCCCGGCCACGGTGACCTCGGGGTCGACGCGGACGTCGGTGGTCGGCGTCAGCTTGGCCAGGACCTCGGTCGCGGCCTCCTGCGGCGTCTGCGGCGCGCCCTCGGGGGCCTTGCGCTCGCCCGCCGCGGCCTCGTCGCGCGCCGGCAGCGTCGTCTTGGTCGCGGTCTTCTTGCGGCTGTCGTAGGTCCAGACGTCGGTGCCGTTGGTGACGACGTCGGTCTCGGCGTACTGGTCGTTCACCGCGACCCGGGCCTGGTCGGGGGCGCCGTACCAGACGCGCATCGTGTGGCTGCCCGACAGCAGCGAGGTCAGCTTGCCGCCGGGGCTGTCGCTGCCGCCCGGGATCGCCGGGATGCCGAGGTCGGCGTTCTGCACGACGGTGCCGGAGAGCCCGTCGACCTTCGACTCCGACACCTTGACCAGCAGGTCCTGCGCGGAGATCTGGGGCAGCGGCGCCTTGGCGTTGGCGCGCGTGGTGGCGAGGAAGGTCGCGAGGACCACCAGCAGGACGGCGAGGGGGACCAGCCAGCGCAGGGCCGGTCGGGCGGTGAGCGTGCGCATGCTCAGAGTCTGCAAGCCCTCCGCTGTCAGGAGGCTGAGAACTGGGCCGCCGCTCGCTGGGGCGCTCCGGTCGGCGCCTTCCTCCTCGCGGGACGGACGAAAAGCGTGTCCGTCCCACTCGTCGTCCAGGCGCCGCCGCGCCCCGGACGCTCACGACGCCGGCTCGCAGGAGCGGACGGAAAAGCGCTGTCCGCTCCTGCTCGGCTGGGGTGGAGCCACCGGCTCGGTGACACTGGGCCCATGCGGCTCTTGCTCGTGGACGACGAACCCGGGCTGCGCTCCGCCCTGCGCAAGGGGCTGGGGGCCGACGGGTTCGCGGTCGACGTGGCCGCCGACGGGGCCGAGGGGCTCGCGCTGGCGAGCAGCGAGACGTACGACGCCGTCGTGCTCGACGTGATGCTGCCGCGGCTCTCGGGCTACGAGGTCGTCCGGCGGCTGCGGGCGGCGGACAACTGGGTGCCGGTGCTGATGCTGTCGGCCAAGGACGGCGAGCACGACCAGGCCGACGCGCTCGACGACGGGGCGGACGACTACCTGACCAAGCCCTTCTCGTACGTGGTCCTGCTGGCCCGGCTGCGGGCGCTGCTGCGCCGCGGGGCGGCCGCGCGGCCGACGGTGCTCGAGGTCGGGCAGGTGCGCCTCGACCCGGCCAGCCACGAGGTCACCGTGGCCGGGGACCCGGTCGAGCTGACGAGCCGGGAGTTCGCGCTGCTGGAGTACCTCGCGCGCCACGCGGGTCGTGTGCTGACCAAGACCGAGCTGCTGGACCACGTCTGGGAGGCCGCGGCGGAGACCGCGCCGAACGCCGTCGAGGTCTACGTCGGCTACGTCCGGCGCAAGATCGGCGCGGAGCGGCTGGTCACCGTGCGCGGCGCGGGCTACCGCCTGGTCGGCTGAGGTGGTGCGTCCCCTCGCGCCCGGCCGGCCGCGGCTGGGGCTGCGGACGCGGCTGCTGCTCATCGGCGTCACCGGCGTCGCCCTGGCGCTGCTGGTCGGGGGCGTCGGCTTCTACCAGGCGCTGCGCGTCTCGACCGACCGCACGCTCGACCGGGAGGCGCTGTCGAGCGCGCACGAGGTCGCCGCGCTCGTGGACGAGGGCCGGCTGCCCGACGCCCTGCCCAGCTCGGGCGCGCAGCTCGTCCAGGTGGTCGACGCCCGTCAGCGGGTGCTCGCCGCCTCCCTCGGCGCGGATCGGCTCGTCCCGGTGCTCGACCCGGCCCAGCTGCAGGGCGCGCTCGCGGGGGAGGCGGTGCTGGTCGACGGGGCGCGGTTCGGGTCGTCCGGGCCGCTCCGGGTGAGGGCCGTCGCCGCCGGGGCGCCGGACGACCCCGTGTCGGTGATCGTCGCGGTGCAGGTGGGCGACGTGCTGGCCGCGCGCCGGGCGCTGCGGGCGGGCCTGCTGGTGGTGTTCCCGGCCGTGCTGCTCGTCATGGCCGCCGTGGCCTGGGTGGCCATGGGACGGACGCTGCGCCCGGTCGAGGCCCTGCGGGCGGGCGCGGAGCGGATCGGGACGCCACCGGTCAGCGCGGGTCCGGGTGCCGACCCCGACGCGCGGCTGCCGGTCCCGCCCGCCGCCGACGAGATCCGGGCGCTGGCGCTGACCCTCAACGGCATGCTCGACCGTCTCGCAGCGGCCCGTGACCGGCAGCGCGCCTTCGTCGCCGACGCGGCCCACGAGCTGCGCAGCCCGCTGGCGAGCATGCGGGTGCAGCTCGAGGTCGCGGAGCGGCTGGGGGAGGGCGGCGACCTGCCGGCCGAGCTCGCGCCCGACCTCGCCCGGCTCTCCGCCCTGGTCGAGGACCTGCTGCTCCTGGCCCGCAGCGGCGCCGACAGCCCGGTGCCCGCGCACCCCGAGCAGGTTGCGGTGGGCGCTCTCCTCGCCGAGGTCGCGGCCGACGCGCCGGCGCGCGAGGGCGTCCGCGTCGAGGCCGCTGAGGCCCCGGCTGACCTCGCGGTCCGCGCCGACCCAGCCGAGCTGCGCCGCGTGCTGCTGAACCTCACGACCAACGCCGTACGCCACGCCGGCTCCCGGGTCCGCCTCGACGCGCTCGCCGGGCCGGAGGGGCAGGTGCTGCTGCGGGTCACCGACGACGGTCCCGGCATCCCCGCGGGGGAGCGCGAGCGTGTCTTCGAGCGCTTCGCGCGCCTGGACGACGCCCGCGACCGCGACGCCGGTGGCTCCGGGCTCGGGCTGCCCATCGCCCGCGAGCTCGTCGCGAGGGCGGGCGGCTCGATCGCCCTGACCGACGCGCTCGGTGGTGGCCTGCGCGCCGAGGTCCGGCTGCCGGCCGCGGGCTGAGACCGGGGTTGCGCAATCCGGAGCGCCAGTCGGCCGCAGCCGCCCCGGGACACGAGTAGACGGCCGACTGGCGCTCCGGATCGAGCGACGAACCGGACGCACCAGGCCTCCACGTGACCAGCGAGGCGCGTGTTACAACTCGGTCAGGGTGCGCGCCGCGTCTTGTGGCCGGGTCCGGCGCGATGCAGTCTGAGGTCTCGCACCACCGCCGCGTGGGAGGAGTCGTCCATGACCAGCTCCGAGGGTTCGCCCCGACCGTCGATCGAGGTCGCCCCGCTGCAGTCGCGCGGGTCGCTCTACGGCTTCCTGCTCATGGGCCGCTGGCCCGACGACACCGTGGAGTGGGCGAAGTTCCTCGTGCTCGCCGTGCGGATGGCCGCCGTGCCCGGCCTGCTCGGGACGAGCACCGTCTTCCGCGTCCGCGAGGAGCTGCCGGAGGACCCGCAGCCCGGGGCCGTGGGCCTCGTCGTGGCCGAGGGCTCGCTGATCGGGAGCAACCCGCTGCGCCCCGGTCAGTTCGCAGAGAGCACCCCGCCCGGCCTGCTGGTCCTGCACCCGCCGGGCAGCACGCCGCGGGCGGTCCCCGAGTACGAGGTCGCCTCCGGCTGCGTCTTCCTCCCCGGCCTGCCGCACCTCGGGCTCGACCACCGCGCGGCCTGGGTGCAGGCCGACGTCGAGGGCACCGTCACCCGCCTCGACACGCGGACCGGCCTCGACCCCTCGGGCAACGCCGACACCGCGGCGCTGGCCCTGCTGCTCGCCGCCTGACGGCTCAGGCGGTGCCGCTCACCGCTTCCGGAGGCGCCGGCCGCCGCCGTACGGACAGGACCAGGACCGCGATCCCGGCCAGGGCCGTCGCGACCACCGTGGGCGTCCCGGTCCACGGCGGGGTGTCCCAGTCCGCCTCGCTGATCGTCACCATGAGTGAGTAGTCGGCCGCGAAGGCGACGAAGCCCATGGCCGCGGGTCCGCACAGGGCGAGGGCCGCCCGGGCCCGGTCGCGCGCGCTGCCGGCGTCCTGGACGAGGACCAGCACGAGCGTCAGCAGCACGCTGAGGCCGAGGACGAGCTGCACGGGCGTGAACACCCGGTCCATCGCCCCGCTGCGCGGCTGGAGGCCGAGGACGGCGACGAGGAGCACCAGGCCGAGGGTGAGCGCGCCGGCCGCGCGCGTCGAGCGCCGCCACGTCCTGCTCAGCAGGACGACGGCCCAGGACGCCGCGACCAGCAGGGCGAGGGCCAGGCCGAACAGCGCCTCCGGCCGGAACGGTCCCTTGCCGTCGGGGTAGAGGAAGGAGAAGCCGTCGTCCATGGCCTGCAGGCAGGCGTCGCCGTAGCCCGGCCCCGGGTCCTCGGCGTAACCCCAGTCGGCCGTGCTGACCTGTGGGCCGGTGCACGCGCGCCAGTGCAGCCACACGACGCCCGACCCGGCGAGCGCGCCGAGCACCAGGAGGACCCCGACCACGACCCACCGCCACTGCCCGCGCACGCCCGGACGCTAGCCGAGCGCGACCGCGTACGGGCCAGGAACGCGGATGACGTGCGGCCCGGCGACGCCTACGCTTCCCGCCCGTGGGACACGTCGAGCTGTCGGGGATCGGGTACGACCTGCCGGACGGGCGGCCGTTGCTCCACGACGTGTCCTTCCGGGTCGGCGACGGGGCGGTGGTCGCGCTCGTCGGACCCAACGGCGCGGGCAAGACCACGCTGCTGCGCATCGTCTCCGGCGACCTCGAGCCCACGGAGGGCAACGTGAGCCGCAGCGGCGGGCTCGGCGTCATGCGGCAGTTCATCGGGTCCCTCCGCGACGGGAGCACGGTCGCCGACCTGCTCTTCTCCGTCGCCCCCGAGCGGCTCCGCGACGCGCACGCGGCCGTGGAGGCGCTCGAGCTGGAGCTCATGGAGGACGACACCGAACCCGTCCAGATGCGCTACGCCACCGCGCTGTCGGAGTACGCCGACGCCGGCGGGTACGAGACCGAGGTGCGCTTCGACGCGTGCTGCACGGCCGCGCTCGGGATGCCGTACGACCGCGCCCGCTGGCGCGAGGTCGGCACCCTGTCGGGCGGTGAGCAGAAGCGGCTGGCGCTGGAGGCGCTGCTGAGCGGGCCCGACCAGGTGCTCCTGCTCGACGAGCCGGACAACTACCTCGACGTGCCGGGCAAGCGCTGGCTCGAGGCGCAGCTGCGGGCGACGCCCAAGACGGTGCTGCTGGTCAGCCACGACCGCGAGCTGCTCGCCGAGTCGGCGACCGCGATCGCCGCGCTGGAGCTCGGGGCGGCGGGCAACACCGTCTGGGTGCACGGCGGCGGGTTCGCGACCTTCGCCGACGCGCGGGCCGAGCGCTTCGCCCGGCTCGAGGAGCTGCGCCGGCGCTGGGACGAGGAGCACCAGAAGATCCTCGACCTGGTGCAGATGTACAAGGTCAAGGCCGAGTTCAACGACGGGCTGGCCAGCCGGCTGCAGGCGGCGCGGACCCGGCTGGCCAAGTTCGAGGAGGCCGGACCGCCCGAGGCGACCCCGCTCGAGCAGAAGGTCACGATGCGGCTGTCGGGCGGGCGTACGGGCAAGCGTGCGGTCGTCGTCTCCGACCTCGAGCTGACCGGGCTGATGCGGCCCTTCAGCACCGAGATCTGGTTCGGCGACCGGGTCGGCGTGCTCGGGTCGAACGGCTCGGGCAAGTCGCACTTCCTGCGCCTGCTGGCGCGGGGCGGTTCGCTGCCGGACCGCGAGCACGAGCCGGTCGGCTGGCTCGACATCCCGCCGGTCGCCCACACCGGCCAGGCCCGGCTGGGCGCCCGCGTCCGCCCGGGCTGGTTCGCCCAGACCCACGCGCACCCCGAGCTGGCCGGCCGCACGCTGCTGGAGATCCTGCACCGCGGGGACGAGCACCGGCAGGGGATGGGTCGCGAGCTGGCCTCGCGCAAGCTCGACCGCTACGAGCTCGCGCACGCCGCGGAGCAGCGCTTCGAGTCGCTCTCGGGCGGCCAGCAGGCCCGGTTCCAGATCCTGCTGCTCGAGCTTTCCGGCGCGACGCTGCTGCTCCTCGACGAGCCGACCGACAACCTCGACCTGGCCTCGGCCGAGGCGCTGGAACAGGGCCTCGACGCGTTCGAGGGCACGGTGGTCGCGGTGACCCACGACCGGTGGTTCTCCCGCAGCCTGGACCGCTTCCTGGTCTTCGGCTCCGACGGCGGCGTGTACGCCTCCGACGAGCCGGTGTGGGACGAGGCGCGGGTCGCCCGAGCCCGCTGAACGTCCGCCCCGTCCTCGGTCAGCGGCCGGCCCGTGGGGCGCCTCCTGCTCCCGGGCCGAAGCCGCCCCCGCCGCCGAGGGCACGCGCCCCCTGGCCGGCGCTGGTGGTGGGCAGGGCCGCCGTGGTGTCGGCGACGACGAGCACCTGGCCCGGAGTCAGACCGTCGGTGACCTGGACGGTGCTCGTCCCGACGACACCGAGGGTGACCTGCGTCCGTGTCACGGCGCCGTGCGCGAGGACCTGGACGGTGCCGCTGCTCCCGTCCCGGGTGAGGGCCGAGACCGGCACGACGGTCGCGTCAGCCGCGCTGGCCACGGTGACCACGGCCGTCGCGGTCGCCCCCGTCGGCAGGGTGCGGGCGGCGCGCCCGGAGGCGGTGACGGTGACAGGGTAGGTGGGCGTCGTCGACGAGCTGTCGGGCAGCAGCCCGCGCTCGCTCACCCGGCCGGTGGCCGCGCCCCCGCCCGGCGTGGTGAGGGAGACGGCCTGCCCGACCTTCAGCAGCCGGTAGGACGCCTCCGGCACGGTCATCGCGACGGACACCGACCCCGACCCCACGACCGTGACGGCGTCGCCGGTCGTCGCGGTGTCGCCCTTCGCGAACGGCACCGCGGACACGGTGCCGCTGATGGGCGCGGTCATCGTCGCCCCGTCCCGTGCGGCCTCGGCGCTGTCGAGCGCCAGCTGCGCCTTGGTCACCGCGGCCTCGGCCTCGGCCACGGTCGTGGCCTGGCCGCCGCGGGCGGACGTCCCGCCCGCGCCGGAGCCGGCGCCCGCGCTGCTCCCGCCGGACGGCTGGCCGCCGGACGAGCCGTGCGCCGCCGTGCTCCCGGCGCCGGCGCCCGAGGTGGAGCCGCCACCCGAGGTCGGGCCGCCCGAGCCGCCGGCCGACGCGCCCGAACCGGAACCGGAACCCGAGCCGCCGGAGCCGCCCGCGCTGCTGCCCGTACGGGACGCGGCCGTGACCAGGGCGTTCACCGCGGTGTCGTAGGCCGTGCGCTGCGCGGCGTCCGCCTCCTGCGTCTCCTGGAGCCGGACCACGGCGGCGATGCACGCGGCCAGGGTGCGGGCGTCGACGGAGGGCACCGGCGAGGGCGTGACCGTGCGGCCGGGCGTCGTGCTGGGCGTCGTGCCGGGTGTTGCCGACGTGCTCGGGGACGGCGTGGCCGTGCCGGTCGGGCTGGCCGATCCGCTCGGGCTCGCCGATGCGCTCGGGGAGGCCGTGGGGGAGGCGCTCGGCGTCACGGAGAGGGGCGCGCAGGCCCGCCGCTCGGCCGCGAGCTGCTCGGCGGCCGTCCGCTCGAGGGCGTCGAGCCGGGCCTGGGCCTCGACGACCGTCCGGGCCAGGGTCGGCAACGACCCGGCCGGCAGGGTCCCCCCGGTGGTGTGACCGGAACCGCCGCCGGAGCCGGGGTGACCGGAGCCCCCGCCACCGGCGCCGGACCCGCTGCCACCACCGCTCCCGCCGGTCCCGGTCCCGCCCGCGCTCCGGGTCGGCGTGGGGCTGGGAGCCACGGTCGTGGCTCGGGTGCTGGCGACGGCGCTCGCCGGCGTCGCGCTCGCGGAGGGGCCGGCGGAGGCCGACGCGGACGCGGACGCCGACGCGCTGGCCGCGTCCTCGGCATCGGCGAGCGTCACCCGGGCGTCCGCGAGGGTCTGCTCGGCCTGGAGCACGGCGGCCTCCAGCGCGGTGTCGTCGATCGAGGCGAGCGGGTCGCCGGCGTCGACCTCGTCGCCGACGGCCACGTCGACCTTCGTGACCCGTCCGGAGGCCGGGAAGCGCGCCGTCGCCTCCTTCACCTGCGCGACCGTGCCGCTGCCGTCGACCGTCTGGTTGACGGAGCCGGTGCCGACGGTGGTGGTCACGTAGCGGTCGGCCTCGGCGCCCGACGCGGTGCCCGCCCGGACCGCGAACCAGGCGACCACCGCCAGCACGAGGACCGCCGGCAGCCCCCAGGTCAGCCCGCGCCGCACGGCGGACCGGTCAGCCATGCGCGGTGGCGCCCTGGCCGGGCTGGGCGTCCTGGCCCGGCTGGCCGGTGCCGCCGCGCCGGCCCCCGAACGCCTGCGTGCAGGTCCCGTCCGACGCCGGCGCGCTCAGCCGGACCGTGGTCGCCGTGAGCGCGCCCGTGCCGCTGGTCCTCCCGGTCGCGGTGGCGCAGCGCCCCACCGTCGCCGCCTTGGCGCTCGTCGTGGTGACCTGGGTCCAGGTGGTGCTCCCCGACGTCGTGACCGTGACGTCCGTGGTCGCGGTGCCACCCGGCGCGCGTGCGGCCACGACGAACGTCGAGCCGTCGACCGAGGTGACCCTGCCGTCGGTGCCGCGGCCCGCGAAGCCACCCGGGCCGCCGGTCCGGGCTCCCGAGGGAGCGCCGGACGGGGCCGCGCCGGAGGGTGCGCCGGAGGGACGACCACCGCCGTACGCCCCGCCGAACCCGCCGGTGCACGACCCGTCCACGGCGGGGCTGAGGGTGACCGAGGCGGCGGCGAGCGGCCCGGTCGCGGGCGTCGCCGGCGCGGCGGGCGCCGCCGATCCGCCACCCGTGGTCCGTACGGCGGCGCACAGGCCGGTCTTCAGCGCGGACGCGCTCGCCTTCGTGGTCTCGGTGAACGTCGTGCTGCCGGTCCACGTCACCGCGGTCTGCTCCGAGGCGCTCTGCACCTGCAGGGTCTTGCCCGACACGGCCGCGATGAGCCCGGAGACACCCGGCGGGCGCTGGCCGCCGGCCCGTGACCCGCCCGTGCGCTGGCCGGCGGCGGCCGAGGGGTCGGACCCGGGCGTGCTGGCGTCCGGACCGCTGCAGCCCGCGAGGGTCAGCGTCAGGCCGGCGGTGGCCAGGGCGAGCAGCAGCACGGGGCGCCGGGCGCGGCCGGGACGCGGCCGGGTGCGGGACGTGGGGGAGGTGGGCACGGGATCTCCTGGAGAAGGTGGTGCGGAGGCAGCGGGCGGCGCGGCGACGTCAGTCGCTGCGCAGCGCGTCGATGGGGGCGAGCCGCGCCGCGCGCGAGGCGGGGTAGACCCCGGCGACGACGCCGACGGCCAGGGCGACCCCGAGCGCGCCGAAGGACGCGGGCAGCGAGATGGTCACCGGCTGGTCGATCACGGACGGCAGCAGCACCGCGCCCAGGTAGCCGGTCCCGAGCCCGAGCACGCCGCCGGCCAGGCTCAGCAGGCAGGCCTCGGCGAGGAACTGGCGCCGGATCAGCGCGGGCGGCGCCCCGAGGGCCTTGCGCAGGCCGATCTCGCGGATCCGCTCCGAGACCGAGACCAGCATGATGTTCATGACGCCGATGCCGCCGACCAGCAGCGAGATCCCGGCGATGCCCGCGAGGAGCACCGTGAGCGTCCTCGACGTCGCCGTGGCGGCCTGCACGAGCGACTGCTGGCTGGTGATCGAGAAGTCCGCGGCCGCCGCGCCGCCCGTGCCGCCGGTGGCCGTGGCCCCGGTGTCGTGCCGGGTGGCGAGGGCGGCGTACGCCTCCTGGTAGGCGGCCGAGAGCCGGTCACCCGAGGTGCCCTGCAGGTAGATCGACGACACCGAGCCCGTCGCCGTGGACCCCAGGACCTGGTCGGCGGTGCTCATCGGCAGCACGGCGAGGTCGTCCTCGTCGGTGCTGCCCGTGGAGCCGCTCGCGGCCAGCACGCCGACGACGGTGAACGCCGTGCCGCCGAGCGTGACCGTGCTGCCGACCCCGGGGCGCAGGCCGAGCTCGGAGACGGTGGTCTCGCCGAGCACGAGGACGTGCGCGGCGGTCGTCTCGTCCGCGGCGGTGAGGAAGCGCCCGCTGCCGAGCGTGCGTGCGCGGACGTCGAGCCAGTCCGGCGTGGTCGCGGTGACGCTGGTGGTCCAGGTCGTCGCGCCCTCGGTGAGCACGGCCGAGGTGGTCCGGACCGGCGCGACGTGCGCGACGTCGGGGGCGACGGCCGGGTCGGCGAGCGCCTGCGCGTCGGCGACCGTGAGCGTCGTCGCCGTGCCCCGCCCGCCGCGGACGCCGCCGGTCGTCGAGCTGCCGGGGGAGACGACGAGCAGGTTGCTCCCCAGGCTGTCGATCTGCTCCGCCACCTTCTGCTGCGCGCCCTGGCCCAGGCCGACGGTGAGCGTCACCGAGGCGATGCCGATCCAGATGCCGAGCACGGTCAGCAGCGACCGCATCCGGTGCGTGCGGACCGACTCGAGCGCGATGCCGAGGGTCTCGCCGGGCCGCACGCGCGGCGCCCGCAGCGTCGTGGTGCTCACGTGCCGCTCGCCGCGGGCACCGGGGCGGCGTCGAGCAGGACGCCGTCGCGCACCGTCACCGAGCGCCGGGCCGCGGCGGCGACGTCGAGGTCGTGGGTGATCAGCACGATCGTGCGGCCGGAGGCGTGGAGCTCCTCGAGCAGGCCCATGACGTCCTCGCTGGAGCGCGAGTCGAGGTTGCCGGTGGGCTCGTCGGCCAGGATCAGGGCGGGGTCGGTGACCAGCGCGCGGGCCACGGCGACGCGCTGCTGCTGGCCTCCGGACAGCTCGCTCGGACGGTGGTCGACGCGCTCCGCGAGCCCCACCCGGTCGAGCGCGGCGTGGGCGCGCTCGCGACGCTCGGCCCGGGCGACGCCGGCGTACACCAGGGGCAGCTCGACGTTCCGCCAGGCCGACAGCGTCGGCAGCAGGTTGAACTGCTGGAAGACGAAGCCGATCCGGGTGTTCCGGACGGCGGCCAGCTCGGCCTCGGACAGGTCCTCGACGTCCACGCCGTCGAGCTCGTAGCGACCCGAGGTCGCCACGTCCAGGCAGCCCAGGATGTTCATCAGGGTCGACTTGCCGGAGCCGGACGGCCCGATCACGGCCACGTACTCGCCGCGCCCGATGCGCAGGGTCACGTCGCGCAGGGCGTGCACCTCGGCGGCGCCGGTCGCGTACGTCTTGCTGATGCCCTCGAGCGCGACGACGACGTCGCTCGCGGGGGCGTCGTCGGCCTCGGGCAGCACCACGGGCGGCGGCGGGACCCGCGGTCCGGGCGCCGTGTCCTCCCTCCAGCC
>Ga0325401_1003972_pt1 | contig 13770 bp, 8 predicted proteins | sample PopdelMetagenome_FD_205666 | JGI IMG/M metagenome (GOLD analysis project Ga0325401, IMG submission 205666) | Populus deltoides microbial communities from Bellville, Georgia, United States - Xylem-PdKOR-R2 | ecosystem: Host-associated > Plants > Phyllosphere > Stem > Wood/Secondary xylem | place...
TGAGTTAATTATAACTTAATTATCTGTTTAGCAAAACTAATTAATTGATATTTGTAATATTAAAACAATTAAATAATCTTTGATCAACCTCAATTTAATAACTTTTTTCTATTCTCATCATTTTTTTTATATCATATCTACTCTTTTCCTCTCAAGTTTTGTGCTTAGTTTTATTGTTATTATTATAATCTATTTTTTTTTATCTATTTTAAAATAAAAAATTCCGCATCAAAACATTTTTGCTGATGAAATTGGACATATTGTTGAAAAAAAGACAGCCGTTAAAAACAATCAAAAAAAAAAAAACACAAGAAAAAGGAAAAAAAATACAATTAAGAATAAAATAAAAAAATAATAAATTTTAAAAAACCAAGGACTGAGCCAACGCAGAAACAAAAGGTCAAGAATAATTTTGAGGGACCATTACGGGTTTCATTAAAAAAAATTGAAGCCAATAGTTGAAATTGGAATAATTTGCATGAATTAAAAGATCAAAGACTAAAAAGAAATGGTAAAGTTTGAAGGTTTTATTAATTCAATAAAGGGCTTTATTGAAAAAAAATTAACATTTGGAGTCAATTAGATAGGTTGTCTGCGATGTACATAAAAAAAGTATTCTTAGGCGATGATATCACTTTTAAAAGAGAAAAAAACTTGGAAACTGGGTCATGGGTCATTGATTCAAATAGATTTAATAAGCTCAATTTATTTAATAATATTATTATAAAAAAGCCAACAACAATAAAAACAAGAAAAAGACAATGACTAATTAAGAAAAATGAACATTTGTCAATATTATAAAAAAATCATTAAATATTATTAAAATATCTCAACAATTTTATTTGATAATAATAAAAAAAATTGAATGGAAATAAGATAATATCATAAAGAGAAAAATAAAAAAATTTTAAAGATCAATTACTAGCAAATCAAACAATGAAGGATGAATTGAAAAAAAATTTAATTTTAAAAAAGGACAAAAACTTGACTTCATTCATCATGCCAAACTTGTGGCCTGGTTGTGAGGTTGGGATAATGTTGTAAAAAAAAAATTAAATAAAATAATGGAGGTTAACTCTCAAGCAAACTAAATGATGAAAGTCAAAGCTAAAGAGAAAACAATTAAAAAAACATAAAAAGCTTAATCAACTCAGGTTAACTCAACTAACTCGTCACTCAGAAATGAGATCAAGATAACTTTATAGAAAAGAAATTGAAAAAAAATCACAAGGTTAATGGTTCAATAACCTAATGTTGAAAGATGAAATTTTAAAAAAATCAATTTTAAAAAAAACCTAAAACAAAGACCGAAGTCGATTTGAGCTAATTTTCAAAACTCATGACCCAAGTTATGAGACTGGGTTACCCTATTGAAGACAAGCCCAAAAAAATCACGAAGCAAAATTCTCAATCATCCATAAAATAAATAGCATCAAAAGAATGAGGACCAAATTTATTATAAAAATTAAATGAAATAAAAAAATAAGGGATGAAATTAAAATATAAAATGAATCAAGAAAATGATAAAAAAAACAAATAATAATAAAAAAATAAGAACCAAATCCAAAAAAGACAAACAAATTGAAGTGCTTCTTTGAAAAATTAGAGAGTTTGACATGAAAATTAAGAAGGAGAGAAAAAATAAAAAAACAAAAGAAAAGGCCGTAGATGTCAAATCGGAGGCCCGTTGATTACATGCCCAATCATGGAGAGGCTATCGAGGAGATTCTAACATCATCCTGGAAGCTAGTGTTTGGCTGTCGAGTGACAACGCTCTTACAGCTCGAAGTGCACGAGCAACATCCATACGCTAACTCTTGCATTGCATGCGCTATTTTTTTAAATAATATTTATATTTATTTAAATTATCAAATTACTCCTTAGTCAACTTGATAATAACAAAAAAAACCAAGCCGAAAAGATGAAAAAGCTCTTGTATGCTAATTAAAGAAATTTGACTTTTGAGGATATTTTAGTAATTTGTGCTTTGAAAAAGTGAAAATACATGCCCCTAGACTCTAGCTAATTAAATCTACTTTTAAGAGTGATTTAGTAATTATACTATGCTAAAAAAAGGACCTATATGCTCTAATCAACATTATAATGATCAATAGGTTATGTAAAAAGATTGTTCTACCCTAAGTAGCTAGTGTTAAGGTTTTTTTATGGGCAAAGCAAAACAATAATTTCATTATAGCAATCTACAATAACATATGTGTATATACAGTGAAACTCTAAGCCTCCTTAGAGTTTTTTTTTTATATATAAAATTTGATCAAATACCAAAGACTAAAGACCAAAGTGAAAAGACACTGAAGTTAAAAGAATCTTATTAATTCAATCAAGGATGTGATTAAAGACAAAATTGAGATTAAGAGTCAACTTGACCAAAACCATATAAATTAGGGAACCAAGTACTACACTGCAAAATATGTCAAAATATAGGGACTAAATTAAGTTGTATCAAAGGTGAAATTGAAAAGAATTTCAAAGGTAGAAGCCCAATCTAGGGTCAAGTTGAAAATTTATGAAGCCAATGACTAAAATCAAAAAAGGATTGAAGTTCCAAGATCAAAAGTGAAAAGTCCAAAACGACATCGTTTAATTGAATCGCAAATCCTAATTAAATAAAGGGAAGAAATGATGTGTTGTTTGGTACCTTCTTCAACCTTAAGTTTCTGGGTTTCTGGCTAATTTGAGAGGGGACATTTGACAATATTTTAGTAACAAATGACGCATCGTCTAACATACATAGATTCTAACCATTTTGGTGGCTGGAAAATTAGGGTGCCTGGTTTATACGCTCTAAAAACTTGCTTTCCATCCATTTTCAACTCAAAACATTTAGAAAAGACCTAATAACCTTGTGAAACCAATCTTTAAGCTCCAAGAGTGCAAAATACCGGTCCAAAACCAAGAATAAACCCGAAAACCTTCCCGATCTTAAATCTAGATTTTTAGGCACTTTCAAGGGAAAGAAACACCCAATTCAAACTCCCCTCATCATATGGAACCATTTGGAACAAAAAATTAATGTTTTGGTAGCTGAAATCGTTGAAATGACATCTTTTTTTCTCCAGGTCAGATTCCGATAATTTCCTCTCTCTCCTCTCACCCACCAAAGACTGAAAAATGATGAAAATAAAGTTTAATACCAAAATGAATGTTTGCAAACTTCAAAAGACCGATCACCTTATAGCACAAAAACATCGGGAATAAAAATGTACTTCACAAATAAATTTGCACACGCCACCTATGTTACTCATGTTTTGCTTTTCAATCCCTTGTCTTTCAATACAACCCTCCCCCCCTAAAAAACATGCAATTAGACTCTAATTTGGATTGAAAAGGGCTAAATTGTGCTAAAAACATTTAAGGACCAAATTGAAAATTTTCATAAATAGCACTATTGTAATCCATACTAAAATGTAAGAGGGTGAACAATAAATTCATGTATAGTGAAAATACCACACCATTTAGCTTTATACTTAATATATAAATAAAAGAAACTTGAATAATGATGAACTCTTATTTTTAAGGATTAATGTCAAAGTTTTTCTAAATCGATGAAATATTCTGTTTTTAGGGATTAATGTCGAGACTTTTTTAAATTAATGAATTTCTCTACTTTTTAGGATCAATGTCAAAACTCTTTTAAATCTATGAAATTTTCTATGTTTAGGGATTAGATCAAAGTAAATATTCTATTTTTAGGTATAACATCAAAATTCTTCTAAATCGATGGAATCTTCTATATTTAATGATTAACATCAAAATTTCTTAAATCAACAAAATCTCCTAAGTTTTGGGATTAATGTCAAATTTTTTGTTAAAATCAACAGAATCTCCTATTTTTAGTGATTAAAGTCGAAATTATTTTAAATAAATGAAATCTCTTGTTTTTTGAGATTATTTTATTTGTTTAAATCCTAAAATCGATGAAATATCATATTTTTATGGATTAAATTCAAAATTCTCCTAAATCAATGAAATCTCCTATTTTTAGATATTAACATTTAAATTTTTCTAAATCAATAAAATTTCTTATTCTTAAGGATTAACATAAAAAATTTCAAAATCGATGAAATCTTCTGTTTTTAGAGGTTAACATCAAAATTTTTCTAAACCCATAAAATCTTCTATTTTAAAGGATTAACGTGAAAGTTTTTGTAAAAATTACAAAACCGGTGAAAGCTCTTGTTTTTAGTGATTAGCATCAAATCTCTCAACAACTCTTCAATGCCCTTTTAAAAATATTATATATATATAAAGCTTAGAAATAATTCAGACAATTAATAAGATACGTATAATAAATTTTTAAAAAAACATATATTATAGATAACTTTTTATTAGAAATGATGTGATAAGAGTGACATCGATTTTTTATTGGCATAATTAACATAATACCCGAATATATGAGATTAATATCTATTTTAGAGTTCTTAATTTTTTTTAATTACCAAGTAAATGACTCTATTATTTTTTCTTTTGACTTTTTAACTTTGAAGAGTCTTGTATTTACAACGATAAGATATTTTTAAATTTTGTATCAGAGTGATAAATCACACATATTCAGACTTGGTTTAACGTAAGTGTGTAGGGCAATTTGCTCTTGTGAGAAAAAGATTAAAAATGACTATTCCTTTATGTGATATATGTAGTATTCTTTTAGCTGCTATCCATCTTATAAATATATGAAAAACTACTGTAAATATTTTTCTTGCAAACACTTTTTTTGTTTAATATATAATATTCAGGTAATTTTCATACACTGAAACTAATTTTTTTCTGAAATGAATTTTAAGAAGATCATTGAAAATTAAATTAATGCATGCATAAATAAAAAGATGATTTTTTTTTATAATCTTTCTTACAATTTTGAATGCCGAATAATAATAATATGGAAAAAAGATTTATACAATATGAATATGGTAAAGGTATAAATTGAAAGGCAATTTGCCTATGTTTACGTCTGGAGAAGCATTCAGAGAACCTGCTCCAAGAAAATAATAAATCTTAGTTTTGATTCCGAAAACAAACCATTCCACTCTTCAAGGTGAATAAACAACGACCCCTTCTTCCACATCAATACTTAATTTTCGGGCACTCCCTATTAACCATAAATGGTCAAAATCATCCTTAACCAGGAAACAAGGCTCATGCATTAACGGAAGAAGACACCCTCTTCATATCTCTCTCTAACTTGGTGGGATTCTCATTTCTGTAGAAGAAAAGAGAAGAGGCATTATCAGCAGATTTCTGTTAATTTATACCTTGCCTTCTTTATACGTAGCTGATCAGGGACTTGCTTGTTTTTCATATTTTATGTAAATTAAAAATGGGCCGTGTCAAACTCCAGATAAAGAGAATAGAGAACAATACAAACCGGCAGGTTACATTCTCCAAACGTAGAAATGGACTCATTAAGAAAGCTTATGAGCTTGCAATTCTTTGCGACATTGATATTGCTCTCATTATGTTCTCTCCATCTGGTCGTCTCAGTCATTTTTCTGGCAAGAGGAGGTGAGCATCATTACCCTTGATGATACATATTTTTCATTTCTTGATATGGACATTTTTTCTTTTGTGGCAACATGGAATCTGATGTTTGTAAATTTTCCTTGTTTTTTGTTTTATATATAGACTCGAAGATGTGATTGCACGTTACATAAATATGTCAGAACATGATCGAGATTTTAGGTATGTTGTTACCAAATTATATGTTTTTGTTCTTGGGTATGTGTTATTTTTCCTTCGTTTTTGTATTGCAACATTATATGAACATTTTCTCCATGTATTTTGCAGCTGCGGCATTCAAAATCGAGAGGTAAACTGTAATAATTTTTTTTTGTCTTGGTTGAACAGGGCATATAAATTCTTATAGCCTACACTTTTGTTTATCCCCATATCTAATTGCAGTATTTGCTCAATATCCTGAGGAAGCTCAAGACTGAGAATGATATGGCTCTTCAAGCTGCAAAGCAGGATTCTCTTTCTCAATTTAATTTTAATTAATTCATTGTGCTCCCATTGATACAAAATTTCTCTAATTATTTCGTTGTCTTGCAGTCCTGATCATGCTATGAATTTAAATATGGAGGTAAATAGAACAGCTACTTGTGTTTATTTTTTCCCTTAATCTTCTCATGGATTTGTGATTTTCTTTTCCTTCCACACATGGAGCGCACTTATGGATTTTCTTTTTCTTGTGCAAATTAAGGAAATCCAGCTAGAAGCTCGTAATCTGCAACATCAACTTTATATGGCCGAGGAGCAGTTAAGGTTAGAAAATTGCAACAACAAAACCTTTTCACTTTTGTAGTCATATAGAACTCTAATTATTTCTTTTTTGTTGGATAACTGATTGAAAGGTTATACGAGCCTGATCCTCTAAAAATCACATCAATGATGGAGCTTGAATCATGTGAGAAGACTCTTTTGGATACCATGGCACGTCTTGAAGAGAGAAAGGTTACTTGTTTTTTTCTCTCTTGTAATTACATGATCAAGTGTTATGTTCCAAAATGCCATGCGCACTAGCACTAGCTATAATATCCATTTTAATTCTAATCTTTGTTGCAGAAATGCATCTTGAGTAACCCGGCTGTATCTACTTATGACCCTTCGAGTATGCAGGTAATCGACTGTGCTTTGATTTGTAATTGGCATCAATCTTGAATTTTAGTTGACTGATTAATTTTAGGACTAATTAAGGAAATGAAACTTGTTCCATTTCATCTTTGAATTTGAAGATGTTCTTAGATACAAACGGGGGGATGCCAGACTTCGAAAATGATATTGTAAGTTGGTTGCCTGAAAATGGAAACAACCCCAGCTCTGTTCGCATAGGATCTGATCAATCGTCTTGTGTTCCTGTGAGGTAAAGCCTGAAAATCTTGTACAAGGAAGATGGGAAATTTGTATGATTTATGCTCTTGATGGAACATTTTCTTGTTCTTTCTTTTTTTGGGCATTTTTTTTCAGCAACCAATCCTCCATGACACTTTTTGATGCATTGTCTCATGCGACTAATAACGTAAATGCAAATCATTGCAACAACATGGAAGGAAGCAATATCAACAACTCAAACAGTGAGGTCTTCCCATCTTGGTACCAAGCTTTCTCGACAATGTCATCAACTGAGCTCCTCTCTGCCTTCATGCCTCCAACCTCATTCTCTGCTGTAAAGGTTTCTCCCTCTTTGGGAATCGTTGAAATACTATGCGATATTTAAGCACCATATAATCTAGTGGCTATTTAATAACAAGAACATATAAACTTCTCTTGTCAGCAAGAGAATATTGCAGGTCCAAGCTTTACATCAATGTTGCAACAACCACAGGCAGAGACCACATCAAACTGCCTACAAATGCCTTCTAGCACTGCTGATCAATGTTCAGATTATGAGAATCAGATAAAACAATCTAAAGTAGAATAATGTTTCACTCCAAAAACTTCTTCTGGTGGTTATATAGCAGCGTGCCAACCAGAACCTTGGCTGATCGAATAGGAGGTTGGTCATGGTTCATGATGGTCTATTCTAAGAGTGCAAATATTAAGGAGGGGGCATAAAATTTCTCTTTTTCTTCCTGTTTCTTCATATAGGAAAGGAATAGTACCGATGATTTATGTATATTATGAGAAATGAATTTGTACGATAAAGAGGCTAGAAACAAGGATTTTCTCCAAATTACAGTCTTGTTACAGATCGACATCATTCGTAGAAATCTGCTTGAAGTGAATGAAGAGGGTCTGTGTGTTTCAAATATTGGGCCTCATCCCTTCGCAAAGATATAGTCTTTCTCCTATCGATCTCAGGCCATGACTTGTCAGCCTATTATATTTTTTATTTTTTGGTGAGTACCATATATAATTTGACCAGGATTCTAAAACAGAAAAAAATATTGCCATATTCATGAAAGTAATAAGAAATCTGAATCTTAGCAATGCATTCATTTATTCAGAGAATTTTTTGAAATGCGATAGAAGAAATTCGAAGGCTTAGTCTTGAAAAGATTATTTTTTCGGAACAAGACTGCAAAATTCTGGAATAGTTTCAGAGGCACTGCCTTTGTTGCTTCACCTCAAGGCACTCAAAAAGGCCACAGTTAATTCAGCAACATACTCGATTATCGTTGCACTATACTTCAAGTTTATCATTCATGCTTATCAGACATTGAACCAGAAATAAGCCATCAAATTGAAAACGGTCATCATCCAGCTTGATATACTGCTCACATTTCATCAAGTCAAATTTGTTTATATCCCATATTGAAAACATCCAGCATCCAGCTTGCTTGATCCACAAGACAAGGTAGAGTAGTGTTCTGATTCAAATCTGATCTCATTGGAAGGGTTATCATGTAGGTTTCGAACTGCAAATATGACTGAATTAACAACATACTGTATTTTTATTAAATATATGGGTTTTATATTTAATTTGTGTGTGGTTTACATGAAATAAAATTATTGTTTAGGGTTTAGGTTGAATTCAGAACTTGTTGAATTAATGATAAATTAGTTATGAATACCATTAATTATAATTAATTTGTAATAGGTGAACATAAAAATAACATCAATTAATTAGGAATTAATTATTTTAATGAATTATTTGTTGCGTTGAATTTTGAATAAATTACTGCATTAAGGATTTTGTGTGAATTGGCTGAAATTAACTAATAATGTTATCAATTATGCTTGATGTTTCATGTTATCAATTATACATTGCATTGAATTATAAATAAGTTGCTGAATTTTGTATTTTCTTTGAATTGTTTGAATTTGTTATAAATTTGGGTTTGATTTCATGCAAGTGAGTATGGAAATATTAATTAGATTTGATATCATGAATTATATTTAATTTTGGTGAAGTATGTGTTACATTAAATTTTGAGAATTTGTTTTAACTTGTTATCAATTTTGAAAATTAGGGTTGAGGCAATGCAATTTAGTTAAAATTATGTTCAATTGATCATAATCTGATTTTTTTACATAATATCTTATAACATATTTATGTTATGTCATTATGTATAGTGACATTATTGTTGCTGATGTAAACAATAGTATCACATACTATTAAATGATAATTTAAATATATCATATATGAAAATGAAATAAACTAGCAATAAATCATTAACAATATATTATATTTTAAAACCCAATTATCATAATATAGAATTTGGAGTCTTGGGCAATATATTATATTTTCAAACCCAATTAAATTAGACATGATTGACTGTATACCTAAGTACTGACTTGGAAATCAATATTTTCTAGATCTTTACTGTTAAAGATGATCATCTTCCTAGTGGTTTTGCTTTAAATCTCCACCATTTATAAGCATGATCTTCCTAGTGGCTTTGCTTTAAATCTCCACCATTTATAAGCAATAACTAGATCTTTTTAACCTTTATTCAAAATATAGTGGCATTCCAATAATGGCAGGAGGAGAAAGACGACGCTAAACTTTGTTGTTTTGAATAAAGAAATTCTAGCTTTGTACAGTTTAACTTCGCCAGCTGTAACTTCCAAATGGAATGTGATATTGGAGTACCCAAAGGTAAGATTGTAGAGGTGGTTAAGTAGAACACCATATCAAGAAATTGGATAAATTTGACGGTGGGTGATGACGGGATAGGTTTCACGGCGATGCTGTCATGTTTCTATTTCTTTCTAGCTTCTCTCTAAACTCTCTCCCTCAAACCAGATTCAAGTTTTCCCTCACTCCCTCAAGCTCACAATCAACTCCTTAATCCCCTCTTTTTGTTAAGTTTTTGATTCCTCTCTTCCCTTCTTTCTTCTTTCTAAGGGTTGTCTATCGAAACAGTAGAGAGGAGAAGAATTTGGACAAAATTACAACAATATCATTAATAAGTTAATGTGTTATTTTCTGTATTTTTATCCCATCATCATCACTCTTGTAAGGCCTTCTCGATCTTTGATTATCTTAAAATTTTAATTAAAGATAAAACAATATGTCAAAAGACTCGTAAAATTTTATCTCAATCCGACAATCGGATTGATAGTTATACTTGATATCGTAAAAATAGATAGTCAATAATTTTACTCCAAAATCTGAATTTGTATACTGTTTTATTTACTTAAATCATTAAGATTTTCAACTAATTCATTGGGGATTCCTATAAACAACAATAAAAAAATTTTCCTTTAAAATATTTATTTTACTTGATTGGAGAATTTATGCAATTTGTCACTGGATTGACATTTCACGTACCAATTTATTATTTTATCTCATCCAAACTTTAAGTTATTTATTAGGGATGTTCATCTCAAATCACAACAATTTTCCTTATAATTTTTCATATTTCATTTAAGAATTATTATATTTAACATTTATTTATCGATTTTTAGGAGGATGATATTTATGTGAACACTCGGTCTAAAATAAGAATATTATAAATAAGAAAAATAAATTAAGTTGTGTAAAAATAAAAAAATGGAAAAAATATTTTCAATAATAATTATTTAAGTGGATATTAAAGAGTGAATTAAATAATAAGAAAGTTAGGTGTGGCATTAAAATTTGTTAAAAGTATGGGGAACAAAAAAAAAAACATTAAAATCTTTAGGAGTAAATTTACAAATAGGCAAAATAAGAAGTATAAATTCATTTTATTCTCTTCTTAAGGTTGACATCTTGGTCTGGGAGAGGGAGTTAGGGTTTTTGAATTCTCTTTCCTTCAAACTTCTTGATAAATATCTTAAGAAGTAGGGGTTTAAAGAAATTAAAAGGGGAGTGAGTGATAAAAAAGAAAAAGTGAGTGATTTTAAAGGCTTTGAAAACATGTAATAGAAAATTTGGTTTCTCAAGAAGAGGAAAGCAAAAGTCAAAGAAAGCTAGAATTTCTTTCAAATCTCTCTTTGATTGTTTGTTGTTTCTAGGGAAGAATAACATTTAATATGTTTGGTTTTGAAAACTTAGTATATTGAGGTTTGAAGTGATGTTGGGGTATTATGGAAAAATGAATTTTTATAGCTGTGATATATAATTGTAAGGATATTGTTTTGTTAGAATCAAGTTTAGAGGCATGTGGGAAAAAGATTGGGTAAGTGAAAAAAAGTAAATAAATTTGAAGGAAAATCCATTTCTTTTCAAGGATGCATGCTCACATTTTTTTTTATATCAAATTTGGTTTTTATTTTTTTAATTGCTATTTATTTTTTATTATTTGTTTATTTAATGCCCCCCAATCATTTAGTTTCATTTTATTTTTATATTAAATTTGATCTTTATTCTTTTGATTGATTTTTTTTTATCATTTCTTAATTGAATTTTGTTTTTAATTTAATCCCTCAACATTTGATTTTAATTTATTTTTATTTGAAATTTGGTCTCCATTCCTCTTATTGCTACTTGTTTTAGATCTTTTTTTATTGTATTTTTTTAATCTCATCCCTTAACATTTTATTGATTGAGAATTTTGCTTTAGTATTTTTTAAGGTTTGTCTTCTATGAGATTTGTCTCAAGCTTATAACTAGAGCCACGAGTTTTAAAAGTTAATATAAGTTGACTTTAGTCTTTTCAAGTCTTTTTTTAAAATGATTTGTTTTTTGAATTTCATCTTCCAATAAATAAAATAATTTACTTGATTTATTAATACACATTAATTATATCTTTTTATTTATATTATTAAATTAGCCAAGTTTATTAAACTTAATAGAGTTAGTAATCCAAGTCTCAGAATAGTTTTTTTTTTTTCTAGGAACTCTTGTATCATCTTAATGATTTTTTAAGTTTTAAAAAAATTTAAAATAACTTACAACTTAATATGTGCCACGTATCTAATTACAATCTATTTGAGGCATGGATTATTAATACAAGATCTCCTTTTGAAGTTGTACAAAGAACCATAAATACGATATCTTCATGAACATTTGTTAATTGATTTTAGAATATGGTGAGATAAAGAGAGAACAAGGAATATGAGAGGGCATATTAGGTAGTGAAAATAGGGACCAAATCATAAAATGTTCAATGTTTTCAATAACATTATTGAGTCATAACTATTGAATTCTAGCTTAATTACAACATGCTATACAAAGATGAAATAAGTGTTTATTAAAAATAAAATGTTCACTAACTAATATAAATTGATTTCCAGCTATTTATTTAATTTATTCATATAGATTTAACAAATATTATATTTATCTATATTAGGAAAAATATTATTTTCTCTCGAAAAAAATGCCATTTATTATTAAAAAGGAGATATTTTGCTTGATGCATAATAGTTTTTTCTGCTCAATTGTTTGATAGAGAGATATTTTATTTGTCTCTTAGCATGGTCCAGCAGGGCCCACCGTCTCCATTATAACATTAAAGAATGTCGTTTCCTTTCACTTTGTCCATTCCATTCATTTTCCTTTGCCCTTTAAAGATGTTTGGTTCACATTCCATCTCTCTGGAATTTACCACCGACAGCCACAACTGTTGACCCTCAAGGCATCCGTGGGCCCACCGTCTTGTCATTCACAGCTTAATCTCCTTGTAATTTGCGGGCTTGCATCATTGACATTTCAACGCGCTATCTATACTTGGACGAATCATCCAGATAAAAACGACAAGACGCTTTGGAAATGTTGATGGGGTTGGTATTAAAAATATTTTTTATATTAAAATATATTTAAATAATATTTTTTTTATTTTTAAAATATAAGTTGGCTTGCGTTTCTAAACACTATAAAAAAAAACATCTATCATTGATTTTGGATAAATATCAATAACAATTCATTTATATTTAGAAATACTTATTATTATTTTATAGAAAACACTCTCTCATATTTTACTATGAATGTATTATTCACTCTCTTATATTTTATTATTTATGCCTTTTTTTATATGTTGTTTTTTCAAAATGTTTTTTTAATTTAGATTTAAATTACTACCCTTTGCCTTTTTTATTTTGTTTATTTAGCTTTTTTTAAATAGCGATTATTTTTTTAGTTATTTTGTATACATTTATTTTTTAAAATATTATTCTAATTTATCTATAATACAAGAAAAATGATTAAACCAATTGACGGCATACAAGTAGGAATTAAAGAATAAAAAATATAAACTTCCTTAAAAAAAATACATAAAACTCCGAATCACATTTTTGTTACTAAATAATTCTCTTTTTATAGTCTTAAAATTAAAACTCAATGTTACATCTATTCTAAGCTACATTATGAAAAGAAAAGAAAAGGTCCTAAATTAAATAAGAAAAATAATAAAATAATTATAAATTAAGAAGAAAAAAAACTCTAAATTAACTAGGAAAATATGACGAATACCGAATAGTAACTTTTGAGTCTAATTTGAAAAAACAAGGCTTCTAGAATCTTTTAATATAATTTTAGCTCTATTTAATGATTGAATTGAAAGTTATATATCATATCATAAAACTATATGTACGACAAAAATCATCTATATTAGTCTCTTCAAATTATATAAAAAACTCGTTATTCAATCAAAGTTATTCCTAGCTTGATTTCATGGTTGTCCAACAAAAGCTAACAACCCTTTTATTTATTTATTTTTCTCTTCATCATGTGACTCTTCATTAAGATAAGCTAATCTCTTTACAATATCTAATACAATAAAATAATCTTTAGACTAATACAATAAAATAATCTTTAGACTTGGACGAATCATCCAGATAAAAACGACAAGACGCTTTGGAAATGTTGATGGGTTGGTATTAAAAATATTTTTTATATTAAAATATGTTTAAATAATATTTTTTTTTATTTTTAAAATATGAGTT
>Ga0325401_1003974_pt1 | contig 13767 bp, 11 predicted proteins | sample PopdelMetagenome_FD_205666 | JGI IMG/M metagenome (GOLD analysis project Ga0325401, IMG submission 205666) | Populus deltoides microbial communities from Bellville, Georgia, United States - Xylem-PdKOR-R2 | ecosystem: Host-associated > Plants > Phyllosphere > Stem > Wood/Secondary xylem | place...
TAATAAGATATATGAAAAGATTAAAATACTCCAACATTAACCCAATCAATTCTTTTTAGTGAAATCATAATTAATAATTAATAGTAAATAATAAATTGTGTGTAAAGTGAAATCACCTAAGGCTAGTTTTTGAAATAAAAAAAATAATGTCTTGGAGTACATATCCTTTCTATTCCTGTACTTGTTTTTTAAGGCATCTAAATTAGCTTAAAAATTGCGCGGGAGTCTTTGGTTAATGTTTGCTATCAAATATATTCATGTCTGAACTCTCTTCCTTCATTAAAAAAATGGTAATTTTTTTTTTAAAACATATATTTTAAATAAAAATATGTTAATATATATATATATATTAAATTTATTTTTTAATATAACACATTAAAATAATTCAAAAATATTTGAAAAATTAATTCGTAGCTTAAAAATACCCATTTGCCTCCATATATATATATATATATATATATTAAATTTGCAATTGGAATCTCGAGGCAAAGTTTGAAGGAAACCCATTTGATATTTCGCCAAAAAAATGCAATATTAAGGCGAAGTTTGTTTCTTCTGTTGAAGAGTGCCCATTTTTTAGTTTTCAATAAAAGAAGAAACCCCATTTTGATAATTTAGTTTTTAGATGGCGGGTTCCAAGGCAAATCCGGCGGTTTCAGAGGAAATACTGCCTGATTTGCTAAAGAATACGCCGTCAAATATTGCAAGATTGGAGGATGTGATTGAGAATTGTAAAGGTCGTCAAAAGTATCTTGCACAGACTAGAAGTCCATCTGATGGTGGTGATGTTAGGTGGTATTTCTGTAAGGTGCCTTTGGCAGAGAATGGTGAGTTTTAGGCTTTTAGGTTTTTTTTAGTCAGTTTATTCACGTTTTGTTGTTTGCTAGTACTTGCTTTGTTTGATGTTAATTAATTTGCCTTGGTTTATGATAACAGCAGAAAAGGGTAATAATGCTTTCTAGAATTGGAAAATTTCCTTTTTCAGAGCATTTTAACTTTTAAGATTCTACTTATTATGTAGAAAAAAAGTACTTGTGATTATGGTTTGCTTGATTTTTTTTTTAATTTCCTTGCCTTGCTTGGTTCCAAAATGCTTCGTTTGGCCTAAACACATGGAATTTGATGCCTGGCTTAATGTTCCTTCATCCCTATTAGTTTGTGCTAATTTATGAGAAGAAAGAACTAACTTGCTAATTTATGAAGGGAAAGGAAAAAGAAAAAAAGCCCTCATTTTTCTTTTTGGTGTTTCTGCAGAGTTAGCTGCCTCAGTCCCCCTCACTGAGATAGTGGGAAAGAGCGACTATTTTCGTTTTGGTATGAGGGATTCTCTTGCAATAGAAGCATCTTTCTTGCAGGTCATTTTAAATGCTTATTTGTTGGTTTGATGTTCAAGCACCCCCATTTTATGTGCATCTGGGACTGCAAGATTCTGTATTTAAGTTTTTATTGAAAACAAAACAAGCTTCTATTCTCGCATTCATGATGTTGTGGATATTCAGTTCAAACATGAAAATGTAATGTTGACGTTTAGTGTAGTGAAGTGTGGTTGAAACTGTGTGTTGCCCCAACCATAGTTTTGATAGTGTTTAGCTAATCAACACAATCCATAGTCTTGCATGGATCCTACTGAAAGCTTTCTTTTGAAACCTTGATTACAAAAAAGCTATAATTTGTAGTTTTTCTTAAAACTACCTTTTCAAACCGTAAAAGCTACCACAATGCTAAACACACACATTGTGACATAGTTATAGTATGTATACAAGGCAATGGAACCTGATTTCATGCCTGATGGTGCAATCATTTTTTTTTTTCCAATTTTGATTTTGTGATTCACAGAGAGAAGAAGAGTTGCTCACTAGTTGGTGGAAAGAGTATGCAGAATGTAGTGAAGGCCCAGTGGGTTGGCCTACCACCAGTAAGAAGTTCAATACACTAGAAAATGCTGATTCTCCAGAGGGTGGACAAGCAGCTCAACTACGTGAAGTTGAAGAGGAGAGAGTGGGTGTGCCTGTCAAGGGAGGACTCTATGAGGTATGCAAGGCCATATGTTTGTCACAGAAGTTTTAAGTAAGAAATTTCCAGCATTAGTGCATTGTGTGTGGTGAGAAAACTATCATTAGAATTCAATTGCAGCATTCTGCTCTGGCTGTTTGCTTTTTGTTAACTTGTTTCAGAACTCAGGTTTGAGTTCCTGCTGTATCAATTTTTCAGAACATCTCTGTGGTTCCATCAGTTTTTGTGTCTTGTACATCTTATTCATTTGTTAAAAAAAAGGGTTCATATTTGAATTTCTTCCCAGATCAGTTTGGAAAAGAGTATCAATAATTGACAGAAAATTTTAGCAAACATGTTGCTTTCAAGAAGGATAAGGAAGGACAGTTTGGTTATGGAGTTGCCTGTTTATCCATCTTTGTTGAGACTTGTATTGTAAACATGCATTTGAGTATGTAAACATGATTTTTTTGTTGCACATTATTCTTACACTTTTTTTTTTTGTGAAATTTCATCCACAAAAATTTCCTGGTGACACTATCAAAAACTGGCATGGTGTCATTATGCAGGTAGATCTGGTGAAGAGACATTGTTTTCCTGTTTATTGGAATGGAGAAAATCGGCGTGTTTTGAGAGGTCATTGGTTTGCTCGTAAAGGAGGCTTGGATTGGCTCCCTCTTCGAGAGGACGTGGCTGAACAGTTAGAGATTGCATACCGGAGCCAGGTTTGCACTATCACTAACATCTATTCCTTTGATCCACAGTATTTCAAATAATGGATGGCTATTCCTTGTCAGAAATTGTTGGTTATGTCAAGTAAATTTGCATGAGAGTTTGAAAAGTACTTGGTTAGAATCTTGCTGGAGTTGCATTATCTACTTTGGAAATGCATAGTTTAGGCTTCTAGTGTTCTTTATGCATTTTACTTCTTGCTATTATGAAGGTCGTTCTCTCTTCAACTTTGGACTTGTCTTTAGGTTTGGCACCGAAGGATGTTTCAACCATCAGGCCTTTTTGCAGCCCGTGTTGATCTGCAAGGCTCTACACTGGTATTTGTATCATTTTCCGAGAAAGGATATTTACCTTTTTATTTCTTATTGTCTAGTGCAGCATATGATGCGTTGATTGTGAATGTAGGGACTTCATGCCCTTTTTACGGGAGAAGATGATACTTGGGAGGCTTGGCTCAACATTGATGCTTCTGGTTTTTCTAATATTGTTAGCTTGAGTGGGAATGAAATCAAGTTAAGGCGTGGTTACTCTGCATCTCACTCAGCAAAACCAACCCAGGTGTATTTCTATACTTTGTTCTGATACTAGTTTGGTATTTGTATAATTCTTCTGGTTTCTGAAACAGTTTCTGAAAATTTTTTATGTGAAAAATATTTCTATAAAAAATTTAGGAACAAGAAGGAACATGCATTGCTCAATTCTACAATTTAACCATCATTATGACCATCCTTTTGTGACCACCAACAAATGACCACAGTTACACCAATTACACTGCCAACATTACTTCTCCTGCTGCCACTGCTAATCATTGATCACCTTCAGTAGATCATATTCATTATTCTTGTGCTTTTCTTGTCTTATAAACAAGGCTAATTATCCAGCTTACTTTACTATGACATGATGCCTGATATGTTAATAGTTTATAATTGGTATGATAAATGACTGAATTTCTTGTGGCTGATGGAAGTTAACAACTAATTGTCTCTCCTGTTAACAGTTATCAATTATTCATTATTCTTGTGCTTTTCTTGTCTTATAAACCGGGCTATTTATCCAGCTTACTTTACTATGACATGATGCCTGATATGCTAATAATTTTTAAATGGTATGATAAAGGACTGCATTTCTTGTGGCTGATGGAAGTTAACAACTAATTGTCTCTCCTGTTAACGGTTATTTTCTTATACTTCAGGATGAATTACGACAGCGGAAGGAGGAGGAAATGGATGATTACTGCTCACAGGTATTCACTATTTTGTTCTGCAAGTTGTATTGGACAGTTTGTCTGTATATCACAAATACATGATGCACACATGATCTTTCCTTGGTAATGTTCAGTTTCTCGATGTGTTTATCAATTATGCATCTTAATCAACAAATTACAAACAATATGATTAGGATAATGGCTACATATGACTAGCTCGAATTCCTTTTTTGGTTTTATATTTCCTATCTTGTGTAAAGTGGAAAACAAAATGTGGTGGCAAAATGTGTTAGATTTACCTGGTTGAAGTATGCATTTCGTTCAGATTTGCCTTTTTCTCTCTCCATAATTTGCTGTAAAATAAGTACTTCTCATGATTTTGCATCCTGCATTTGACTCTCTCATTTAACATCTTTCTGCAATAAGTTTGAAATAAACTTGTTGATAGCATAGGGTTTTAATCTTGTATTCTTGGTCTAGGTCCCTGTTCAGCATGTGGTTTTTATGGTTCATGGTATTGGCCAAAGATTGGAGAAGTCCAATCTTGTTGATGATGTTGGAAACTTCCGCCATATCACCGCGAGTCTTGCTGAACAACATCTTACTTCACACCAACGAGGTGCTCAACGAGTTCTTTTCATTCCATGCCAGGTAAATTAAATAATACTGTCATCGCAAATTCAGTCTGTCTTAGAGGGTCCAAACTTTTGGGACAATGTTACTTGTATGTTTGTGTCCATGTTGAATATTGTTGATCTCAGGAATTATTTTCAAGGAGGCATCTATTAGTATGTTTATATCCAAGTTAAATATGGTCAATTTCGAACAAATTATACCTAAAAGATTCTAACTTGTGATGTTTATACATTTGGCATTCACCATGCATAAGATCATTTTATAAATCTATTTTATCTTGCACATTGGCTTTTCAAAGTGGACAGCTAAAATGAACTTCTCAAAAGAGAAAAATTAAATTGTCCTTCTGGGATGGCATACTTTTGTGTTTAGCCTTTGATTAACTATTTATCTATTTGTATTGTTTGACTCCCCTGTGAAGAGGTGATGAATGGAGACTTTGTCTCGTTTTATTGTCTTAATAAATTTATCATATTGATTTAATATGAATGGAAAGATGTTGGGCAAGGCTGTCTATTGTATTGGCCTTTTCCATCTCCCCCCCCTCCTTGAAGAAAATGAAGTGAATATGATAATAACATTTGAACATTCAGGTTTACGTTAGCTGAATGGTGTATGGTTGCTTCTCTATTTCATAAACTAGGACTGCTTCTGAAAAGTGTTAGTCATGGAATTGCATTGAATTATTAGCAAAAAATTATTAATTCTTTTGGGGTCTTTTTAGGGTCAGAAGCTTGCAATTATTTACCAAAAATTTCTTAATTTGAGTACCAATTTGTGATAAAAAATATCAATTTTTATTTATTTATAGTTCACTAAAACCAAAGCATGTTTGGGTTTTGGTTTTGGTTGCACTCAAACTATATGGCAGAAGTAAGGGAGACTGGGGGGAGTGCTTGTATAGGGTTTCTGGTTTTATGGATGGATGGTTGCATCGTACTTTCCGTAGAAACTATAGGGCATGCTAGAAATGGACTTTATGTGCTGTACAATTTGATTTCACATAAGTTAGTTGCAAACTTCTTTAAAAATTCTATTGCTTGTCTTCCTGTCTGCTTCTCAAACTGCACACTCCTTTTTGCTTTTGTAGTGGAGAAAGGGCTTGAAGCTTAGTGGTGAAGCTGCAGTTGAAAAGATTACTTTAGATGGTGTACGTGGTTTGCGTGTAATGCTGGGTGCAACAGTTCATGATGTATTGTACTACATGAGCCCTGTCTATTGTCAAGACATTATTAATTCGGTACTGCATATTTGATCCTTCAATTTTTTCTTCCTTTTGATTGCTAATTAGCTTGCAATGAAGGCTCATTATAAAGAATCATCCTTGGGTTCTGTTGTGAGATGGAGATGCCATCTTCACATGTCTACCAGAATGGATATTCAACTTCTATTATTTACTTGTCCATATTGGATGCTTTCTCCTTCCAACAAAAAAAGAGAAAAATAAAAGGAATAAATGAGAAAGCACACAAAAGCTCTTCATGTTGACACAACTTTTTTCTGAATATTAGTGAAGTAATTTTATGCTTGCGATGAATGGATGAATTTGGGAAAGAGCTGTCTTAAGAGAATCTTGACTTATGTATCTACTTCGAAAGCACTTTCATCTTTCATGGGTCTCTAATGTTATGATCTCAATTTTCATGCTCTTGGACTTTCAACTGAAGTTGTAGTAACAATGGGGTAAAATAATTTTTTCCCTGAAACATGAAACAAAAGAAGTCGCAACATTTTCAAGACAGCCATGAAGAATGCTAGCTTACATTATGTTGCGCTATCTATTCTATATTAAATTGAAGAACTAAATTTTATCTCTAATGTCAAGTATAGAATAATTCAGACATAAAATTACACATCATAAACAATTGCCCTAAGTAGTTAATCTTCAAATTAGAATTAAGGGTAACTTAAATAGTTATAAATATAGTCTTTTTTTTTTCCTGTATGTGAGTGGTTCTACACAAGGAAACATGAGATATACATCTCTAATGAAATAGATGAAAAAAAAAAAGGAATCGAAGGAAGAAGTTAGGAAAATGCTTTTTTCCAGACGAAATGGTGTGCGCAGGATGGTTCATATTAAAAAATTCCAGACATTAACAATTAGGAAAATGATATCAAAATTAGGTAAATTAATAAAGTGAAACAAGTTAGCTTTGAGGCATACTTGAGTTGGAAGCTGTGTTGAGACAGGGTCTAGGAAGTGGTAGTGGTTAGAGCTGATGGCATTCCTTTCCTTCTGATAGTAAAAGATAGCTTCTTTTCCTTTTGCTTACCTGCTGAAGAGACACCTTTATAGACACCTATAGCAAAGCACCCTACGAATACAATGTTTATCCCATATAAAAAGGAAAAGAAGCTGCTCATCTCGAAATATTCTTGACTTCATTCAAACCAGATGCACAAAATAGTAGGAATATTGCATGTCACCTCAACATACTACCTACATAATTACCAAACCCCTCAAATCTGATTGAGCGTAAATCTTCCAAGTTTTTAGCATGGATGGAATTGCAACAGCAATAATGGTTTGTGTGTGAGATGGTGTCTACAGTACTGACAGGACATGGAAGTAACAAATTATACTTGTCTGCTTTTTGCAATGGTATAGAACGTGTAACTTCTAGTAATGCCACTAGTAGCATCCATAAGTTACCATTCTACTAAGGCTCCAAAAAGTGAAATGGAATGGTTAATAAGATGGTTTGAGCTCGTGAATAAATCTGTTGCACCTCCATTAACATCAAAATTACTACCAGAGAAGATTGTGGGTGATGAGAACATGAGTTGAATTGAGAATGTTTGGATCGGTGATTTCCTATGATTCATAAGATAATACCCTATTAGAGAAGCATGGAAAATATAAGAAAATGGCAACTGAGGATAAATTTAACTAACTTTTGCAGGTACCCTAAATATTGTTGAAGCCATGTCTTAGCTTTTTAGTAGTAGCTACTTTTAATTCCTGATTGATGCTAGTTCTTCATGAAAATAGCAAGGTTCTTTTGGCAAATGTACGTTATTGAGTACTGTTATTTTATATTTCTTGTAGTATTTTATTCCTTTCATCTCTTCAACCAATTTGTTTGGAAAAAAATATTTTTTATTTATTTCACGGAGGCCGAAGTTGAAAGTTTAAAGCAATTCGGTTTCCGTTACAAATATGTTTCAAGGTTGAATTGATTGGTATCACTTTGCTCCAGGTATCAAACCAATTAAACCGCCTGTACCTGAAGTTTCTTAAGCGGAATCCTGGTTATGATGGAAAGGTATAAGCTCTTTGAGCAAATGCTCTGTTTCTTCATCAAGCTATACTCTTGATTTCCACTGAACAGTCTCAATAGTACACTAACATTTATCCAGGTTTCGATATATGGTCATTCATTGGGAAGTGTCCTCTCATATGACATCCTGTGCCATCAAGAGAATCTGTCTTCTCCATTCCCAATGGATTGGATGTATAACGAACATCCTAGGAGTGAAGAATCTTCCCTTGATACAAAGCATGACTTGTCGACCAATCTGGAGGGTAACAATTCCAACGTAGTCAGTGAAGCCAAGGACATAGTGGATCCTGTTGATGAAGAAATGATGACTGCACGATCAACTTTATTACACGAGGATGGGCTTGCTTGTGATTTTTCCACAATCTTGAGGCCTCATGTGTCAGATGAAACTGCATCAGATTCAAATTTTAAGCAAATGGGTGGAAAAGAAAGTCTCCATGAATTTGTTCATGACTCCAGTAATGTGTTTTCTCAGGAAAGAGATCACGTATGTGAAGGTACAGAAATGAAGTTAGATGACCCAATGAGTGGTGTGGACAATATGGAAGTGGAAGCCAGTGAAGACACCGGCAATAAAGAAAAAGAAATTAATATGCTGATGGAAGAGGTCTGCATTTTAGATAATTCATATTCTTTAGAATTTATCTTGTTTGGGTTTTCAATATGACTTTATATTCTGTATTGCAGATTGATTCCTTAAAAGCTAAAATAGCAGAATTGGAATCCAAGTGTGGTGGTGAAAATGCAAATGGTAGGGTGCGCATCAAATCACATAATTTATTTGCATCTTAGGTGAAGGCACTCTCATGTTTTGGCATATCTGGATTTTATGTGTCAAACAGAAAAGGGAAAGGCTACTGAAAACATGCCAAAGCAACCCATATCTGAGACATTGGCACTCGGACAAGATGAAGTAGCAAAGAGTTATACCCCTTATATAAAGTACACAAAACTTGAATTCAAGGTACACAAATTCTTGTTCCTTCTATTTGTAATTTCCTTTTATCTTTATGTTTTGGTGGTATACTAGTTTTTGCCAACTCTACATGTGATAGAATTTCAAATTCAGATGGTAGAAGGGAGAATTGTTAGAAATTTCTCATTTTAGCCACACAAAATACCTAATAGATCATGCCACTAATTTTATTTGAATGCTCATATATCAGGTTGACACATTCTTTGCTGTTGGATCTCCTCTTGGAGTCTTTCTTTCTCTTCGCAACATTCGCATTGGAATCGGTAATGCTTGAAATAGCATGTCTCATTTTCAATATTGACTTTGAATATTCATTTAATACTTGAAATAGCACGTCTCATTTTCAAAATCTTGTTTTAATATTTGTTTTTCTTCAATTTTCCAGGTAAAGGGCAAAAATATTGGGCAGAGGAAAATATCAGTGAAGAGATGCCAGCATGTAGTCAAATGTTCAATATTTTTCACCCATTTGATCCTGTAGCATATAGGTTTGCCTTTCCCATCAATTTTCATTTCTAAGACATTTATATTTTGTTTTTTCACATGTGAAATAGTAGTTATCATATTGCAATGGAACAGGTGCAGAAATATCTTGGGATGAACTTTTGATTTCTTTGTATTTGTTTTGAACTGGGAGAAGTGTCTGACAGCTCCTCCTCTTCTTCCCTTGCCATGCACAAAAAACCAGCTTCTCTATGCCTACACTATTTACACTTCCTATACTTTTTTGTGCACTTTAGCCTTGTGTGCTCATGTCCCCCCTTTTTTATGGTGTTTGTTTTCCTATTTCATTGTGGTGGTATCTCCATTTCGTACGAATTATAAAAGCCTTTTCAAATTCTTATACAGAATAGAACCTCTAGTCTGTAAAGAATTTATCAGCAAGCGCCCAGTTATTATTCCTTACCACAAAGGTGGAAGAAGGTTGCACATTGGGTTTCAGGTAAGGTTCTTAAGAAAAATAATTTTTGGATAAAAGGGGACTTCCACCATCCTAGGTTTTTATCTGCTCATTTATTCTTCCTGATATGTTCATACTCTGTTACACAGGAGCTTACTGAAGATTTAGCTGGTCGTTCTCAAGCAATAATGAATCATCTAAACTTTGTAAAGGTAAATAAGCTCTGTAAGATTTCCCAAGGTTATCTCCTTTTGTTCGCATGAAGTAAGCTAATCTTGTGCACATACCACACACTTCTTTCAATAATTTATTACTTAACTGGGGAAAAAGTTAAAAAGGATTGTTAAATGATTCTGGCATTAAGGATTCTCAAGTTGCATATCTCTTGGTTTGAAAGACTTCGCTTTACCTTTGAATGTGTAAAATATAAAATTCCCACTCTAAACTTCGCCCTAAGTTTAATTATCTCATATTGAAGGAGTTTTGATCTATAAAAGGTAAGATGAAGAAATAAATATTCTGAACTGATTTATTCTGAGCCTTCTCAGGCACTCCCTCTCTCCCAAGCTAGGACTGAATCCAAGCCCTAATTCTCCTTGCTTTGCAGAGAATCTACTACATGCCCTTTGGTAATATCGTAAACAGATAGGTAGATGGACTCAATGAGACCTACATAAGCAACGACACTCATAAACTAGAACAGATGTGAACATCGATACTTAGAGAGAAGATTAGTGGATACATGAATAGACATGGGTGTGCTCAATATTTAGCTTGCTATTTAGGACTACTTGTGCATTGAAGTGTAGCTTGATCTGTTAATTTTTCGTTGTGGATTCACTGTTCAGCTTGGGTTTGTGCTGGATGAATTGGTCCATGTTTCACAAGAAACGTAGTTACCCATACCTTATATACATGTTTCACGCTTGCTTTTTCTTCATGTTTGAGGAAATGCTGTAGGCATAGCTCTAAATATTTTAGTATTTAAACAGGGTAAGGTGCTTACAGTTTGCCAATCAAGGATTGCATATAGAGAAGAAGGTAGAGAAATTTTCTTTGTTTTCATCGTGTAACTTCTCTTACAATTTCTTTATACCATCTGCTTCCCTTCTTTCTTCCCCCACACCAGCCCCATCCCCCCTCTCTACAAAACAGAAAAGAAAGGATATCCCTTCTTCCTAAAAAACTGTTTATAATCTGATTGAAAACTTTATTTTTTGCTCATTGATCATTTGTTATTTGTGTTTTAGAAGAAAATTCCCTTGAAAAAGAAGAGAGAACATATGGCTCAATAATGATGGAGAGGTTAGCTGGAAGTGAAGGACGAATAGACCACATACTTCAAGTGCGTGGCAGTGCATTTTCTTGCTTTTGTTTAAAGCTGCACTATTATTTCGCTCCCTTGTTGAAAATGCTTTGCGCTTGTGTGAACATTTCTTTGACCAAAACTCTGTTGTACAATTGTCACATGTGAGTGCACACGTGTATGCAGTTGAGCATGCCGGTCTGCATCATTAATGCATATGCTTTCTAAAAAATATGGGACAATTTTTTATACCCTTCACCAGTCTTGTGTGACAAATAAATAGAAAAAAGGAACAAAATTGTTCATGGGAATGTGGTTATCTACTTTTGACATTCAATGGTGTATAGATTACCTTAATATGCTCCATCTGGCTTCCAGTTCTGCATATAACATGGAATGTTTCCTGTTATTCCATTATCGGTGAGAGCTTAGTGTGTCTTCTTTTTTTATTTTTAATTTTCTTTATCAATGAAGATATTTGTATTGTATTCCGACGTCCACCAATATAACAGGTTGTCCACCAATATAACAGGTTTAGAGATGCATTCTTTAACAATGAAGTTATTTGCCTCTTATTCTGGCATTCACTAATCTAATAGGTTCAGAGATGCATTTGCTACTATCTATTAGTTATTAGCTAATTTTTCTATCATGATAATGTGCTGTTTTCATACAATAGATGAATTCTACATAGCTCAAGCCTCAGATAATCTGAATTACTACAAGCAATAAATGATATTTGCATTTTGGTGAAGTAGGGATTTATGTTTTTGTTCATCATTCCATGTGGTATTGGAGCTAGCACTAGTATAATTTGGTAGAACTGCTGTAATGCATTGGTAGTAGTGATAGAATGAGAGGTCGTGCCATCTACAGTTCAACAACAGAAATTGATATGGGTAGCGTCTTTCCACATCATATTAGTTATTCTATGGGTGCTGATAGGGGTATGGGGAAGAGGTTTGCGCTTGTCAGTTTCTGACAAGACCACTTCAGAAATTGTCACAAAACAGATGTCCCTAAGATTTTCCTGTTAATTGGTAATTTTTTTGGGGTAGGGATACAATTTATTCCTAACCAAGAACAGTTTGTCCTGGTTGCTTTACTTTGTACAGGATTTTAGTTTTCCCATGTATCATAATTGTCAACCCATTTCTGATTCCCTCCCTAACCTTTGTTTGTGTGGTAACCATGCAGGATAAAACATTTAAGCATCCATATCTGCAAGCCATTGGAGCACACACGTAAGTTCCTTGAACTTTGAGATCAAGATGTTTTATGAATCAAGATCCAGGATTTGTTTGGTTTCCATGGAGCAGAATCTGCGAATTATTTTCTTATAAAATTGGTCATGCTTGTTGAACTTATTGGGGATATATTGACTATTAAATTTTTCTGTTAGAAACTTCGGACTGCTTACCTGGTTACGCTCACAGGAAGACCCAGACTTGTTAATTAAAATTGATGTTCCTGTAAGATGCTGTGCATGTATCATTGAAATTCGACATTTGGTGTCCATGTATCATTGAAGTGTTTTGCAGCCATATCCCTGTTGAGAATATAATGCTTTTCTGGATGTGGATGCATTACTTGCATTAGCAGGTTGTTTTCTCTCTCCAAAGAGGTTTCTTGAAGGATGTAGCATGACTCTTGATTGTAGTTCCCATGTCATTTCATGTCTCAGTTTTATTTTTGTTTTTTGCTTTTAATTCTTATGTATTGCTAGTCTGCTCTCCATTTTGTTGCAGGTAAGAAGATGCTAGTTCTGTTTTTAATTGATAAATCATGACGTGCAGGAACTATTGGAGGGATCATGACACTGCACTCTTCATTTTAAAACACTTGTATAGGGAGATACCTGAAGACCCCATCTTACCTACAGAATCTAGTGGAGGCACCTCAAAAGATAAGATTGGTTCCACAGGCTGGTATGATAACAGTGAGGCTGCTGAGGAGGAACTTCCTTTGACATTCTCTGACAGAATGATGGCTAGAAACTTCTCGAGGAAAGCAAAGAAATATATGAAAAGCCCTTGAGTACTGACTGAAGTTCTTGTTGCGGTATGTCAGATGCAGATGCAGCTGCATACAACAGGGCTTGGCCTTATTGTTTACCTCAAGTGTCTTTGCACTAACTGCATCATCAGACTTGGGGGGCGGAGCATGATTCTAATGCAGCTTCAAAGATTTTAGAATGAAGTTGATGTGGAATCGAAGACCTTGCATGCAGATGTTAATTATAGGGTAGTTGCTCGACCATACTTTGACACAGCAGATGTTTTGTTTTATGCTTATTATGTACATAAAAAAGGAATGCAGGCCCGTGAAAATGTATTCCGTAAAAACTGGAAAAATGTACAGTATGATAGAACTGTGTACTATTGGTTGTAACTCCAAAATCCGGCTGGTGGAGGGTGACCGGAATACTAAAAAAAACTCCCTCGTCGCCATTTGAGTTATATCCCTTAGGTGAACTTTACATTGTTGGAAAACAGCTACTGTAACATGTTTACATCAACTTTCTTCCTGACAGCAAAAGCAATGTCAATCAAGGTGTCTTGCATCATATCCGAGTTCGTTTTATATAATTTGCTGCTGTCTGCTTACCTTAGAAAGGTGATTTCAAATTTTAGGGATGACCAAACCAAATTTTGTGTCTGGGTTTAAATCTTTTGGTCCTAGTTTCCTGGTGGTTTTGAATACTTTAATTAATTTTAGTCTCGTCGAGGCAAT
>Ga0325401_1003977_pt1 | contig 13763 bp, 5 predicted proteins | sample PopdelMetagenome_FD_205666 | JGI IMG/M metagenome (GOLD analysis project Ga0325401, IMG submission 205666) | Populus deltoides microbial communities from Bellville, Georgia, United States - Xylem-PdKOR-R2 | ecosystem: Host-associated > Plants > Phyllosphere > Stem > Wood/Secondary xylem | place...
ATGCCAGTTGTGTGGTCAATGTTGATGCTCTTGTGCAAGACATAGAATTATTCCTCTTTTATATTGAAATTGGATAGACTTGGACAGCCACAAATACAAGTGGAACACTTCAAGACACTCACTTGAAGAAAACTAATATAACCACAAGGATAATCATAATTTTTCATGTGAAATATTAAAACACTTTTATTTTTAATGATTATAAGTTTGAGTTTCTTTAAAATCATTAAAAGTTTATATGGTTGTTAATTTTAGAATCCATAGGATTAATCAAAATACACACACAATCTGATCCGAACACTAATATTAATAAAAATATATATTCAATGAACCTCATAAATTTACTCAGCAAAGATTGGATAAAGGGTTTTAACCTTCACTCTAGGTAAAGAGGTCAACAAAATATTAAAAAAAAAAATGAATGCAAGGGAATCACTAGAGAGAGTGTTATTAAACATTGTTTTAGAAATCAACCTTAAACTTGACTTGAGCTGGGTTTAAAAAAAAAATCGAGTGGAAATTATATTGGTGAAACTGAGACTACTCAATTAAAATCTAATTTGATTTTCTTTTATTGAGTGGAAATTGATTGGATAAAGGGCATGAATGTATCTACTCCTTTTGTCGTCCCTGCCTCTTGGAAAATATGGCTTCTTTTGTGATGACCTTTTCTACTGCATGGGGTCAACTCCAAACACATCATTTTGGTGAGATTAGACGACTCAAAATGCCCTAAAAATGCTTCCATTAATTAATTATGTTCATATCCTCACAAAAGTTTTAAATTCTAGGCAACATAAAAGGATGGGAAAATAATGTCCTTGCTCTAGAGATCCTGTGAACGAAACTTGCAAGGAGCTAACATACTCTCACACTCAAAAAATGACAGGTTCCTAAAACTGGACCTCTGATAGAAGGTGTGGCTGTGACCAATAATTATAGCCAACCAGTAGTACTCATCAGCTGAAGATGTGGCTTGATTTGGATCCGTCTTCCACAAGAAAGAGTATGCACTGAAGAAAGCAAACGATCTGGCCATGTCCTCCCTTTCTTCTTTGGACATTGAGGCCATCTGGCAATGGACATCTCAACTGAAGTTTGGATTTGGGCTATTGTATACGTTGTTTTCTGGTGGCTTCTTATGGAGTCCCTTATTTGTTTCTGCCTCTTGGAAAATACTGCTTGTAATTCTGTGATGATGGCCTCTCTTCCGTGCTCAGGTCAAGTCTAAAATATATCATTTGGTGGAAATTAAACGGCTCAAGATTCCTCAAAAATGCTTCCAATCTGATGCAGTTCATATCTACAAAAGTTCTTCCTTTTTCTTTGCTTAATTGGACAAGATTTGAAGGATAAGAAACTAGGATCCTTACTCTAGCTACAGATCCTTTGACTTCAGGAAACTAACATAATTCCCACACTCAAACATGATAGGTTTCCAACAAATACCATCTTAGTTCGAAATATGAGTGCATACCTGTAATATCAGCCCATGACATCGTAACAGTCAATCATCGTAACAATCAATGAAAATGAAATAGTAGTTGCTACTTCCCAGCAGTGCAGCTTGGTTTGTGGATCATAATTTTTACCGACCTTAGTCTAGCGAATTCACCATGTCAAGTTTTACTTCAGATTGTTTTGGACATTCATGTGGTCAAATTCCATAAACTTGATTTGTTGACTTGGAACATTATAAATTCAAGTAAGATTTGATCAGATTAATTCAAGAATTTTTTTTAAAAAAAACTAAATTAACATTGTTTTAGAAAAAAATTATTGACCTGAATTAACTCAATGATCAACGAATTGACCCGACAACTCAATGATTAGGATCTAAAACCGAGTCAAATCTTAAACCGTATTAAAAGGAAAAGCTAAAACATATGGGATGTGAATATGCCTTGAATTACTATAGATTATAATAATGAATTGATTATTTTAACCTTTAAAAAATTGCAATGAACCGCCTTTTAAGAGGTAAAATGATTTTATCACTTGGTTTGTTTGTTATTCTAAAATTATTTAGGAGCATCTCGGTTTTTTTATGATTTTGTTTTACAATAAGTCATTTTATTTCCCTTAAAGAAAAAAAATTAAAGAAAAAAAAACATTTAACTATGGTTTAAAAACTTTTTATATTTTATATTTTTTTTTGTTACAGACTCTATTATCTTTTGAATCAAATTTTCAAAAGCTTGTCTACATGAGCTTATCCATCATTTTACTTAGGTTTTTTCATAATAATTTCTTGATTTTTGGTCCTACATGAGCTTATTCACTTCGCCATCTTCAGGCAGCGTGTGCATAATGGTAAGACAACCTTTTTTTCCCCTTTCTTTTCTCTTTCCTCCTAGCAATCTACGGCTGACCCTTTAAATTTGCAAATTAGCCCTTCAAGTTATTTAGCTTTTTGATTTTGTTCCTTTGTTTTTTATTTTTTTTGTTTTATTTTAATTAATTTTTTAAATTTTATTTTATTTTCAATTCCATCCTCCTTCAATTTTTTATTATTTGTCATATTTGATTTTTATTTTTTTAATTTTTTATTTATTTAAATAGTTGTTGAATTTGTTTTCTTACATGAATATCACAAGGATGATTATTCCACCACTAATATACAATCATCTTCTGATTATACATGGCGTCAACATCATATCTGGTGGATTCCCTTGATTGAAATTTGCGTACCTATCATGCTGGTTAAGGTCTCAAAATTGAACAAAGCATATGCCAGTTGTGTGGTCAATGTTGATGCTCTTGTGTAAGACATAGAATTGTTCCTCTTTTATATTGAAATTGGATAAAGTTAGACAACCACAAATACAAGTTGAACACTTCAAGACACTCACTTGAAAAAAAATTATTATAAGCACAAGGATAATCAGAGTTCTTCATGTAAAATACTAAAACACCTGCACATTGACATTCTTTAATATGCTCTTTTCCCTAGCATTTGCGATCCAAACTTGGGGTATGGAACCGTATCCTAATAAATAGTTCCAAGAGGCCTTATTGAATTTTCAGAGACTCTTCTGCAGCTTGTTTTGGGATTGGAAGGTGACCTTTTTCCTGCAAGCTCTTAACAGTTTCATACAGACACTGCTTCACTGGGGTGAATTCGAACCCCAGATCCCTTAGCTTCTGGTTTGAGAACTTGTAAGGTTGTTTCCTTGGGTTCTTCTCATCTGAGCACCTGCAAATACATTACAAAACTGTTTCTTATGACCTATCCAGTAGTAACCCAACTAGGAATATTCCTTCCACTTGTCTAATCTTTGAGCAAATCACATTTAGAGAGATGAATTGAGCATATAATTGTATGAGATGAAGGAGCAGGGCCCAATACCCTTCTAATAATTTTGTGCAGTATCCAATCATAACTTGGGTTGGTGGAGAAACTCATTTTGGTCCCGATTTGACAGACAATGGGGTTGGTGAGGACCCTGTGGCTCCGCTTGTTTTATGTGGCTTTCCAAATTTATTGATTATTAAAGACTTTTATAACATAGGAGAATGGATTATTCATGATTTTTGGTTCAGATTAATACAAGTCAAAGCTGGTACAACAACCGCCGCACACCACAATTTCATCCTTTGGGTCATTCAAAAGCAGGATCATATTTATTTGTTTTGCCATTTCAAATGCCATTCCCAGCTTTTCTTTCAATTTTGATGGTAGTTTTTTTTAGTGACTAACCATTAGTGATGTCCTAATGTTTAATGCTTTTGTGTCACCTGTTACTCGGTCAACTACCCTTTTATTGAGTAATTACTCCATGAAATTCTTCAAAATAATAGTTACTTACTTGGTAGGAATGGGGTACTCAGGGAAGAACTTCGCAAGGATTTCCACCACCTCTCCACGGTGGAGAACGCTCTCAGAGCAAAGGTAACGGCCGGAGGCGGAAGGCGTCTCAAAGACTAAAATGTGGGCTAGTGCCACATCCCTAACATGCACATAAGCTTGAACAGAGTTAGCATATGTCTTGGCTGAGCCGGTGAGGTACTTGAGGATGTGAACGATGCTAGCATTGACAGTGGGCTGCAACAGTGGTCCAAGCACCAGCACTGGGTTAACCACCACTAGGTCCACCCCTTTCTCCTTAGCCATATCCCATGCAGCTTGTTCTGCCACAGCCTTTCCATAGCAATACCAATTCTGCAATTCCATTTCATTTCAATCCATTACTCTCAGGTTAGGTGTGAATCGAATCAAAGGAAAGCTACCAGAACGGTGTTAGATAAGATGTGACTCGTTGACTTTTGTTAAGTGAATTTTCAATTATAATTAGGCAACTTAACAAAGAAGGGGTTAGCTATACTACCAAATGTCTAAGAAATATGCATGAAAATTCTTTGACATCTCAATTGCACAGAATTTATTGGTTCAGGTGTTAGCTAGGAAATATGACTAGTCGACAAGAAGGAAAACTTGGCATTTAATTAATTAGATACCTTGGTGTTCTTGCAGAATTCAAGATCACTCCAGCAAGACTCATCAATGACAACATCGGGGCCCTTATTGGGATCCATGTACACAGCACCAATTGATGACGTGAACACCACTCGTCGGACTTTGGCCTCAGCCGCCGCAATGATCACATTTTTGGTCCCGTTCACTGCTGGCTCCACCATTTCTTCCTTTAATTATAATCAACAAGCATCTCGTCAAAACCACCACCATTAATTACCATGTAATATTTTTATTAATTTCGAGTGACCCTTCCATAAGTAGAAATGTCACTGCCGAGCAAAGTTTTAGGTGGGGTGGGCCCCAATGGATCCCTCCACCCACCAACTACAAAGTGAATTTGTTGGTGGAGAACGGTCAAGCCTAACGTGAGTTACTGACATTTGTGCTAAAATTAGCTGTATGAGTGTTTTTTTTATTTGCTTTTCTTGATATTCTCAGATCCACATCTTTTAATGACTGGAAAACAAAGGGAAAAACCGAAAAAGGAAGCATACCGGATCATCTGTGACAGGAGAAGCAGTGTGGAAAACACCATCACACCCTTGAATAGCCTCTTTAAGAGACTCGTAATCAAGAAGATCAGCTTTGCATAAAGTTAATCTTTCTTCAGCTCCCTCAAGCTCCCTCAAATGAGAATTCTTGGGATCAGCTGTATATATTTATATATAAAAACAGAAAAACAAACCATGAACATTACTACTACCATTGAATTAATTAAACAACAAAATCTTAAAAAAAAAAGTGCTTAAATACCATTAACTAACCTGGGTTCCTCGCAGTTCCTCTAACAGTGTAACCTTTATCTAAAAGAAGTTTAACCATCCAAGAAGCAATGAAACCACCAGCCCCGGTGACACAGATAGTTTGGCCTTGGCCTGAAAGTGATGAAGCATCAACAGGCATGTTGTTATATTTAGATAAATGTAATTATATGTATACGAGTTTGGTGACTGGGAAAGTGGAGAACAGACAGAGAGAAAGAGGAGAGGAGATGTCTTTTCTTCTTATCTTGGCTTGAAAAGTGGATGTTACAAGGAAAGACATGGTGGAGTGGATGTATTTATAAGGTTAGAAGTTACCATCCTCACCTACTACTGGTAAATATTCGCCTCTGAGAGAGAGGAAAGAGATTCTTCTCTCTTTGTTTTTGTTTTTCTAGTTTTTTCTCTTATTACTATTATTATTATTATTATTATTATTATTATTATTAAGGTTTGTGAAGTAGGAGTATGGGTCTTTGTAATGTGAATCGTCAACACAACGTCACCATGTGCTTTGCTATTTCTCTCTCTTCTTTGAAGGTACATGATGACCATGGCCTCTCTTAAGTGAAAAAAAAATTTGAAAAACTGATAAAATCAAAAAATTAAAAAGAAAATAATTAAAAAATTAAATTTAAAATTTTTAAAAAATTAACCGGTTCAGTTCAATTTCAGTTTTATAAACCTAAAACCAAAAAAACCGAACCGAATCAAACATAAACCGAGCCAAAGTGGTTTGAACCAGTTGTTGTTCTAAAAAACCGAATTGAAACCGACCGGTTTGAACCGGTTTCAGTTTTTTTAAAAAAATAATAATTCAGTTTGGTTATTTTTTTTAATAAAAATCAAATCGAATAAAAAATAATCACCCACATCACCTACCCCCATTTCATTTTGTGTGTGGATTGGATTTAATTCAGTGTTTTAAAAGAATTAACGAATAAATCAATGTCAAAGCATTAATTAATTAATACTCCTAGACTAACAAAGAACCTGGTGACAAAAAAATGTGAAAGAGAATTTATGCTGTTTTTTACCCATTTCCTGTTTCTCTTTGCTTTAAAACGTGACCAACTTATTGCATCTTAATTTAACTTAATAAATTAAGAAATGAAACTATGGTGACAACCCTAGCGCACAAGGGTGCTAGGGTTATGTGTTGGTTCATTCATGTTTTTAAAAAAAAATTAAAAAAAAAATTATTTTGAATTTATTTTAAATAATTTTTTAGATATATTTTATTTGGATTTATCAACAGCTAGCACTCCAAATTTTTGTGGTTTTAATCCATAAAAACTTATAAAATATCTAATTATCATAATAAGTTGATCAAATTTTTTTCATAAGAAGAGAGGTTGAACCCCAGGTAAAAAATGGAGAGCCCGTATGTATGGGCATCCAGGAAATTTCCAAGTATGTTGAAGAGAAGCACGTAGAGTAAACCATACTTCTAAGAAATTTCCTTCACCAGATACGTTGCTTCTTCTTTTTCTTCCCTTCGATGTCGGTGGTGAGCTTCGCTGCCACTTATGAGAAGAGATCAAGCGAAGGTTTCTAGGCTTTCTTTATCTTTTCTTTCTTCATGGTTTTTTCTGTTGCTCCTACTGCCATGCTACTAAGCATGGAGAAAAGACAAGTCAAGGTGGTTGATGGTGTTTAGGATGACTTTTTAGGGCTGATCAGGAGGAGTCGAGGTTGCTGGGTTGTTTCGGTTCTATTCGGGTTTAGTGAGGGAGGCAACGACAGCTAACCAGAGGGAACTGTTGTTGCCGACGTGCTAGAGAGGTTATTGTCCATGTACGAGGCCAGTGGTAGTTGGAGGAGCTGTGGTGGTGAGCGGACAGTGATAGGAGAAATGAGAGAGGGAGGCTACCATGTTTTTCTTCTCAATTTCTCTTTTCTTCTCTGATTTTTTTCTCTCTATATTTTCTAAAACTGCATGTTTTTTTTTTTCCAGTTCTTTATTTCTTATTATTGATTATCCCATCACATTCTAAAACCTTCCACGCCTTATCTTTTAGTTTCTTTGTAATTATTTCTATTTTTATCCTTGTTTTATTTTTATCTTTAAGTTGCTCGGAGAAAAGGTTAGAAATGTTCAAATTAGTCCTTCATTACTTTCTTAATTATTATTGTGCTCACTTATTTTTTTTAATTTCTTCATGTTTCGTCCCTTTTTTTTTTTAACACTTCAATTTTTAAAAATTCATTAACATGGAAATTATAAGCAAAATGGTTAAAAATCATGAAATTGCTAAAATTTGACCGAATGAATTACGTACATTGGAAATATATTAATTTTTTAGATTTTTTTGCATGACAATCTCGTTGAATCACCATTAATATATAGCTAGCTTCACTAACGTTCCAAAAACCCATAAAAATCTTCAAGATTTTTGGATTGTTTTGGAAAATTCCTTAAAAGCATCTTCTAGTCATCATTCGTAATCTGCAATGAATTTAGATTTGGAATTTTTAGAATTTCGAGACTGATTTTCTTGATTTTTTTAATATAAATGATTGATCCATATATAGTTATTGTTGATTTGTATTGATAGTTTTTAGGACAAAAGTGTCCAAGAGAAGATTTGTGTACGATGAAATTGACATTTTATTTGAAGTAAAACTTGAGAAACCTTATACGTATCCTTTCATGATTTCTGAGGTTTTCCTAACTGAGAATATTTAGATGAAATAAAATGGAAAAATTACAGACATTTTATCAATATATATATATATATATATATAGCACAATATACGCAACATATGTTTTATTAATTGAATTAATAAAACATATTATTATCATTTTACTTGAACTCCCACACAACTTTCTCTAAAATCCAGCCCATATTAGGTCAGATCTGGGGTGTCTGGATCCTTGGATTAGGCTGGTTAAATTATTATTTGTCACCATCCACCAAACAAATATATTAATTTATTGCGCAAGTCAAAGCGCGATTAATAATAATCAAGTCATAAGAAATTAAAAAAATAAAAAAATAAAAAAATAAAAAAATTTCTAGTTCCAATTTTCTTACTTGCATTTTCTAACACACATGTAAATTTATCTCTTAGAAGTGGTTGTCCAGTCATGGGTCACGTCCAGAGTCTGTAAGAAGGTTTTTTCTCTTTTTTTTATTTGATTGATGTTAAATTTTACAGGGTTACTTTTTATTATTATTTAATTAAATAAAAAGAGTTATTAAATCAAGTAAAACTCATGATCTGGATCGTGAATTTATAAATTAAGTTATAAATCTAGATCAATTCAATATACTATTGATTTAATATAAAAAAACAAATGTTATCTTGAAAAAAAAATTTAAAATCAAATCATATTTTTATTAATTATTTAAGTTATTTTTGGACTCGTCAAATTAATCAGGTAGTGTATTACTAACTTTGACGTGATTATTATACGGATCGTGAATTTATAGATTAAGTTATGTACCCGGATCAATTCAATATACTATTGATTTAATATAAAAACACAAATGTTATCTTGAAAAAGAAATTCAAAATCAAATCATATTTTTATTAATTATTTAAGTTATTTTTGGACTCATCAAATTAATCAGGTTGTGTATTACTAACTTTGAAGTGATTTAATTGATCTACACCAGACAATAAATCAAGTTGGAGAATAGTTGGAGAATTTTAAAATTAACTCGCCGAGCTAAATTTAATAATAATGTGAAACAATTCCCTACGGCCTAGAAACATTTCCTGGTAAACTAGCCGTATCATCAAATTCAATAAGCCACCACCGAACCGCGGACCACAACTTCATAAGTGCCGATGCATACAAAATGATCCATAAAGTCTAATGAAGAATTTGGCTAGTAATAACTGAACTAATTAATCATCCATGAATTTACGCTGTTCAAGAATGCTCACCAACAAACGTCTAGGGTTTGGTCTCCTAAGGCGTCTCCGAATCAACGTTGGAGGCCTAGCTAACAACAAAACAAAACACAGGTGTGAAAGTCAATAAAAATGAGGGTAGCACACAGTGTATAATCCAAGTGGTGTTTGTGTTTTTGGCTTGTAAGAGTAAACGAAGACCCGCCCATCGGCCCATGGTTCAATTACTTCAATAATCTTTTTAGATCACATCCTTCAACAATCTCTAACGTTTACTTCACTTCGTTTCCCGCTGACTACCACTTTGTTTACATGTATTTAGACCGGGTTTCAGCAATGGACTGCTTGATTTAATTCTTACACGGCTGCACCTACCGCCGTGAAGAAAAATGGTAGCTGAAAGCCTATCACAGCTGCAAAACAACCAATACTACTACTTCTTCTTTTCATGCCGGCAATTTACCCTTATAAACTCAAGAACGCAACGAAACTTTTCCATAAAGGAAAGCTCTCTTTTTCTACCCGGATTAAGTGGCTTCAGGTACGGTGTCTGGATCCAATTAATTGGGGGTGCTGGGTGTCAACACCCATCGTTAAGCACCTATTGTTGCTAATTCAGCACCCCCAACTAATTAGGGTGGGTGGTGTTATTTATATATTTTTGTTTGGTATTGGGCATGCTTAGTAGTAGTTCCATGAGCGAGTACAGGTATCGAGCTCAACATTTTTTTGAAAAACTTTCAGAACTTCACATGGATTTTTTGATATTTTTTGTGACCTTTGCGTATATCTTTTAGTTTTTTATATTAATTATTTTTTTTTTTTAGTCAAACACAACTTAAAATATGGACTTACGTGTCCCTTTTAACACTGGTTCAAACCTCATTGATTTCGTTGGGTGACAACATTGCATGCCAACAATCATTTCCAATCAAAATTTCTTGGTGCCAATCTTATTGCCAAAAAGAAATTTTGCAGCAGCAATCATTTACGTCAGATTATACATATATTCTGCGTTCTTGCCCTCTTTAAGATGTCTTATCTACATTTTTTAAAATTAAATAAAAAAACAATAGAATCCCCAACACTCACAATTTAATTATCCCTTTTTTTCTTTCTGGTAACTCTACAATTGACTTGTGTAAAAGTTTACCTAATATCGTTTCAAAAGGAGATTAGGGACGACGACAGAGGAGACTCCACCAACCCATTTTACAACTCCAGTCCTTGGAGAGGAAAAAACAAGAAGAAGAAGAAGAAGAAGAAGAAGAAATCACCATTTATTTACAGTTGCCGAAGACTGACTGATATTCTCATAGGTGAAATCTGTACAGTATAGGCAATGAAACAGGCAGAGTGAAAATGAAAATCTTATTCCCACTTTATATATAGATGTTTGATTAAAATTAGAATTGTAAATGAGTTTTTTCAAAGAAAAGTATATTATTTTTATTTATTATATATTGATTATTTCCACCACCATCATTACCTCAGTCATTATTGTTGTCGCCACCATGATGGTGGTGGTGGTGATATATTTTAAAAACATGTTGTTACAGTCGTTCTTGTTGTTGTATCATCAATCTTTTACTATCCTCGTCACTTTTCTTCCACCGCTACTACCATCTCCCGTGGAGGTGACGATAATTTTGTAAAACATATTATTGTTATTATTATTATATTATAATTATCAACCATCTAGTCCTCCACTGTCACCACCGTCGTCATTATAATAACTTTTATAATTTTTACTATTATCATCATGAATAATTTTCTAATTATTATTTATTTCCGTCTTAAAATCAAGGTATTAAAAATTTTAAGTTTCATCTTAAAAACAAGGTTACTGTTCCGAACACAATATTGAAATTAAAATATCATTTCAATCCTTACATTCCCATTCCAATTCCTCCATTTCTATCTCCAACCTTTGTTAAAAGTTATTGGTTCAGGAACTGCCATCTTACACGAGCCATTAACGGAAAAAAAAACCTAATTTGATTTTTTTAATTGATTTTTATTTTAAATTTATCTTTTCAAATTAGATTGATTGAGAATTAGGTTTCATAATTTGTTTTTATTTACTTTCTATAAGGTTATTATAATATTATAACTCGAATTGTAATTTGACATGTTAATTCGGGTTGGCTCAATTCAATCCATATGTTGTTATCTTAATATTATTTTTAAAAAAATATTATCTTGAGTTTTTTTAGCCAAGTTATATTTTTGGGATAATCCGAGTTACTTTTAGAGTTGTAAAATCAACCTCCGCGTGCGTAGATTAAATTTTTTTCCATCAAAAAAATATTAATAACATCTAAATATTTTCTTCCATTCAAGACAAATCTGAACCTACCACAGTGAATTAACTATATATAATTTTTCTTACTAGCTCCTGAACTGAGGCATCCCTTAATTAATCTAAACTAGACTTCAAATTTTGAGATCGGAAGCTACGGCTTCTGTACGAGAAATTAGTAGTAGCTTTAATGTGGGAAGGAATTTCCACAGTGGTCCGCCTTCTTTCGAAATTGGTGCACTTGATCTAGCCATCTCATTCCCACCTAACTGGTAACTTTGTGGGTAGGCAGATGACTGCTGTTTTGAGTTTTTAGTAAAATATACCCTTCTGATTTTATTCGGTTAGACCACACAAGATTTTCTTGATTTTTTTTTTTTTTGTTGAATTGAGGTTAGCCCTTTAACTTTAACTTTATTTTTTTTTTATCATAAACCGTTCTTATTGGTAAAAAAATCCATCAATCGTTATTTCAAATCACCTGTTTTCGTGTGTGTGTGTGTGTGTGTGTGTCAACAACCTCCACAAGAAGACTTTTCGAACACTTCCAAAAAGAAACAATTGGAGGAGCTTCAAGGATAAAGTTGCCGGTTTGGTTAGTGTGGAATTTAGTATGATTCGTTTGCTTGCAAATGATTCTCTATTTTGATTTCACTCGATTAGAGTCGAGGGGAGAAGGTTAAAGAAGAAAGTCCTATAACTCAATTTTTACTGGAAGTGATCACTGGCATTGGAGATTTTGGTGTAATATCCTACGGAGAGAAGGGGATAAAAATATAAGCATGTTGGATTTTAGATCCAGTTGTAATGGAGAGTTTGGCAGCGATGTATTCTTGTTTGTCGACTGTAGCAAGTGTCCATTAACAAACTGGTGGCCATGCTTGTCAACATTCAACAAATTCGAGGTCGTGTACATGTTAATTCATGGAGAAATTCCTATTGTTTGTTCATTTACAAACAGATGGGAGTTAAAAGCTAAGAAAAGGGAAAGTGTTTCTCAAGATTAGGGGTATTGGCAGGAGGTTAATAAATCTTCTAGAAAAGTGAAAATTGAGGTAGGAATTTTTCTCCATGTCATGAAAAGTTGCATGCCAAAAGAACCTTTCGACACTTCCATGCATTTGGTGATGATATCAAGAGTCTTGAAGAATGCAATCAAATTGAGGTCTAAAGACTTGATGGGATGTGAGGGAAAGATCCATTACCGAAGAGGCCTAATCACAAACCATTGTTCAGGTCCAAGCCGAAGGATTGCTTGGATACACTACACTAGGGTCACAAAACAAAAGATAACCTTCAAGTTGCCTAAAACAGAGTGACTAAAACTGGCACTTGTTCTATACTAAACCACACTCACAGTTTTCCTATGCCTCTCCGCCTGCTGTGCCTGTACGCAAGATTCACCAGTTTCTAGTCAGTTTCAGGTGAAAGCGAAGAGCTCGCTTCCCCCTGCTGTTCCCTCTTAGGTCCATCTGAGCCATGAGATTCATCACCCCCTCTGGAACTTTCATCCTTGGATAGGGTTGCACCAACTGGCATGGTCTGCTCAGAGTTGAAGCTACAGAACACGATATCAGCTTTGGGACTTCCATTGTCAGATGTATATACAGTCTCTGGCATTGCTTGCTTGGAGTTGTTATCAATCCTTTGTGGATCGTGAATCTTCAACCTGACAGTAGAATTTTCACCATCATCTTTTGAACCGCCGCCTGGCCCAGGTGTGTTTTTACTATCTTCTGAACCATTACCTGGCCCAGATGTGTCATGATCCGCAGGTTTGTCAACACGAATTGGTTCGTCATGGACAGCACCATATGCAGATTTGCCAGCAAATCTTCTAGCGGTGGTTCTGGAAATGCTGGCAGCTCTCCTCCTGGCATACCATCATACATTTCAGTCGGTAGCTTACCACATGAAAATCATAACACAGACTTCATGAAAGCATGCAAGCCAACCTTTTTGAGGATGAAACAGCCTTCGATTTTTTTTTTGACTCTGACTTGGTTTCACTTTTCACTTTTTGCAGTCTGGTAACATATTGCAAAAGCAAAGCACAGATCAGACCATGCAACAAGGAATCAGAAAATACCTGTCTACTAACTATGGGAAAACCATGATATCAGTCTTATTTAAAGAACTAAAATGATAATCTCTGAACTTACATATCAGATGAAGTACCAGGTTTTGGAACATCAATCTCCTGCCCCTGCAAACATTGTTAGCACAATTGCAAGACAGATAATTACTTCCCGGAAACAGTTCTAGAACATAAAAGAAGGGAAAATGTGGAGTATAGAATGAGGCAAAACACCCACTTGAACTGGAAAGATACCATCTTCAATGAATTCCCATCGCTGCT
>Ga0325401_1003979_pt1 | contig 13761 bp, 5 predicted proteins | sample PopdelMetagenome_FD_205666 | JGI IMG/M metagenome (GOLD analysis project Ga0325401, IMG submission 205666) | Populus deltoides microbial communities from Bellville, Georgia, United States - Xylem-PdKOR-R2 | ecosystem: Host-associated > Plants > Phyllosphere > Stem > Wood/Secondary xylem | place...
TTCTACAGCGTAGAGCCTCTTTGGCATTGCTTTTCTAAATAAAAAGGACGTTGAGAAGCAATACCAGAAGGGGCCTTTGGTTCGATAGAATGATAGCCTCGACAGTCATGCGAGAACCTGCAAGTCTGACTGCAGGTATTCGTTATAGCCTTGTTGTGTTGGAAAGGAGGAGATTAACTTAAGGAAAATTTCAGAAAATATGCCATCTCTTAAGATTCCAGGAAGTTGTCTTACAAAGCTGCAAAGTGTACAAAGTTATATCCGAGCTATATGAGTTGGAGGATTTGCTGGAACATCGGAACTTCCCTACAAAGTAAAACTAACTTCAGTGGCATTGCATGGGGCTAAGTTTAAGGATATGTTTGTTTTTTTTGAAAATTAGTTTTTAAAAAATTATTTTTAAATTTTTCGTGCTTGTTTGTTATTAGAAAAGTTGATTAATAAAAAACTTTTTGGTTAACAAAAAATACTTCCCAGTCAGCAGAAAATAATTTCCAGTCAAAGAAAAATTTAGTTTAGTTTCTAAGAAAATATTTTCTTTTTTTTGTTGTTGTGTTTGTTTTCTGGAAAATGGTTTTCGGAAAATCATTTTCCAAACGTTCATGTATTTGTTTGTCATTATAAAAATTAGTCAACAGAAAACACTTTCCAGTCAAAGGAAAATTTGGCTTGGTTTTCAGGAAAGTGTTTTCCTGGGAAATTTGGGTGGAAAAGACTTATCGGAAATTGTGAAAATTTTAGAAATGTCATTATTTACTGATTATATCAAATTTGATCCTCAAACTTTTGATTGTTATATATAATTTGTTTTGAATATTTATTTTTCAATTTCATCTCTTAAAATTTAATTTTTATAGTAATTTTGGTTTTTATTTTTATAATTGTTATTTGCTTTTTCCTTATCATTTTTTTATTAAAATTTTTTATTTATCAAATTTGGTGCTCATTCTTTTGATTGTTACTTAAATTATTTGAAATAATTTATGAAATGTTTATTATTATTATTTTAATTTCTTCATCTTTTATTTTTTTTAATTTTTTAGCTTTGATCTCTATTATTTTTATTATTTATTTATTTTATTTGAGATAATTTATGAAATTATATTTTTTTCAATTTCATTTTCATTCAACTTTTTAATTTGTAAGATTTGTTACTCATTATTTTAATAAACTTGAAAAAAATAAAACATTAATAAGTTATTTTTCAGATCATTTTCCATGACATAACCAAACACTATAAAGTGTTTTCCAATTTATTTTTCGTTACACTATCAAACATCAAAAAATACTTTCTTAAAATTTACTTTTTAAAAAAACTACTTTCCAATAAATAAATAATATTTAAATTACTGCGACTTTCCTATAATTGTTCACAGAGTTGCTATTTGGCTGCGATGAATTTTTTTGTCAGCAGGTTATTCCTAAAGTAATATATTTCTACGGTCTCAGTTAAATACTAATAATATTCCCACGTATTATTTTGTTAGAATTGTTGCCGTGCTAAAATTAAAGCCCTTAAACGGTTATCCATCCTTTGTACCGTTTGTAACTTTAATTTTTTTCAAAAGGTAAAATTTTTTTTTGATATAATATTAAAATTTTATAATTAAATGATTATAAGATTTGAATTTTGTTATTTTTATTTTTTTTAATTAAAATATAATGTTAACATGTGAACATTTAAAGTCTAAAAAAATTAAATAATTACAAGTTTAAATCTCACTACTTTCAATCTAATTAATATAAATTAAGCATAAGATAGTGTGAATCAATACAAGTTTTAAACTCAAATGACTTTTACTTTGTAATAGTGTATTAAAAAACAATATAAATTATATTTTGAGAAATCACTTAATAGTTTAAACTTTTAGATTTATAAGGTTCTTTATATGATATCAGAATTTTGATTATCAAACAATTACGAATTCAAATCTCACCATTACCATCCTCATTTTTAATTAATAACACAAGGTAGTGTAGATTTCTTTCCAGTCCAAAAAACTTTTAATTGAGGAGATATATTAAATCAAGAGTAATATAAATTAATTTAAAAAAGCATAAAAAAAAGAATCTAAAGAAACAAAATAATCTCATAAATAGGAACACAAATCATTACAAATGAAAAAACTTAATAATAACTTCAGATCTAAGAATTAAAGAAACAATCAATAATTTTTTAATTTTAAAATTAGTTGGCCTCCATCTCAATGGTTATATGGACCTTATTTAAAATTCCTGAAACTTATCACAAAAAAGTATAAAATCCTTAGATTAAAATAAATAAATTTATACACTTTTAAATTAATAAACAAAAGTTGTTCATTTAATGATAAATTGTTAAACCATTTATCTGAAATTTACAATTATTTTTTAGCATGATTTTAACCAATAATATTTTAATTATATAAAATAAAATATTTATCTGATTGTATTAAATGAACTTGTATATTTAAATTAACAATAGATAATATAAATAAAAATATAAATAAAATTGATTGAATAAACTCACGTTATAAAAAAATATATATATAAAACCATACATATTAGGATTATTATTTAAAAATAAATATTTTTTATTTAAAAACATAAAAATCATCTATATAAAACAAAAAAAAACAAGATGCGTGAATTTGCTTTATAACTTGAGATTACATCAACAAAATAAAAGACATATTATGACTAAGAAACACTGAAAGGTAAATTGCAAAAGTAAGAACAGGAAAGGAAACATTATACTATATTTTAAAATGCGCTGGAAAACATTGTATATTTACTCTTAATATACTGTGAACCACACTATATAATTATAGATATAAAATATTTGTACCATGAACCACAGTATAAATATAGAATATTTGCATCATGAACCATACTGTAACGTAAGAGGGCGCTGTCTTTTCTATTTTTTAATAAAAAAATGTTCCTATGATGTATTATTTTTTTGTGTATTCTGTGCCAAAAGTTATTGGATTTGGCTTGTAGTCACACCCAAATCGCTTCCAACAGATGTTGAGTTTGGCTTGGTAGCAACACCTAATGTTATTGGGTGTGGCTTTGAGCCCGACCCTAATATATCAAATTTTAGTTCTTTGCCTTCGTCGATTTTTTTCTTTTTCTCTTATTATTTTTTTTCATACGGTGAAGAAAAAACAAATAATTGGACTTGGTTATATTGCATTGTATAAAAGTTGGGTGAAATAATTTTTTTTCATTTGAGGTTTGATTGATTGAATTTTTTTTTTTCTCTTAGTGTTAGGCTCTGTTGCTCAGCAGGAACCAAGAGAGTTGGGCCCTGCTGCCAACTTTACTCATTCTAATTATCAGGATCCGACTACCTAAGAAAAAAAGATTTCTAATAACAAACAAAGCGAGGAAAACGATGTTTGCGTATTATTTTGATGTGATGATATAAAAAATAATGTTAAAAAATAAAAAAAATATTATCTCAATATATTTTTTTAAAAATATATATTGACAAATAATCATTACATAATAATATAATAACTAGCATATTGACTCGCGCTCCGCAACAGGTCAATAACATTTTTTTTCAAATGCAAAAATGTTTGAATTGGGTTAAAAGCACTAAATGTATTTACATCATCACTATCTTCAAATAAAGTATTTTCTATAATAGAACCATGAATAATGCATAGAAGAGCAGCACCCAATACACCGACAACTAATTTCTTTTCCTTTAATTTCTTTTCCTTTTAAGATGTTTTTAATTTGATTTTTTTTCCTCTTTGATTTTTTTTCTCTTATTGATTTTTTTTTCATACTGTAAAGATAAATAAATTGGTGTGACTTTTTTTATATTGTACAAAAGTTGAGTGATGATAATTGTTTTTTATATCAGGTTGGGTTGAATTATCTTATTAAAACATGTTTATTTTTGCATTTAAAAAATGCTTTAAAAAAATTATTTCTATTTTTTTACTTCAAATTAATATTTTTTTTATTTTTTTTTATTATTTTGATGTGATGATATAAAAAATCAATTTAAAAAAATAAAAAATATTATTTCAATATATTTTTTTAAAAAAAAATATTTTGAAAAATAACAATTTCGTAATAATATAATAACTAGCATATTGGCCTGCGCTCCGCAACAAGTCAATAACAATTTGTTTTTTCAATTGTAAAAATGTTTGAGGTGGGTTAAATGCACAAAATATATTTGCATTATCACCATCTTCAAATAAAGTATTTTCAATAGTAGCACCATGAAAAGGGTATAGCAGAGCAACACCCAATACACCAACAACTAATTTCTTACCCTTTATTTTTTTTCCTTTTAAGATATTTCCAATTTGATTTTTTCCTCTTTAGTTTTTTTTCTTTTGTATTATTGGGTTTCTTTTCATATTGTAAAGATGAAATAAATTGATGTGATTTTTTTATATTATAGAAAAGTTGGGTGATGATAATTGTTTTTCGTTTCAAGTTAGGTTGAATTTCCTTATTAAAGCATGTTTGTTTTTGCATTTCAAAAATGCTTTAAAAAAATTATTTTTTTTAATTTTTTTCTTTACTTTAAATTAATATTTTTATATTATTTTGATGTGATGAAATAAAAATTCAAATTTAAAAATAAAAAATATTATCTCAATATATTTAATTTTAAAATTTTTAAAAATAACCTTTATGTAATAATATAATAACTACCGTATTGGCCCGCGCTTTGCAGCGGGACAATAACAATTGTTTTTTTCAAATATAAAAATATTTGAGTTAGTTAAATGCACAAAATATATTTGCATTATTAGCATCTTCAAATAAAGTATTTTCAACAGTAACACCATGAAAAGGGTATAGCAGAGCAGCATCCAATACTCTAGTAACTAATTTATTTTCCTTTATTTTTTTTCTTTTAAGATATTTCTAATTTGATTTTTTTTCCTCTTTAATTTTTTTTCTTTTCTCTTATTGAGTTTTTTTTTTCATGGTGTAAAGAGAAAATAAATTGATGTGACTTTTTTATATTATACAAAAGTTGGGTGATAATAATTGTTTTTCATTTCAGGTTGGGTTGAATTTCTTTATTAAAGCATGTTTGTTTTTGCATTTAAAAAATATTTTTTTACTTCAAATTAATATTTTTCTTGATATTTTTGTATTATTTTGATATGATGATATAAAAAATCAAATTTAAAAAATTAAAAATATTATCTCAATATATTTGTTTTTAAAATTATTTTTTAAAAATAACCATTACATAATAATATAATAATTATTATATTGGCCCACGCTCCACAATGGGTCAATAACCAAAAAAAAATTGAAATGTAAAAATGCTTGAGTTGGATTAAATATACGGAATGTATTTGTACCATCATCATTTTCAAATAAAGTATTTTTAACAATAGCACCATGAAAGGGCATAGCAGAGCAACGCCCAATACACTGACAACTAATTTCTTTACCTTTAATTTTTTTTTCCTATTAAGATATTTTCAATTTTATTTTTTTTCTTTTCTCTCGTTTAATTTTTTTCCATGCTATAAAGAGAAAATAAATTGATGCGACTTTTTTTATATCGTACAAAAGTTGGATAATGATATTTTTTCATTTGAGGTTGGGTTGAATTTTCTTATTAAAGCATGTTGTTTTTGCTTTTCAAAAAATTTAAATTTTTATTTTATTTTTTTTCTTCACTTCACATAAATATTTTTTTATGTTTTTGTATTATTTTAATATGACAACAAACCCAAAGAGCTAGACTGCTCAAACCCAAGACTATTAGATCTAACTCAGTCGCTAGACTAAAAACACTTAAAGTCACGCTTTATATTTTTTTATCTTTAAAATAAAAATTTTTATTGACCCGTTATGAAGTACGGATAAAAATATATGTGTTATATAACAATCTCAATCCAATAACTAATTAAGCTATTAGATGAGGTTCCCAGCTATAATTTATATTATTCTTGAACACATTCCCTCAAGTGAAAGTCTTTTAAACTTGAAACTTGTATATGCCCACATTACCTTGAGCTTAATTTTTATCAAATAATTGGAAATTGTGAGATTTGAACTTGTGACCGCTTGGTTATCAAGGTTCTGATACAATGTCAAGGAACTATCTCGATCTAATAGCTTAAATTTTTATATAAAATTTTTAGATATATATAATTTATATTACTCTTTACCAATATAGTAGAGATTAGTCGACAATATAATTATTGGATATGTTTCTCTGGTAAGGATCAAACAACCAGTTCCTGAGGTGATTCATACCTATCCTAACTCAACTCCCCACTGGTCAGAAGAATTGATTCCCCATATGAAGCCTTGGACGGCAACTGCGTGTTCATAGATTGCCAGCAACTGAAAAGGACAGAATTCTTGTCATTATGCCACGGGTAGTTTATTCAGACAATATAGCAATGAAAGAATAGCCACGTGCCCCAGTTGTGCAAAAGGGCAACGGAAATCGAGAACGTGGAGGGCAACATGCAGAGCAAGGGGCACCAGGTTAAAGCAAGTGTAAGCACTGGAAGAGTGGGCAAACCGTAAAATTAGGAGATTTCTTTCTTGTTTTTTTCATATTTTTTCATAGAAGTGCGGGGCAATATACAACGATTTGTGTAAAATCCTGAAGAAACATAGGAAGCCAATACAATTCAATAGTTATAGGAGCCATGCTTTTGTATTCATCTTTTGTGCTGGAGTGAGCTGCTTTTTATTACTTATTACTCGGGTCAAGAAACACACCACAACTAGTAGTATTTTATCATCAAGATTGTCTGTCCAATCAGAGTCACAGCAGGTATTCAGTGTGATTTTCCCTAGAGCATAAATGAAAAAAAAAATAGATGAACATAAATACTTTTAAAAATTAATATATATAAAATAATTAAAAAATAATAACTTTAAAAAAAAGTTAAATAAGCACACACAAAAAACAGGCTTGTGATAAATAATCGTTTTTTTAAGCTGATAGGGTGGGCGACATGTTTTCTGCCCTAATTATTTTGAATAAATAAATAAATAAAACAACCATTGCATCTTCTAGAATTCCTCATATTTCAGCCACTAAGGCGGTTGGAAAATCAGGGTTCTTGGTTTGTACTCTACCCAAATCTAATTGAGTCTAAAAATTTTATATCCATTCAAATCAGTTTAGGTCGACATCCATCCAGTTCGGGTAAAACCACAGTTTTAAAACCCGGACCAGCCCGACGGGTCGACTCAGGCTTAGGACCGGTTCGGGTGGAGGTAAAAACCTGCTTGGGAGTTGGCCTGGTTAAAACCGGTCGACCCGGGACCCGGTCCACCGGTCAAACCCGGTCTCTCTTTTTTTTATATATATTAGCAAACATTAAACGACGTCGTTTTGACCTTTTTAAAAGGCCAAAACGTTGAAGAAAAACGAAGCAAACTTAGAGACAAATCAAAATCTAATTAACGAAAGATGAAATCAATTTTAATTAACGAAACAAAAGCTGAGGAGCAGAGGAGCAAAAGACATCTTGACTCTTGATTACTGTTGTTTCTCTGCGAAAAAGGTTTGAATCTCCTTCTTTCACTCTCTCTTTTCTTTATTCTTGGCCCTTTTTTGAATTCCTGGCATTGATGTGTGGAGATTTCTGTGCTATAAAATCGACCGTTGAGGTTAGAAATTTAAAGGAGATTAAAGGAGACTCAAAGAGACAGTTTTTTAAGGAAGAGCGTGGAGACTGATGAACTGACTCAAATGGATGGGGCTCTATCTTCGTCTTTGTTTATTTCTACAAATGTTTGTTTTCTTTTGTTAAAATGAGATTGTTTTGAGTGTCTGTGTTGATGCATGCATGGTTTTGCTTTTCTTGTTAACAAATGATGTTGTCTGGCAAAATTTATCCTCTTTTTTTAATTTTGTTAGTGAAAGATTTGATCTTTTGGGGTAAAGAAGAAGAAATTTGTTGTTGTTTGAACCGATATGTTATCTTCAAAATTGAAGAGAAGAAGATGGATAATTTCGATTTGATTGGTAACTAAGGGGGTTTTGTCAAGCTATTTTTTTTGGGTTGACCCGGGTCAACCCATCTAACCCATGACACGATCACTAGACCAGGTCGATCACCGGGTTGGGTTTCAAAACCATGGGTAAGACTATAATTCTTATTGTTTTTTTATTTGATTTGTTTTAAATTATTTTATTATTGTTGAAAGATTTTGTTTAAAAAAATCAACAATGACAAACACTTAGTAATCAAACATCAAACGTATTTTAACTAACTATTTGAGTCGTGCTCTGCCATTGGTCAGATATTTTATTTATCAATAAAAAATTAACCATGTAGACTTCTTCGATGCATTTTTTTACATAAAAAAATAAAAATATAAATCAAAACATTTCTACACACGTCTAATTAAATAAATCGAGAGTCATTTGTGTAAATAAATGGAGGAAAAAAGTCATTAATAATGACTAAAAATAAATATGGAAAAATTAAGAGACAAATATAAATTAAGATATTTAATTTCACAACACAAGACATTTACGATTATTGTGTTTAATTAGTTTGTTAAATGTAATATGTTTTACTAAATCAAATAATAATAGAAACCAACACTCACGTAAAATTGATTAAATAAGATAAAAGAAAAACAAATATTATGTATATTTGCACATATTAGAAATACTATCCAAAAATAAGTATTTTTTATTTTTAAAAATAAAGTTCATATATATAAAATGAAAAAAAATATAGATGAATCATAATAACCTCTTCAAAAATTAAATACATATAAAATAATTAAAAAATAATCACATTTAAAAAAAAAAGGTAAATAAGCACACATAAAGAAATTACAAAGAAGGGGTGTCAATTGAAATATAAATTAAAAAATCATTTTTGAAAAAGGTATTGATTTAAAACAAAAATATTAAAACTAAAAAAAAAAAATTGGGTGTTATTAGGCCCGGTAAGCCAAGCCAAATGCCTAATGGGGGATGTTATTTTTTTTAAGCTAATGGGGTGGACGACATGTTATTTGCCCTAATTTTCTTGAATAAATAAATAAAACAAATGACTCATCTTATAGAATCAAGGTTGTCAAAAACGCTTTTTTGACACGACACGAAACATACAATATAAACTCGACTCGTAAACTCGAATCGTAAAATCGGAAGTAAAATTTTTTAACTAAAAATCGTAAAATCCCAAGTAAAATATTTTAACTGAAATCATAAAATCGCAAAATAAACATCAAAACATCTTAAAATAATCGGACAAGAATACAATATGTAATTGCACATGCAAGCCCGATAAATAGTATTAATGCCCAACTCATAGAATAGAAGTTGTCAATCATTGACTTTGTTCTAGCCATAAAAGACAAGAACATGAACTTACCAATTCCAGATTCAACCTGTATTCAACAAGGTAAAAATTGTACAAGCCAAAGTCTCAGCAAAGACAAAGAAGCCAGACAAAGACGCCAGGCAAGGCTCTTAGTATCAATTGCCCTGCTGCCACCAAATACAATGCCAATTTCCAAAGGAATTGAAATGTTTGTTTCCCAGTATTTAAACTACAGAAGTATGGCAAGTGACAACATGTAATCTAATGATTTACAATTTATAAAAAGGCAACAAAAGCACTGTAAAAGGCATTCCAATCCAAGACTGACCTATCCAGTAATACACATTGAGAATTAAATGCAAAATATAAAAAACCTTAACACATTGAAAACCAGCAATCTTAGTTACAAGAAATTACAACACACAAAAACAACAAGCAAGAAATTAAACAGAGCCCTCTTGTATAAGAAATTTGACATGAACTACCTCACACACACACACTCTTTTCTTGCATTCACATTTGAAAATTTTCATGCTTATCAACAGATGCATGTATTTCATCAACACGTCTTGGACTCTCAAATTTCAATGAGAATATAATATTTCAAGGCCCTACTAGCTAGTAAAACAATGAACTTGACTGGATAAAAACATAAACAGGAAAAAAGCTAGTGGTGGAAAAAGAAAACCAGATCCATGGAAGTGCCTTGGCAGTGAACTTACGAGGAGTTTCCACGTTTATACAATAATGCAGCAGGCTTTTCTTGTGTCCCAGTACTGAAAATAAAGTAAGGCAGTCCAAGAGTGCAATCCTGGCTGGAATGCTTCGTTGTCTATGCAAAATTGCAGAATCTGCAACACCAAAGCAAGCAAGATCAAACACAGATTCAGAGCAGTGCAGCACAACTCCCCCTCCGAAAAAATACCTAGCACTCCAGTAGCAAACCAAGTAATAGTAGAATACCCATAAGATAAACACAGATTCACAGAATACCTAGATAATTTTTGTCTATAATCACCACCATTAGACAGAAAAAACAAAGCTTAGGATTGAGAATCAATTCTTACCTTCGTCTCGCCAAGAACGTTTCGGATCGGGGGAATATGATTTTTTAAATTGCTGGGGAAAGGGAAAAGAGGAAAGGGGAAAGGGAAAAGGAGTCGGGGAGACTGGGAGAGTGGGAGATGGGGACTTGGAATTTGGAAAGAGAGTGGTCACTGCCTCACTGGTGCTGCGGTGCAGTGATGCCGAGTCAAAAGAGCATTTGCAATTTTGCATTTCTAATTGTCTGCAACTCTGGTTACTCTGCATTTGTCATTTGGTGAAACCGTGAAATGGTAGTGAAAGTAAAAGTTTTGATTAACTCGTTAAAACATTATGTTTTTTACGAGTCAACCCGTTTTTATGCGAGTTTGACCGAGTCAACCCGATTTTACTGGTTTTCGAGTTTTAACCCCGATTCTACACGTTTTTTGTATTTTAACTCGTAAAATCGAACGTTTTTACGAGTTAAAACACATTTTTAACAACCATGTATGGAATGCTCCAGATTTCAACCGCTAAGGTTGCTGGAAAATCAGGGTTCTTGGTTTTCTGGCCTGTAAGCTCTTTTTTAATTTATTTTTAACCCAAAACACTTGGAATAGACCATAAACTCCTTGATCAACCTATGAATAGGCATACAAAACAACATAAAAACCCTAAACTTAAAATATCCCTGAGCTTAGGTCTAGTTTTTAGGCAATTTTAAGGTTTAAAAATACCTAAATAGAGGCCCTGTGACCAAATGAAACCCATTCGTACCAAGATAGATAATTTTAGTGGTTGGAATCATTGTCAACGACGATTTTCTCTCTTTAACATCTAAATCCGACGAGTCCCTCTCTCTCATTTCTCTAACTAGGGACTGTGATATAAGGGAAATGAAGTTTTGGATCAAAATTGTATCGAAACCTTTAAAGAGACCTAAATTATATTATTTGTAAAGATGAAGGACCAAAGAGTGTTTTTTATGCAAAATCTAAACACATCACCCATTTTCGGGTGCCTTTTCCATAGAGGTCCTTCTTCTTTCAACATTGTCTTTTCCTAATAAATCATGAGCAATTGGAATTTAATTTAGAGTTAAATCACAAAAAATAAAAGTTAAATGATTACATTAAGAAGAGTAAAATGCACAATATATCCACGGTAATACGTGAATGTGTGAATAGTACAACAAAGTGTTTTTATCTACAGGGAAAACACGACACACTTTAGAGTTTTCTATAATCTTTTAGTGCTGGTTGTTCTATTTTTTTTCTCCTAGTTTTGAATCCTTTTTGGTTTGATTAGATATTTGATCCACGCTTCATCATGGGTTATATACTTTTTTTCCAGTAAAACAAATGAATACACAAGTTTTTCCAACGTATTTTTTGATAAAAAAATTCTCAATCATAAATCAATGTGCTTATATGTGCATCTATTAATTAAATCGATATTTAATATAAAGATAACTAAAATTAAGATATTTGACTTTGCAACACGAGTTATGTAACCAGTCGTGTTTAACAACTTTATTTCCCATATTTAATGTTTTATTCAATTATACAATTATTCATGCCAATAAAATGTAAATAAAAAAAATAAAACTATGAAGTTCAACTATAAAACAATCCAATGTTGAATTACAAAATCGAAAAAAAATAAAAACTTGTAATAAGTGCTTTTCAATATTTCATAATCACAAGACCAAATATTTCGTATTTGATAAACCAGTTAAGCCAGTTTATGCACTCTTCTCGTGATATATAATAAATGGTTGTGAAGTGTGTCTTACGCTATCTAAAAGGCACTGTCGAGTTTGGCTTTTTTTTATGCTCTAAGAGAAATCACACTGAATGCTTGTTGTGACTCCGACTGGGCAGACAATCTTGATGACAGGCGCAATATTACTAGTTATGGTGTGTTTCTTGACCCTAATCTTATTTTCTGGAGTAGTAAAAAGTCTTGAGTTGTCTCTCACTCTAGCACAAAAAAATGAACACAAAAGCATGCCCATACAACTGCTGAATTGTATTGGCTTCGTATGCTTCTTCAGGATTTACACATCACGTTGTCTATTGCCCCGCACTTATGGTGCGACAACATTAGTGCCATTGCATTAACTTTTAATCCTGTCTTTCATTCATGCACAAAACACATTAAAATTGACTATCATTTAATCAAGAGAAGGTGGTTAATCATGATATCTAAGTCAAGTATATTTCAACGCAAGACCAGATTGCAAATAATTTGGTCTTTTAATTGTAATCTTAGAGGTAATTTGGTCTTTTAATTAACATTAATTGAAAAAACTATTTTATTTTATTTTTCAATTTTATCCTTTGATTTTTTTCTGAATAGGGTTATTATAGTCTCGAACAAACGTTTATTTTAGAATTGATATTTGAAATTATCAGCATCTATTTTTTATCATATTATTAAGTAAAAATTATTTTTGAAAAAAAATGTTATTAGACCCGGTTGGGTCCATAAACCGAGTCAAGGGGTAACTAGGGTCATTCAATATATTGTTGTCTCGATACTTAAAAAAAAGTTTCCATGTTGATTTTTTTTATAAGTTAAGTCATGCTTTTATCGGATTAGCTTTTATTCAGTTTAATTAGAAACTCTCACCAAACTAGGAGTCATGTAGAGAAGTTTCAAGATTTATCTATTTGTTTGGGTTTAAAAACATCACCAAAAAATCTCCACACTCTTAGGTTGTGTTTGTTTTGCAACTGCTTTTACGTTTGAGGTGCAACAAATACAACAAGGTATTTAGTAACAAATCAAACTGCGTTTTCTACCGTAGTATCCACTAATTATATAGCTTTTGTGCATGTGATATCATATACTTTGCAGGTAATTGAATCCATCGTGTATATGACTATATGCACTTGTCATAATGGCAGCTCTTCCTTTGAATTCTGATGGTTTTATTGTTGCATGTAAGTGTGTGGGTGTGTGTGTGTGTATTTTAGGAGTATAAAATAAATAATCTCCAGGAGGATTGTCATGTTGGTAACAGGAAGTAACAAACATGACTAATATTAAGTGAGTACATTATGTTTTTTAAAATATTTTTTAATTAAAAATATAAAAAATAATATTTTTTAGTTTTTTAATTATTAATAACAATATATTAATTTAATGTTTTTTCCAGTAAAAAATAATGTAAAATAAATTTTAAAAAAAATTTGTAACGCCAAAAACAAACGCTCAACAAACCTTTCAATTTACAAACATATTAAACATCTTTTACATTTCTTGAAATTTTGTTTTATAATAATCACTTGTCTAATGATTCACTTGCATTTTTTTTAACCTGGTCATCATGGCAAATATTAAGCCCAAATCTGCAAGACTCCATGGACCAGAGCACCAGCCTATTAAAACCCGAACGACCAAAAATATGGGCTCGTTTCAATGGCCCATAAGACCC
>Ga0325401_1003981_pt1 | contig 13757 bp, 7 predicted proteins | sample PopdelMetagenome_FD_205666 | JGI IMG/M metagenome (GOLD analysis project Ga0325401, IMG submission 205666) | Populus deltoides microbial communities from Bellville, Georgia, United States - Xylem-PdKOR-R2 | ecosystem: Host-associated > Plants > Phyllosphere > Stem > Wood/Secondary xylem | place...
AATAAAGGTTTACATGTGGCGATAACATAGAGCACGAGGGCTAATATTAAGAAAGCAATATGTCAAGGAGATAATTACTAAATCATATATAATTACTGCAATATAAAATACCATAGATATATGATTTGATTCGTGTTGGTTATGGAAAATAATCACTGCAATAAAAAATACCATATATATATAGGATTTATTGGTGCTGGTTATAGAAGATAATCCCTGCAATAATTATTGCAATATTTTCTTAAATAGTACGTATAGGGATTATCTATATAAGTGAACCTACATCCATATGTTCGGGGGAGGAGAAAAATTTACAGGGGGCAAAGAGACAAACAAAAATTGAAGGAAACACAGAAAAACCCTAACCCTATTTCTCTAGCAAAGAAGCCGTAGCCCCTTCTCATCTTTTAAAAATAAAAACAACAAAGCAGCCCCTCCCTTTTGAAGAAACTAAGGATCTCTCTTTGGCTAGACACTGTCCCCTCTCTTTTTCACCAGAATCCCCATTCCCCTCTTAGCCGTTCCACCATCGCCATCTCTCCTTCAAAACGCAGTAACTCCCCTCTCTGTTAGTCCCCCATCTCCATTCTTCCCTTGCAAAACCAGAGAACCCTATTAAAGCCACAACCCCTTTCTCCTTTTACCCATAGCCAACCATCTCCCCGATTTCCTCATCTCACTCTTCTCGACAGCCCACTCATTTCCATTTCCTTCTAACAATAACGAGAGAGAGAGAGAGAGCACCTAAAACTAGTCCCCCTCCTAGCCATTCCCCTCTCTCGGCCATTTCTTCCCCTGCACCCGAAGCAGCCCTCTCTGTCAATGTAGCCCCAGACCGGCCTCTACCGAGCCCCACAGCAACAACAACCATTTCTTCTCAGTAGAGACAAGGCGGGAAGCATAGGATAGAAAACCAGAGAACAATAGGGACGAGTAGAAGGAAAGAAGACAAACAGAAGAAAACACAGAGGGACCAATCAGCATGCCTTTGCCATCGCCTTTGTCCCTTTGTTTCCGTCTCCAGTTTCTCCTCCTCTAGCGGTGCAACATTTTCTTCCATAGGTATTAGCCGAAGCAGCAGCCTACAGGAAAACAGAGAAAGAACAAGAAAACACAGAGGGAAGAACATCCATTCCGCCGGCACATCACACCTTCATCATTGTCTTCGTCGTCTCCAGAGAAAGCATCGGCAAGAAGAGAAAGACAGAGACCAACACCAGTTACCAACGTTCGTCGTTGTCTTCAGAATCAATGATATTGACTGGTTGTGCGCAAGAAACTGCAGCACCATCTTCTTCACCCGTTTCAGCGCCAGGTAAGTTTCCATGCATTCTCTTCACTTTGCATTTTAATTACATAGCTACTGTGCATGCCTTTTGTGTTTACTGTTCAAGTGAATTATAATTCACTTGAACAGTAGCTGAGCATTTTGTGTCCAAAGCAAGTGACCCGGCCGGATCTACTGGTTACACCTTTTTTTCTTTCCAAAAGAGAGAGAGAGAGAGAGATTGATGATTTTCTAGCATATTTATTTTAAGGTCTGTATTTTTTTTATTATAAAAAAATATATCAATCTCGCATTTAGAATACCTAGTTTTTAACGCAAATACAGCAAATATATATATATATATATATATATATATATAATGTTTTCATGCATACAACCAATACCCTAACATCTTTTTGAATTTTCTCTTAAAAAAAACAAATATTTGTAGTTTTGAAAATATGTTTTCGCATGGATTTCTTAAACACAACAAAAAATTATTTTCTTGCATTTCTGAATTTTACAACATGTTTGTAAAACTCCAAAGGGTATTGGCAAATATTCTAAAAAATACAAAAATCTTATTTTTTGGGGGGAAGTTATCTATTATTCCGTTAATGTTTGGATAAAGAAATCCCAAAATGATGAATATCCAAAATATTATTGGAAATAACTTGTTATTATTCACCATTAATGTTTGGATAAAGAAATCACAAAGGGATGAATATGCAAAATATTATTGGGAATAACTTGTTATTATTCGCTATTAATGTTTGGATAAAGAAACCCCAAGTGGTTAATATCCAAAATATTTTTTTAGGAATAATAAGTCATCATACATCCTTGAAAGAAGCCTTGATTATAATCGAGGACATTTCAATTTTTTACTCCACGGTTTACGAGCCGTGAGAGTATGAAATACTAAGGCAAAAATATGATTTTAAAGCGCCATGAATTTTCTTAGATTTTTGTTCCTCCTCCTTGCGATTTACGAGTCGCAAACTCTTAAAATACTAAGGGAAAAATGAGCTTTTAAAGCACATGGAATCTCTTTGGATTTCTATCTTAATAAATTTAGTTTGAATCAAACCTAGAAAAACTGATGGGATTAAAAAACACCAACACAATAGCAATTACAAAGCAAACCAAACACCAAGCAGCTTATCTTAGGTAGGGCGTACTAAGAGTGCTAATACCTTCCCTTTACGCAACCATTCCCTTGCCTTATAATCTCTGAAGGACCAGTCAGGTTTTCTAGTGACCATAATACTAGGTGGCAACTCCTTTACACGAAACAAAAACCCCGAAATCAATCGTGGATCGCCGCTCCGCCGCGAGGGTGCGACAATTATTATGTTTTGATTTTGTTTATTCATGTTCCTCATCTTCATTATGTTTAACTAAATCTATTTTGTCAAGATTAAATTGGTACACTAATGGTATAAGAATAAGTATAGTATAAACTCAACACGGACTTTAATGTTTGATACTAACATGTTTTGTATTTGTTATCTTACTTACTATTAATACCTTACTTGTTAAATGGTTAATCTAGATTTGTGTTGTACAACCCTTAGTACAACAAATACTTGATCCTTTCATAACCAACTGTATGGTATAACCAACATCTGTGTTATGAAAGGAACTTGATTTGTTGTTGACATAAGTTATCACCATGAATACCTGACAACATTTACAAGTATTGACATTACTCAAATAAGATAATTAATATGACCATGTTAATACGTTATAAATCGATTGGAACCTTCTTTGTGTGTGATTTCCTGTTAAGTAATAAAAAGAGTTTATATTATACTTATTTAAAATACCATTAGTGGATCCCTGTGGTTCAACCCCGATCTTGCCGGGTTATTTATTACTTCAATACTCCTGCACTTGGGATAAGACATCAATCTTTTGATCATGTCAAAGACCAATCTCAAATCAATGAAATGTTAAAGGACCAAATAAAAATAAAATTGAGTTATCAAAGTAAAAGAAAAAAACCAAGAGGAAAAAAAAAGAACCATTATTGAAATCTATATTGATTCCTCTCACGTTCAAACAATAAATTGATGAATTTTAGTTTTTTTAATAATTATAATAAATATAATGAATGGGAGAAAATATAAAGATTATTTGGTATTCGTATACATTGTTAGCTATTAGATATAAATAAATTTCAATTGGATTCCACATGTATAAAATGAGTATGTAGAAATTGTGTAATTATTCTAAAAAGAGTAAAGGAAAGGAACAAAAATGTAGCAAAATAACAAACATAAATGCAATTAAAAAGAGATTATTGGATAATGATCTTTTGCTACATGCAAGTACATAAAACAAGAAGTCTAGAGCATTAAACCAAAAGATCCAAGAGGCATTGTGGTTCATGGAACTGTTTTACTACAATAGCATGTTAATATAAAACAATATTTTGTACATGATAGCTGTTTGCACTTTAAAAAAAATATTCTTTTGTTATATTTTTTATACAATTTTCAGTCAATCGTTTATATTGGTTAATTTATATGAATTAACTAACTAATGTATTTTCAGTCAATTATTTAATTTTTAGCCAATTTTAATACATATTTTTTTGGTAAAAAAAGAAGAAGAATGGAGGTAGGTTATCCAAAATCTCACCATGACGTATTGTTTTTACTAGATCGTTCACTCGCATTATGCCACGCGTTGGAACAATTTTTTTTTAACATATAAAAGAAGCATACATGCATTGCTAATATTTTTTTAGTAATTTTTCATTTAAAACCATATGAAGGTTGTTATTACCCATTTTTGACCCCATAAAAAATCAAGAAAAAAAGAAAAAGAAAATAAAAAAATACAAGAGGATACACATGAAGAAAGCTTAGAAAGTTTCCCAAGTTGTTGGTAAAAGACCAAAATGACAAGTGAAAAAGTTGAAGGATCATAATGTACAAGATTGATAAAATTAGTGATCCAATTCTGATTGATAAAAGACTCATTCAATGAAAATATTTTTTATTTAGGGTAAAGAAATACAAATTTGGATGAGTAAGGACTCAATAAGAATTTTGGAAGGCTTAATTAATTTTATTGAGGATTTAATTAGAAGGAAAATCAATTTTTTTTGGAGTCAATTTGAGTGTTAATTGGAAGAAATTGAAGTTTGGGGACTGAAATTGAATTTTAGAAAGTTTAATTGATCAAATTAGGGGTTTAATTGTGAAAAAATTAAAGTTTAATGGCCAATTATGGGTTTAATTTAAGAAATTCAAAACCAAAGACCAAATTGTAAAAGGCTCACGACTTTAAGGGTTGAAATTGACCAACTCAGTGGCCAAATTGAAGAGAATTGAAAGCTTCATGATCAATTAACGGTCCAAGTGCACAAATCAAAAACCAAAAACCAAGATGAAAATGACGCTAAACCTTGGGGTTGATGATTGAGTTTGACATGAGTGAAATTGCTTGAAATTAAGAGTTTGGGAGGCAATTATGGGTGTAATTAAAAGCAATTGAAAGAATAAAGACTAAAATAAAATCTAAAAGATCTCAAAATAAAAACCTTTAATTTCTAAGGGTTTAACCTAGACGATGTGTCGTTCACCCACTATTTATCTTTTTCCATGACAGTTTTAGATGATCGGGTTAGCTCCTTCCAAGAGCTCATTGTAGAGTTCTAGACCTCCAAATAGCACAAGGTTTTCTACAAATGGAAGAAGAACATCCCTTCTACAACCCCATTTCCATGAAATTGGATGTTTACATCCTAATTCTTCCATAAAAGTCTGTAACTTCTTGTCATTAATCAACCATCACTATAATTTCAGATTCTAGGTTGATCGATATGGCATCTTTGAAAGAATAAATGTGAAGCTACAAACCTTTACATTAAGCAATGTTGGATCTAAATGAAAGGTATGTGCCTTTTCTACCAACTTCAGGTGGTTTTCAATGACGTTTACATGGAAATTGCTTTGGCAAAACCTCGAAAGTGGTCAATCCAGTTAACCTTGACTGTGACACCCATTTCACAAAAACCACCTATTTTTTCATGTGTTCACGTTTAAAACCTTCTTAAAGGATTCTTATCAATTAATTTAAAACCTTCCTCTCAAGATCAAAAGACAAGAAATAACTCATTGCCCTCCAAGCCTAACAAAACCACCAAAGACTCCTAAAACCAAAACCATAATTGCAAAATCAGCCTAGTACAAGAGCTTGAAGCTATTAACTTTTTTTCAAAACCCTCTCATTTGATCAAAGGGCTAAGCTTTGATCAATTTTTGATTGAATCCACCTAAAAATCTAGAAAAATCCTATAAATACCCCTTGAAAAATCAGAAAAAAAAAAGACAAGGAAAAGAAAGGAGGAGAAAGGAGGAGAGAAATACTGAAAACAACCCTAGTTGTGAAGGTTCACGAGCCTAGCACAAGGGTCTCATTAGCTTTGAAATGTTTGAAATTGATAGAGGCAAAATTCTTTTCAAAAGTGAGCAAAAAAGTAGCAACTACTATTTTATGTTTTGAAGGTATAAAACCTCATCTAACCAAGCAGGTGATATCTGTGAGGCACACCTCTAGCCTTCCCTTATATGCTTAATGATGTTTTTAAATATTTTTTTGGTGTAATTTTGTTTTTGGAATTTGTCAAAGGTAGTGGTAAGTGTTTTATGGCTTTTTTCTAGGTTGCTAATACATGTTTTTGGTTCCTGAGTTTAGCTTAGGTCTCAAGTGTTTAAAGAGTTGGTTTTGAATTGAGTTTTGATGTTTTTGTTGGTTGATAATAGGGTCGCAGTTTTGAAATTTGAAATCTTATACATGTTTTTGATGATTTGAGATTATTTGTTAGTGTTTTTTTATTCAAACCTGTTTGTTTATGATAATATGGTTTGTTAAGGCTAAGAAAGCTTGATTGGAGGCATAAAATGTATTTTCTAGGTTTGACAGTGTTTGTTGGGTTTTCTAGGCAACTTAGGTTCATGTTCTTCATATTCATCCGAAGAACATTGTCATTAGTGCTAGATTTAGGTCTCATTTTGATTTGGTTTTAGTTCCTGCAAGTTTGTATGTCATCATTAGTAAATAATCTAGAGTTTTCATGCATCAGTAACATATTTTTATGGGTTTTAATCTTAGAGCTTCAATTTTAAACCGAAACCTTTTTTTGACAAAAATCATGATGTTTGAGTAATAATTGAAGTAAATGGATACTTGATTTTTGATCTATGTTTGATTGCGAACAAAATCTTGTCTTTTATTGCTTGAAATCTAGTATAATTTGATGTTTATGTTGGTGGGTTTGAGTTTAAATGTTCTTCATTGTTCTTCATGTTCTTTATTTTTCATTGTGTTTGATATGTTTTTGTTAGGAAAGTTTATGTTTATGTGTTTTTTTAGTCTTGATCCATTTTCGGTTAATGGTTTGTTTTGGTTTAGTTTTTAGGTTAAACCTTAGTTTGTGGTTCGGTTCATGGTTGAACCAGTGTTGTTTGGGTCGACCTGGTCTTGTCAAGATCGGGTCAAATGCTTAAGGATTTGTTTGGTTTGCCGTTGTTTTGATAAAAGGAATTTTGGTTTAAGGGCATGTTTGGCAAACACCTCTTTACGCATGTGTTTGACAGTTTTGTTTTAAATAAAAATATGGTTTTGCCAAATATGGTCCTAAAAAAATTCTCTTAAAAATCAAAAAATGATTTTTGCTTGTTACATACGACTCAATTATTAATACAAAATTGCATTTTTATTTATAAATTTTTTTTAGCATGGTTTTAGAAAATATATGTGTTGATTTTCCTTTGTATTTGTTTTTAAAAATTTACAACAAATTTGTAAAATTTCTTAAGGATTTGACTAATATTTCAATAACTCTAAAAATTTTAATTCATGAAAATTATTTGTCAACATCCTAGTATAAATATTGGACCTATAAGTAGGGTGGTATTTAAATACCAAGAGTTGACTAAAAAATTTTTAAAATTATTTTCAATATTCATGAATTTTAATTGAGAGTATTTTTCATTACAATATACGTTCTGAAAAACTCTTTTGGCTTCCAGGATAGGTGAACTCTGTTAGGGAACCTATATGGACCCTTCCTATAAGAATCTATCTAGGCATACGAGCTTATAATAAATTCAAAATGTCAGATTTATTCATAGAAGTAAATCTTTATGATGAGCCATAGGCAGACCGCTGGTTAGGAACTCATCAAAACCTTTAAAACCATATCTAGACCACACAATGCCAGATTTACCTCGAGTAAGGTGTGTTAAGGATGTTAATACCTTTCCTAGTCGCAACTAGTCCCTTACCTTTTGAATTTCTGATAAGACTAGTACACTTGGGTCTCCTAGTGACCCTAAACCAAACAACTAGGTGGCTACTCTTTGACCCTCGACGTCACATTCCTCATGTGCCCACATGCGATAGAGGTTGACCCAATGTGACTCGATCGACTTGATGGATATAAAGACAACCCAAACAAATAGTAAAAACATAGTTTGATTAACAAAAATTCAAGACAACATATTTTTTAAAAAAATAATATTGAAACGACAACATATTGGATTGATTCGGTTCAACTCGAGCTAATCTGCCAAATCTATGACACGAATCATAAGACCATGATAAATTCTATATAAAACAAATCAAAACAAATTATGAAGCTTAATTTCCAATCAACTCAATATTGAAGAATGTAATTGAAAAAATTAATTAGAAAAAAAAATTAACTTGAGTTAACTTGCCAAACTCGTGACCTGGGTAATGAGATCAGGGTAACCTCATTGAAAGTAAGCAAAAAAATGACCTGAGTCAACCTGGATTAATCTGCCAAAACCATGACTAAGGTCATAAGACTTTGATAACCCCATAAAAAGCAAATCAAAACAAATTATAAAGCCCGATTTTCAATAAACTCATTGTTAAAAGTTGGAAATGAAAAAAAAAATCAATGTAAAACTAAGACACAATAAAACGACTTAAATCTACCTGGGTTAACCCGCAAAGAACGTAACCCGAGTCATAAAACTGGGATAACCTCATGGAAAGAAAACCAAAATAATCATGAAGCATAATTCATAATCAATCCAATGCTGAAGACTGAAATATAAAAAACACCAATTTTAAAAAAAATTGAGTCAGCTAAGTTAACCTACCAAACCTGCGACTCTAGTCATGAGACCGAGATAACCTCATAGAAAGTAAACCAAAATAAATGCTAAAGTTGAAGGATAAAATTAAAAAAAAAACTCAAGTCAACTGAGTCAACTCGCTAAAATTATGACACGGGTTATGAGATCGAGCTAACCATGTTTAACGCAAACGATAATAAATTATGAAGTCTAATCTTCAATAACCTAATTATTGAAGAATAAGGTTAGGAAAAGAAATATAGATTTAGAAAAAACAAACCAAAGGAAAAAAAAAAACACTATTGAAATGAATTGTGTTTTGTAAGAAGGTGCACAGTAAAAGTGTAAACCCCGGAAAATAAATAAATAAATAAATAAAAGTGAAGAAATTCATACATATGGTTAAATAAAAACAGGAATTCAGAAATTTTTGAATATAAATTTCTGGGCGAAATAATTCGAGACATTATAATAAACCTGGTACTGTTGAGAGTTGGATTTAATTGAAGAGAATAATACACTTAAAGGAAAAGAGGGGGCCTAAATGCAAATAAAGGAAATTATAGAGTATAAATACCCTCTCCTCACCAAAAATAATCTGCAGGAACCATAAGGAAAGAAAATAGGGAGTTTTGTACCCATTCTTGCAAAATCAAGAGAGAGCCACTAAAATTTCAAGAACCCATCCAAGATTAAGGGTATATAGATGGGATAAACACTTGTATGCAAAGGATTAACAAAAAAATTAAACAAGAAGAAAAGTAAGGAAGGAGTTGAAAATCTTCAACTAGTTGAAGATCAAAATCTTAATTCGTACCGGGTAAGGTATTCTAAACATGATCTTAAAAATTCATTTTTAATTTAATAATGAATTGATGCCTTGATATTGAATTATAAGTTAGGGTTCTTAGACATGAATTAGGGAAAAAGTATTTATTATTAAAATTAAGTTAATTGATATGTGGTATGTAGTTTATGAAAGTATTGTGTGAAGGGAAGGGGGTGATGAATCTGGACAGACTCGTCTCCTGACTTTTGATGAGATTTCGGGTAGGAGGATGAGAGAATTAGGATCAGGTTCCTCATAGAAATTGTAGATTTGAATGTTAGCTAACCAAGGAAACTAGTCTTGCTCAATTTGGAGATGTAGAACTCCAGTTATGAGTTACCAACTGAGACTGAGTTAAGACTGATTATGTAGGGCAGAAGGACTGATTAGTTGATGAGCAATATTGACTATCTTGGAGGCAGAACTGGGTTCTCCTTCCTTCAGAGAACTTGTAGCCTCGTGTCTTAGCTTTTTAACAAGATCAATCTCACTTAAAATGGAGTTTTAGAACTTTAGATATAGTTAAAAATTTGATGAGTGTTTAGACAGTAACAATTCAATTGTCTAGACAGTAACAGTTGGACATTAACAGTTCAATGTCTAGACAGTAATAGTTGGACAGTAACAGTTCAAATATCTAGACAATAATAGTTGGACGGTAACAGTTCAATGTCTAGACAGTAACAATTGGATAGTAACAATTAAAAATTGGATAGTAACAGTTCAAAGTTAGACAATAACAGTAGACTTTCACGTGAATACTATATATAAGAATATAAAAGAATTGAGTTATACGAACACTTGCACATTGAGATACTAACTCTGAAAATATACATGATATATGTATGTATGTTATTATGAGGAAATGAACATGTATAGAAAGTAACATATGAGTAATGTATGAATATGGATTCTCTATAATATCAGCTTGAAGGAATCATAACCAAAAAATTCCTTGTGATTCAGGAGTAGCAACCAGAATTGAATCTTCTGTTAGGGGAGGTCACGAGACAAGCAAAGCAGGTGCGTGATTTTCCCTCCTATTTGCACTTATACAATTTAAAATTCTTCTGGTGAATGCAATTATTATAAATATCGTGTTCAATATAAATAAAGTCTAGTGTATTTGCAAGATTAGTTTCGGCTAATGGCATCCGTGATGGGATTGCCGGGAAATGAATTGCAAGATTAGCTTCGACTAATGGCATCCGTGATAGGATTGTCGGGAGATGATTTACAAGATTAGTTTCAGCTAATGGCATCCGTGATAGAATTGACTTTGCAAGGTCACCCAGTTCATGCAAGTAAATAAGAGTATTCAAATTAAGAATATGCAAATGAGTGTTAATTGGGTTTAAAAGATCTATAAGTAAAATATAAGTTCTCTGTTAGAATTCTTATGGATCCAATAGAAAATTAATACTTTATTCGTATACATTACATGAGTGCATATATATATATATATATATATATATATATATATATATATTCTTTATCAACATAATGGTATATTTATTTATGTAATAGGTCCATCAAATATCTAGGAAGATCATTAGTTTAGGACTTTATTTTGTCAAGTTTATGTAAATATTTAACTTAAACAAAAGGAAATTAACGCGTTTATGTAGTATACTTTTGTGTAAACCTTGATGTATTTATAAAAGTTCAGCTTAACATGTAATATTTCAGATATCTTATAACTAACCCTTTTGAAATGTTTAAGAACACTTATTATGTTGTAAATGCTTTCTTTGCATGTTAGCATTCCATTTCTTTTAAATTTAATGATATGATATGTGGACCATGTTCATATTGAATTTACTCATAAGATATATATATATATATATATATTGTGTGGATTGTATGAGGTGTTGAATCATGATGTTTGATATAAGGTCCGGAATTATGGGACTTTGTGATGATGGGTTGATTGAGTAAATTGATAGTAGTCGATAACTTGGGATGTCCTAAATGTAAACGAAACTCTGCCGAATTTTTGGTAAATTTAAAAAAAAATTGCCCTCAAATTAAGATAATATGTTGGGATCTTTTAACATTGATTAAGTCGTATAGTCGGACTGTTATAAAAAGCACCACCTCTTTTAGTTTATACTACTAGACTGAGAACCCATATTATGTCGTAGGCTGATAGTGTTTTAAAAGAAGCAAGAAGAACTTGATACTCGAGTCATTAACTTGACTATATCCAATAAGATCAGTTAATTTAATAATCTGATTTAAATTGAAGACAACAATAGAAAACGAACCATAAAAAACACCTGGCAATACTAAACAAAAAACCAAGACATCAATATCATACTAGTAAGGAAAAGAAAGAAAAGATCACTGAAGAACCACCATCACTCGACCATGGACATCGCCCACAACAAAAGGAGCTTGCTAAGTTGGTTCAAACTCCACTGCTAAAGGATGCAAGACAACATCGAAAAAAGCTGTATGGTTCGCTAGAGCAATGCCTTATAAAAGCAAACTGAACAAAACACAGTGAAATGAGTATCCATCTATATTCAATTAATCAATTTATTTAATTAAAGAAAAAAATATTTTGAGAAAATATATCTAACAACGAACAAAACATAAAAAGACCCTAGATAACCCAACTAATTAAAAAAATAAAGGATGTAGCAAATATATATAAAAAAATAGAGCTTAATCTTCAATAAACTAACTATCAAAGGATAAAATTTGAAAACACATTAGCTTAAAACAATGATAAAAGAAAAGCAACCCCTAGCGAACATCTTTAAGCTGAGTTAATTTTTCAAACTAGAATATGTGGAATTCCAAAATAGAGTTAACTACGAAGCTCAAATCTAAATCAACTCAATATTGAATGATGTAATTGAGTGTAAAATAACACAAAACTAAAAAACAATTGAACGAAGCAAAAAAAAACACAATAAAAAAATAAGGACAAAATATGATAGGAAAAAAAATAATCGAGCGTGAAATCATAAAAAAGCCACACTATAAAATTATCTTAGATTACATAAACAACAATTAAAAAAAATAAGGACTAAATAAGACAAATTAAAAAAATCAAACGAGGATGAAATTAAAAAAAAATCAATTCTCATGAGTTATTTCAAATAAAAGAAATATCAACAAAAAGATCAGGAACTAAATAAAAAACAAAGAGAAGTAAAAAAAAATAAAATAAGGATGAAATTGAAACAAATTTGGATTTTCATAAGTTATTTGAAATAAAATAAATATCAATAAAAAGATTAGGGACAAAATAAAAAAAACAAAGAGAAGCTAAGGGGCCGATTTAAAAAATTACAGGGCAAGGTGTAAGAATCAAAGAGTAGAAAGGGAAAAAAAGAAAAAAACAAAAATGGTCATCGGAGTCAAATTAGAGGTCCGTTTTCTACACATGCCACTTCTACATGGACAAGACACCAAGATGAATCTAATGACGCTCCGGAATGGTATTTTTGGTTGCCAAAATCAACTGCACGAGCCGTCCTAAGAAGGTCGAGTGGCTGATGCGCTGACGCTTTGTTATTATTATTTTTTTTTGTCTAAAATCCCTTAAATTTATTAAAAGACAAAACTAACCCTCACTTTACCCAATAACAATAAAAAAACCAATAGTACAATAACTAAAATACCCTCATATCCAAAGCATACAAAACTAAAACCGAAAACAAGGAGGGATTTTTATTGTGAAAATAAAAAGGATAAGACGAAAACACCTCTCCTAGCCAACTAAAATATTTTGTATATAAGGTTAAATTGGTTAGTTTACTGTTCACTTTGTAAGTAAAAATACAAATCTACCATTCAATGACACCAAACAATGCATTAGTCTTACGAGTATTTATGATAATTTATTATGCAATTTTAAAGTAAATACCTATCTTACCCTTGATCAATTTAAAAATATCAAAATACCCCCATTAAAAAGACAATCATGCCCTTAATCTCTAGCTAAAAGGGTTTTTTTTTAAAAAAATAAAGTGGTAAATTCATTGTTCCTATCCACAATTAAAAGCGTCTTAAAGAATATTGAATTCACCTTTTTTTTTTTAGTTTTTTTCTTTAATAATATCCAAACATATTTAAAAGAATCCTTCCCAACATGAATCTTCATAAATACAATCTTAATATATGAATTACATTATTTTTTATTTTAATAAACAAAGTATTGAGTTTTTAATATTTTGCACAATATGATTATAATCATTATAGTTGTAAAATCTGATCTGAAATAGAGATTGAGATCGATTTTAATTTTTTTTATTTATAAAAAAATTAAAATAATATTTTTTTGATTAAAAAATATATCAATATATAAAAAATTAAATTTTAATCAAATCAAGTTAAGATTTATTAAATCATAAATAAATTAAGTTATTTTTTAATGGAGATTGGTCAAAACACTGGATCAACCCATTACCTACCGGACCTAGTTTTAAAAGTAATCAATAGTAAGATGGACAATATAATCTATTTGTAGACATGCATTGTTGATTTTTTTAAAGAGAGAAAATGGGCCAAAGTAACATAATAA
>Ga0325401_1003983_pt1 | contig 13753 bp, 3 predicted proteins | sample PopdelMetagenome_FD_205666 | JGI IMG/M metagenome (GOLD analysis project Ga0325401, IMG submission 205666) | Populus deltoides microbial communities from Bellville, Georgia, United States - Xylem-PdKOR-R2 | ecosystem: Host-associated > Plants > Phyllosphere > Stem > Wood/Secondary xylem | place...
TTTTTTTTTTGTGAAAAGTGATTATTTGTTTCAGTTTGTACAGTGGGGTTTCTACTTTCAAGTCATAATTAGGGCTAATTTTTTTTGGAAAATTGTGGGCCTATTTTGTCTGCTTTTATTTGACCTTCATATTAATTTCTTCAAGGTCTGATAGATTATTGTGTTTTCTGTTAAGTGGATCGTTTTATATGTGGGTATGTAGTAAAGGTCAATGATCAATCGAATCAGGTTTTGGGGTGATTATCTGGCTTTTCGAAATATAAGATGGCATGAAGCATGAGGTAATACAATGCTAATTTTCTTTGATATTTTTCCCTGTTATAGTGGTTCACAGGTCCTTGATGATATTAAGTCGTGGTAAGCTGGTTCTGAAGTAGTTTGGCTAACCTGATAATAGGAATTGATTATCAATGAATAGACCAACTTTGGCCGGTGGAGAATTTTGAAGGGAAATCAAAGAGACACATAATGTGGGAATGTAAGGTCTGAGATACAGGCAGGGTGTTTTATTAGGAAAGAAAAATGGATTGCTTCTTCTCTATATAGTCTTGGGGGGACAGGCCATTTATATGCTGAAAGTTATCTCTTGTTGGAAATGAAGGGAAAATCAGTTACGGTTGTCTAGGTTTTCACAGAGAGGAGAGGCATGCATTGTGTTGCTGAGGGTATCTGACAAGCTAAACTACTGTCTTGAGTTTTACCATAATTTAACATAATATCTTACTTAGGCCTGCTGTTTATTTTTAACTAGATTATTATTTGTAATGAGCTTAGTGATAAAACATCTATATTTTTCTGAATTTTATCATAATTTAACATAATATCTTGCTTAGGCTTGCTGTTTATTTTTAACTAGATTACTATTTGTAATGAGCTTAGCGATAAAACATCTATATTTTGCTGGCTTTACCATGTGGGGTTTTTATTTTACTGCATGTGGCAGGATTTCTAACTTCGTCTGGTTGTTTGGATCTTGATGAATTTTGATCGAATAAGATCTGATTGCTCAAAATGCTTAACAGATTAATGTCATGTTTATGGTGAAGTAGAATGGTTTTGTGGAGATTTAATTTTTGTTAACAAGGATGCAGTGGACATAGATCACACAGGTGTGCTTCAAAAGGAAGGGTGGAATGTTTTTAAGATGGGAGTAAGGAAATATATTAAAAAAGGATAGGTGATCTTGTTTGAATGGGAAGTGATCTACGCATTATCTATTAAAAAAGGATAATTGAAATGTATGTGTTAATCCCATTGTGACGAATAAGGATTTGATAATATATCCACTGGTTTTAGATGATGGTGGCTTGGTTGAGCTGTTGATTTTGTGACTTCTTGAATGTTTGCACTGGTAATGATGCTGGACAGCTTTGGGCGCTGTTCTTAATCTGAGTTCCAGAGACTGTTTCTGGCTGTTTAGTGCTGTGAACATTGACGTGAACAGTGTTTTAAGGGGTAGTAGGTTGTGTTTTGACGGTTAATGGCTTTAAGATTGATTTGTATGAAGGTAGTGATGGTAAGGGCTGGGGGTAATTGTAAAAACTACCAGAGCCACACTGGTCTGGAGTCATACCTAGGGGACAGAAAGCCTAAGCTTAATACCTAAGGTTCTTAGGAATCACACCTAAGAGAAGATTCTAGCAATTAAAAGCAAAGTCGTTGAATTTTATTCATAAACTGATTCTTGAAAGTAATGCATTACATACCTCTATATAGAGTTTCTAATAGTCTACGAAGGACTTGCATTCCTATATAAGAAAATACTAATAGTCCATAAAAAACATAATAAAGCTAAATACTTTAGCACTAATAAAATACTAAATAGGAAATAAAAGCTAGGACTAGAAAACTTTCCAGATTTTCCAAAATATGGAAATCATAACAAGATACAATAATCTAGCTTCTTATGTCATCTGCATCATAAAATTCTCTTAGAACAAGAGATGAAGTTTGAGTTTTTGGATTTTGCAAGAAACAGGCATGGATCTTGTGCAAACCAAGGAGTGTTGTTGCAGCTGATATTGACAAATAACTACTTTATACCATGGCAATATGCCTAATATTTTTGGTGGTTGTTGCAGAGTTTCCACCTGTTTCGAACACTGCAAAGACATTGTGGCCACTAAATCTTTTGTACATGTTAAAGTGGGTCACCAAATCAATTTAACAAGGACTGGAGTTATTTTTGCTTCAAGTTTCTTATAGTTAATCTACTAGGAGTTGCCACTGGCTTTGAAAAAGTACAAAAAATGGAAGGTGATAATGGCCTTATTAAAGCAAAAGAGGGAAAGGAATGGTATTCAAAAGAGAGGAAAGGTGATACTCAATTAGAGTATTTATGCTTAGTGGTTGAATAGCCAACTGTTTATTTTTACATTGTTTTTAGGCTGGAAGCTTATCAGAATAAATGCAAGGAGCTGTGACCTCTTTGGTCAAGGCAGGAAAATAGATATTTGGACCTTGTGGATAGAAGCAGGATGAAGTATTTACATCATCAATATACTGGGTACTTTGGTCAACATAAGTTTATAAATTTCATTGATTATTTACTATTTTGTATGTAGTGCTAGAATTACAGTTCTGTTTAACATTTTTTTGAGTTAAGAGCTAGAATCATAGTTGGAAGATTTGTGTATTCACCTCCTTATCCCGTGCATAGAACCTTCATATGGCCTTTAATATATGTTCTCTTTTATTTATTTTTGTTTTTTTTTTAAGGAGTGGGGGGTTGTTGGGATGGGGAGTTGCAAAATGAGAACCACTAAAATCCTTCGAGGGATTGCTTCTGTAATTATATTTTGTTTAGGTTAGGAGTGGTGGTGTGGCCATTGACTCATGAAAAGAATCTAGCACAAATCTTCAAGTAAGGCATGGACAGAAGAAGTAGACAATCTCCTGAGATTGTAGCCAGCGCAGTTGACTTCTGCATAACCATATCTAATTTGAGGCAGAGTTTGATTGAGAATTATTGGATAAGCGCTTATATTTTGTTTAGGTTAGGAGTCAGTGTGGCCATTGACTCATGAAAAGAATCTAGCACAAATCTTCAAGTAAGGCATGGACAGAAGATGTAGACAATCTCCTGAGATTGTAGCCAGCGCAATTGACTTCTGCATAACCATATCTAATTTGAGGCGGAGTTTGATTGAGAATTATTGGATAAGCGCTAGCATATCAGTTGATTGTTTGACAAAGATCACATTGCCATAGGATAGGAGTCATCACCTGTGGCATCCAAATCTCATCACTTGGAAATTTTAGTTGATTGGACGCCCTGCAAGAAGCCAATTTCATGTGCTCAACTTTGTTTGCTTATTTATGATGTGAAAACAAAGTTAGTGATAGGTGATGAAAAAAAAACGTACGGTGGTGATTGATATTTAATTGGCTTGAAGTTTTTATTTTGTATAATTTTTCTAGATTTTATTAGTCATAGAAATTTAATTATTATTATTTACAATTCAGTGGTTAAAGTAGGTTCCATAAGACTATACATAATGGAGTTATGTTTTTTTATGGCTTAATTTCCTGCTCACAACCAGGATCTCTTCTCTCCTTTTCTTTTGGTGCTTTAAAATTTAGTTAGCATTAAAGTTGTGCTCTGCTTGTTATATTGATTGATCCAATAAATTGAGTTTTCAGAGAATTTGTACTCGTGGACCTTCTGTTTTTATTTATCAATTGGTTTAGCATGAACTAGCTTGAGGGTAATTGATAGTTGAGATTTTAAATTCATTATGAGGAGAAATTGCTGTAGCAATTTTCAGTGGGATCATGGGTTTCTGCAACGTTATTGAACTTAATAAAGAATAACCTCAATGATAGTGTATGATATACTGGTAGATGGGGTGGGTGGGGTTGGGTTAAGCATATCGTTTAAAATAAGATAGATTGAATTTGAGCTTGTTGATGTGAAGTGGAGTTAGAAAGGATTCTAGTTATTTTGGACTTTATGTAAAAGCAGTGTAAAGAATCAAGAATCAAAGATTCTTAATTCTGATCAGAGGTCAACTAGTAGAGTTAATAGTGTTACTGGTGCCACTTCCTCCTGTTTTTGTTTTTTTGTTTTCTCACTAAGGAATTTGATTCCGCATGATATTATTTTCACTTGATAAATCTGTCTATTCTTTAGTTATCTGTTAGGGTCACTTTCTTCTTGTTATTTCTTTGTCATTTTAGGAGGAAGTAGCTGCCTCAAATGAGAAATTCATCAATAATTTGCTGGTTTAGTTATAGAAATGAAATTCACGATTAGTCTACAATTCTACATGCACATTGTACTGAATATGGAAAGTGCTTGCTTACCATGATGCTTGCAGATTTTCTTTTATTCTTGTATCCATGATGTTTCCATGCATCGGAATTAAGATATATTCACAAGTAACAGTAGGATAAATAAGCTCTTTTCCTTCTTGCAGGTGACTGATTTTGTGAGCAGGTTGATAACAGAAGTGGAGGGAATTCGGGCCTCTATGTTGTTTTAATGCGTGGCTGTTTTTCTTTATTTGACTCTTTATCATCCAGAGTTCTTTTTATTACCTTCCCTGTAATGTGCAGAGGGCAGATGTGGCTTTGGCTTTCACCTTCCATTCCTGTAATTGTTAGCATCAAAATACTGCAGATGATTCAGGATCAATGAATGAAAGTAACTCATATAATGCAATAAATTTTCCTGTCATTGCTTGCTTTTGTTTAATTTTGTGATGGATTATGACTTTTTGTTGCGAAGTTGCTGTTTAATTATGTGATGGATTATGACTTTTTGAGTACGATGGACGAGAATGACGTTGGATTTTTCTGTCATTGGGAAATGGAAGGGCCCTCTCGAGATCCAAGCTTTCACACCCTTGTCAAATATTGGATTGAAATGTAGTTTATTCTGTTACACAGCATTACTGGATAACAATTCATAGGCGGCGGCAAGGTGGTGCCCATGGCATTGGCCCAGATTGCTACAGATGTTTTTGTTTCTTATGTTGAATTTCTAACTTCCAAAAAGCAGGAAATTGGTGCATGCTGAGTCCATGTGCTGCACCCGCTGCTGGGGGAGGCGACATTTACAATCTAAAAGGTTTAACCACATTCATATTGTTCGCAAGTTTTGACACTAAAATAAGAAATAAAAGTGATTGGAAGTGTGGTTAAACATGTAAATATCACTTCCGTGTCGCCACTCAATTATGGTTTTTTTTTTTTCCGAACAACAAACAAACACCTAATTCTAGGGTATTACCTTGATTTTTGGATTTTGTATGCCTGTTAAGTCTTTTTGTTGGTGTGCTTGTAGGTGTGTTCTTTTTGATCTTGTGTTTACAGGGAGTTTTCGGAAATCCTTTAATCAATTTTAAGTTAAAGTTGAAATTCAGATTTTGATGTAATGTTTTTTACTATTTTATTTTATGTTAACAAGCATAATTGAATACTTTCAATTAGATTGTTGAATTATGTTAAAATTTTACTAGAACTTTTCTGAAGTATTGTTTTATATTAGGTTAAAATTTTAGATCAATCAAAATTTAGAAATACATCGTGATACGAGTTAAAAGATTTTATGCGAGTTTTGTTATTTGTTGTCTTTAGACTTGTTTTTTATTTGAAAAAAAATCTTTTTTGTAATCTGACAAGGATATTCACCAATTTATTTTGAGAAGTTTTCTAGTAGGACTAATAGGGGCAACAACCTTTATTATTTGGAGAATATTTAAAGCTATAATTAAATTATCCTAGCTAAGGAAGGAAATAAAAGAGTAGCAATAGCAAGAGATTCCTAAAAGTCAACAATTATTTTCTTAGCCTCTCTAGTATATAATTTCATAAATAATAATTTCATAAATAAAACTTATTAAGCTAGGGAATTATACTAACTTATGTTATTTTATTTTTATATGTACGACAACTCGGTATAAGGGTCAAACTTGTTTGTTTTTATTGTTTTAATAGTTTTGGGGTTTATTTAATTTATTTTGGTTTTAATTGTAATTGGATCCATATAAACCCACAAGTTTTAGGTTAATTAGTCATTGTTTAGGGTTTATTATATATGCTAGGCTTTAGTTTTAGTTGAGTTTTGTTTTGGGTTTTTAGTCTATAATCCATCAGGGTTATCAGAGTTGTTTGTTGAGTTCATTTAAGTTATTTATTAATGTCAAATTTTAGCAGCCATTGATTATTGAATAAAATTGGTGTTTTGCTTAGAGCAACACGTTTTTCTCTTTGTTTAAACGAAGAACAATCGAACTATTAAAATATAACTGACTTTGTCTTCCTTTACCTCGAGTTCCCGATTCTTTATAATCAGGGCATCTAAGTCCATTTCAATGCCTTAGGTTCTCTAATACAAGGTTATCTTTAGGTCAATGTTTTATCTCAAATCTAATTTTTTATGTTCTAGGATTGTGTGAATCTTGCTTATGGGTTTCTAGATCTTTATATCCACGAGGTTACATCAAATGTTAAACTATTTCAATGTGTAAACTGATAAAGTTGTTAAAAAAAACTTTAGATAGAAATTGAGTTTTTCGACCATGTAAAAAACTTTAATAGAAATTGGGTTTTTCATAGCTACATCCTAGTTGATGGAGTGGTAGGCTTGAACGTAGACCTTTGTCTTGGCTTAGGTTGTTCTTCAAAAACCAATCCCCTGTATGTACAAAGAACACTATAACACTTAAGTTAGTAAATGTAAGAGAAGAAAACAATTTACAATAGATAAATAAAAAATATTAGGGGAATGTAAGTGAAATTATATGTTCTAGGAATTATTGAGTGGTTGTTTGTGCTTCTATGAGTTGTTAAATGGTGGTTGGTGATTCATTGAATTGTTGGATGGTTGTTTGTGGTTCTAAAAGTTGTTGAATGATTATTGATGGTTCATGGAGTTGTTGGATGATTGATAATGGTTTTAGGAATAGTTAGGAGATTAATTGTCATGTATAAGATAACAAGGCTAGGTTTTTAATGAATGTGTGTGGAGTCTAAGACTTCGAACCTAAACTTCATATAGCTTTACCTAGAGCTTATGTCTTCTCCTATCTTACTTGGTAATTGGAGGTATTTATACATATAGTCATTTAAAAAAATAGTTTTATGAAAAATTAGGTCATCAGGTGTTTTGACATGCCTTCTGTTGGTGGAGATGTTAGTGGTAAGTTAATGTTTGTTATGCTATGGTCATTAAAGGAGATATTGGTGATGAGAAGTTTAACTAGTATAGAAAAGGGTGTCTTCTCTACATAGAAAACGTTGGTGTGTATAGAAAAAGTTGTATATGTGGAAAGTTTGTGTGTGCAACTCTTGAGGAAATAAAAAAAAATGTCTAAAGATATGTGCAAGATAATATTGGACAGCTCGGGGCTTCAATATACCTGAATCCTATCTGTTCGGAGCCAAATGATCATAATTTCTAGTTGTTTGGATCACACCCAAACGACTAGATTGTTGATGCCTTCCATGTAAGAGACATCACTCTTTTTATATAAAAAAACAATGTGCTCCATCATTTGCCCCAATCTTTGGATTTGCAAGAAATTTCAAAGACTTTCATCAAGTTAACATTGAGATTGGATTACAGTTAGAGAATGTTTTTCACAAATGGAGAATAAACAGATCACAAATAATCTATCTTTTTTTCACTTTTATATTATGCCGTAAGTTTAGGTGGAACTACAACAACAATGAAATAACGTGGAAACTAAAAGACAAAGGAATATAATCTGATTTAGAGCCTTACTCTGATATCAACTAATATGAACCATGTGAATATAAACATTCAAAAACTTACTGTCAAATTGATCATTCCAAAGAAAGCTAAATTCAGGCTTGTGATTGAGTTTGACACAATGATAATTTGTATCGAAGCACCAAGACTTTAAATAATCAAACCCCCACCAAATGCTTATAAAGAGATGCAAACAAGAAGTATAAAAGATGTCATAAACTTGTTAATTCTTTAATAAGTTAGAGTAGTTCCATGAGAAATTGAGAGTAAGAGCAAACTCTCACACAACACTAATTTTATTTATGAATAATCAATTCATCTCTTATTAATTTTTTTAAAACCCTAAATACAAATTAAATAAACTTGTTTATACTAGGTAAAACATCCTAAATAAGGTCGGAAAAATAACAAAAGAACTCCAAATGAAATATGAAAAAGAATAATAATCAAGTTAGAAACTAATACGATTCTTGTATAATAACTTCTTAACCTTATTACAAGGCTTTCCCAATGTTTGATTGACCTCAAATTTTAACCCAATATAAAAAAAATATCATTGAAATTTTTGATAAAATTACATCCTGGTCCAATGGATAAATTGAAATGAAATCTTTGCTAAATAAGAAGTCCACATATCATAAGAAAAAAGAAACAAATAGCAAAACTCTTACAACAACTTCTGGCTTCAATTTAAACACATCTTTCTCTCTTATTTGGATGAATTACTAGGCTAACCATATATGAATATGTCTATTTTCCAACCCAACTAGAATCGCAACAAAATTCCTCTTGTAGCTTTATATATGACCCAAATATTACATAAAAGTCTAGTTTGATAGATTGCAACTTGTTAACCCAATAATTCAAAATTAGTCAAATCAATTCCACTTGGATCCTCTTAGTTTTCGACCCTGTAATAAGCACAATTGGTACCTCTAATTTATCCTTTGATGACACTCGCTAATTTATATCATTCTCCATCTTCTCAATGTTTGGATATTGATTCATTTTTTAAAGACATATTAACTTGATATTATGATTTCAATCTTTTTTTATTATTATTTTTAAATTGTAAACAATTAAATCACAAATAATCTACCTCTTTTTACCTTTTTTTAAAAGCTTTTGTATAATGTCGCAAGTATATATGGAATTACATCAGTAATGAAATAACATAAAAACTAAAAGATAAAGGGATATAATGATACCAACTGATACAAAACCCATGGATATAAAGATCCTAAAACCTATGGTCACATTGACCATTCCTAATAAAATTAAACTCAGGTTTATGATTGAGCCTGACACAATAAAAACCTGTACCAAGACATCAACACTATAATTAATTGAACCCCCACTCAAAACCTATAAAGAGATGCGAACATGAAGTATAGAAGATGCCATAAACTTGGTTAATTCTTTGATAAATCAAAGTGGTTCCATGAGGAACCAAGAGTAATAGCAAACTCTTACACAAATTTTATTTCTAAATAATAAATTCATCTCTTATTAATTTTTAAAAAACTCACAATACAAGCTAAATAACTCTATTTATACTAGATAAAATGTCATAAAAAACCTAGAAAATTTAAAAAAGTTCTAAATAAAATAGGAAAAAGGATCCTAAATCAAGTAAAAAACTAATGCAATTCTCACATAGTAGCTTATGGACCTGATTGCAAGTGCTTCGATATGTTTGATTAGCCTTAAATGTTAACTCAATATAAAACAAGGCCTCTATAATCTTCTGGTAAAATTACAGTCAATCCAATAATCGTATTAAAAAGTTATGATTGTTAGCATAAGTTTGTGCATTATGAAAAATAAGCTCAAAACCATCTCTAATATTTGTGAATGATAAGGAAAACTTGTTAATGAGAAAATCTATATATATATAAAAAAAGAACATAAGTTGATAATATGGAAACCCTTTTCAAAATAATCTAAGTTACTTCCACCAATGCTTTTTGTGTAGAAAAAAATCCTTGATAAATAAAAAGTCAACAAATCATAAGGAAACAAATAGCAAAACTTGTACAACAACTTCTGGCCTGATTTCAAATACATCATTCTCTCTTCTTTGAATTAATTAAATGGCTTACTATATATGGATGAAAAGCTTGAGATGTCTAATTTTCATTCCATTTATAATTGCAATAAAATTCCTCTTGTATCTTTAGATATGGCCTAAATAGTGCACAAAGGTCTAGTATGGCAATTTTGCAACTTAACCTAAATATCTAGAATTAGCCCAATCAGTTCATCTTGAATCCTTTTAGTTTTAAACTTTGTAATAAACTCAATTGTTATCTCTAATGGTTCTTTTGGTGCTGCTCGCTAATTCTCATCATGGCACCACTAATGAAGTGGTGAAAAACTTCAAACAAAATTAGGATTTCCATAGTTGCATCCTAGGTTGATAGAGTGATCAGCTTGAATATAAACCTTTATCTTGGCCTAGGTTGTTCATGAAACACTAGTACCTTATAGGTATAGAAAACACTCAATACTTAAGTTAGTAAATGTAGAAGAAGAGAAAAATATACAATAAATACAAAAAAAATAAAAGAAGAATGTAAGAGAAATTATATGTTCAAAGAATTATTGAATGATTGTTTATTGTTCTAGGAATTGTTAGGTGGTTGTTTATGATTTTGAGAGTTGTTAAATGGATGGTGGTGGCTTATGAAAATGTTAGATAATTGTTTGTGATTCTAGGAGTTGGTGGTGGTTTATAGAATTATTGAATGGGTGATAATGGTTCTATGAATTGTTGGGAGGTTAATGGTCATATATGAAATTACATGGCCAAACCTTTAATAGTTGTGTGTGGAGTCCAAGTCTTAGATCCTATAATTTATATGGCCTTAGCTAGAACTAGTGTCTCTTTCTATCTTATTTAATGACTGAAGTATTTACTTCGTTGAGAAAAATATTTCCATATAAAATAAGGTCATCAGGTGTTGTTCCATGGTTTTTATTGGTGGAGTTGTTGGTGGCAAATTTTTTGTTGTTGTTCCATGCTTTCCATTAGTAAGAAATGTTGGTGGCAAGTTGTTGGTTAGTGTGTCATGGTCATTGGTGGAGATGTTTGTCACTACTCAATTTTGATCCACTTGCTTTTAACTTAATTTAATTTTTTAGGGGGGGTTGAAATTTGGAATTAAAAGATCAAGGACTAATTTTGATTAAGAGAGTGATTTGTCAACTTGTGAAAAACTAAAGATTATAACATGTTTTTCCCCTTCTTTCCCAATCTTTAGTTTGAAAAGGATGATCATGATATCTTAGTTATTAATTTTTAAATTTGACTTTAAACTCTAATCAAGTTTAAATTAAAAAAAAAGAAAAGAAAAGATGATGAGCTTATTTTGGACTTTGAATTCCATATGCTCCAGAACTCTTATATTATAAATACAGATACTAGTGTATAAAAAAAATAGGAGGGAGCATATCAGAATCTCTACATTGAGGGGAGATCAAAAAATTATATTTCGAGAGTAGACCAAAAAAATAAAAATAAAAACGAAGCAAAACTCCAAAACTCTCATACATAACCCAAAAAATCTTTCATTGATGATCTGGCCAAAAAACCCTTCTCTTTCATTTACTTTCTACCATCACTATCTCTTTTAAAACAAAAATCACCAATCACTGACCACTCACCATACCAATAGCTTCACTGATTCCAGCACATCAATGCCAACACACCCATGGTAGATCCAACTCTTCCCTTCAATTGCCAGCCAGCTTCACAACAACTATCTCCACCTCTATTTTCAAAGTAGAAGCTTCCATTAATAGTAAACTCACATTGCTCTCTCTCCCCCCCCCCACCCCCCCATAAACCCAAGACAACTATCAACAGCCCCTAAATACCACCACTTACAACGGACCCATCATCATGCGAAACCCATAATCTTTCTCTCATATCAATACCTTTCTTCATTTAATTGTTTCAGTCGAACCAATCTTTAAAATAGTTGGCTTATACCAACACCGTGAGTCATACGACCAACATATCTTCTTATTCTAGCTCACATGCCACCATCTTTTCCTGATAAAATAATAGCAGATCTGTGAAGATAGGAGGGGATTAAATTGATTTTTTTGTGTGAATTTTTTTAAAAATTTTTGCAGGTAATATTGATTCTTATTGTAGGTATAGACGTGAAAAGGAAAGAGGAAGCTACCCATTCTGCTTTGTCATGCTTGATCCAGGACTTCAGAGCATCATTCCATACATTATTGTATGTGGTGGTGTGTGACAAACACGAGCCGCTAGAAACCTATTGTTATCACAGCATATGATTTTAGTTTGGCAGTCTCATTCTATTTAGCGACACTGTTGAAGGTTGATTTAAAAGCTGAGATTTTTTTTTTTGCAAATTAATTGTGAGTATTTGTTGTGAGTATTTTTTAGGATTGTAAAAATGGGTGTATGAGTATATTAGTAAAAATAGGTGTGTTTGATGTATGATTTCATTTTTTTTTAGCATGTGTTAGAATAATAACATAAAAAAATAAAAATATCATAAAGAATTTATATTAACCATTTATAAAATTTGCATTATGGCCAACTCCTACAAAAATATGAAAAATACATTTGCATTAACTTGTGATTTCTTAGCATAAAAAAGAGCTCAAAAATATTTTTTCAACTTTTAGTATTTTTATAAAATTATTATTTTATCAGTTTTTTATAATAAAAAAAATATTTTGTTTGCATATGAACTTTATAACAAGTTTATAAAGCCTATTAGAACTTGGCCCAAATAAAATGGCTCATTGGACCTACATACAAAATACCAAAAACGCATATATTTGAAAGGATCTAAAGCCCACTTCTATTATTTTTGCGGGTTTAATGACCATTTTAAAATTCAATCCAGAAGTGTTTGAAGTAAATAGATTCATGACAAGTATTAATCTCGATATTTACTGATGTTAGAATCAGAAATATCAACTCCATTATTTATTAAAGATAGAGTAAAAAATATCAATCCTAATTTTTATTGATGCTAGAGTCAAAAATATTATAGATAAATTATTGATAACATAGCACAACAACCGATAATAATTTAAGACAAAACTAGCAATGCAACTTGCCTAAGATATGACGCTTTAGGGGTGATAATATTTTTCTCCTAGCATAACAAGTCCCTTGACATATAATTTATAAATATCAATTATAATTTTTAATAACCATAATACTAGGTGGCGATTCTATAAGACACTATCTCGATTTTTGACCCATATCTCATGTCCTAGATGTCTAGAAACTGCAAGATCAATTTTGTTAGAAAGAAATTTTGATTTTATATAATTGTTCCAGAAATACAGAAGTCTTGATTCATATGTTTTCTTCCCCAAAATTAACCCGTAATATTATGAAAGAAAATAAAGTCAAAATTAATCCATGACAGAGAAGGAAAGTGATTTCGTTTCTTTTGAATGATAAACTCAGATTATAAAAACTGCTTTAAGCAGCAGCTAAGGAACATTTTTTATACCCAAAACACACCACAAGATAGATGAGGCGGCATTTAGGAGCAAAAGCAATCAGAACTAAAAGAAAAAAGCAAAGGATAGTAGCCACTTTAAGACGTCCAACTCTTTGATTTCCCATACTCTTGAGTGATGATCATTGTATCAAGTTTATCTCTTTTTAATTTAGCTATGAAGTAGTTCTATATTTTAGGGTTTTTTATGTAGCCTAACTATGATTACGAATATTTCTTTAATGGAATTAATTCAATATTTGTTGAGTATTTCATTATGAACTTAATGCTTGTGTATATTTGATCATTGTGTGCATGATTTGGGATTCAATTTGAGATTGAGAAGTGATAATTATTTCAGTCATTGTTTGAAATACCACAAGAAATCTATATGGTAGAGATATCTATGAAACTTGTGTAATCATTAAGGATTTTATCGTTTGTAATTAAATTTAACGAGTTTAAAATTTTCACAGAGAAGTAGGAAGTTTGCTTGTTAAAATAATCCATTGATGCCCGAGAGAGATTAGTGATT
>Ga0325401_1003984_pt1 | contig 13753 bp, 6 predicted proteins | sample PopdelMetagenome_FD_205666 | JGI IMG/M metagenome (GOLD analysis project Ga0325401, IMG submission 205666) | Populus deltoides microbial communities from Bellville, Georgia, United States - Xylem-PdKOR-R2 | ecosystem: Host-associated > Plants > Phyllosphere > Stem > Wood/Secondary xylem | place...
GGTAGGTGAGTCAAAACTTTGCCAAATAAAGTTTCCCCTGGAGTCATGAAGCACCATATTACCAATGGTAGCATCCGCAGGCCTACAACACCTTTGTTGGCAGTGTTGGTTTGCCAAGCAACCCTACCATCAGCATCTGCTAAGACAAGGTTTCCATCCTCACCAAATGTAAGAGTGGCGTTTTCACGAACTGGGTTTCCTCGGTTGGCTTCCCAAACATAACGCCTCAGCGATTCCGACCTCCTAGTTCCCATACGTATAGCGAGAGTACTGTATGCATTAGGAGTGCTGTTGTAAAAAAAGAGTTGGAAAACCGATTCAGTTATATCCAGGGGACGAAAAGTTGCCCCATATTCTGTAAGGAATTCCCCAAATTCTCCCTCATTGACATACTTAAATGTGGAATTTGGAGGGACAGTAGATCGGGCAGTGATGGCTATTGAGAAGAGCAAGCAAAGAGAGAGAAAAAATGACAATTCCACAGGAGGAGAAGACATTATAATACCTCAGCTTATCTATCCAACTACGAGTGGCATTGATATGAAACCAGGCAGGCAGTTCTTTTATAGCAGATAAGGATGGCATTTTAATAATCTAACAAAGGATGAGGCTCTTCACTACTCGTAGATCTTTTTGATCGAAACCACCTTCAGTCGTCAAACATGTGCTTGGTGTATTAATGGATGCGGGCTCTCTGCAATAACTGTGCTTGGTGTAATAATGAGACGTGTTTCTCATACAGACAGTATACAGATGCAAGCCAACCGGTCAACTTTGTTCTATGTTGACGTCTTTGTTATATTCACGTATTAGACCAAATTATTTCTTTTCTTTTCATTTAATTTTTTAATTTAAATTGTAGAGTTAAAATCTAAGAGAAATTTTTATATACATTTTTTTAAAATATAACTGGTAAATGTAAAAATTGCATCCTTAAAATTATCTGAAAAGAATTTAATTTTAATTTTAATTATCATCCTTTATAAACTATACATTAATATATAGACGATACTAAATATGTCTTTCGGCCTCCGCAAGTGCATGGTAAAAGACGAAATCTTTAGTTTTTGATTATAGCTATTCTCCACTTATCTCCACCCCTCTTGCAAATATGATGGTGGCCAACTCGTGGATCAGTGTTCATGAATACCAACACTCCATGAACATGATCAAGCTAGGAATTGAAAACTTTTACTTAATGTGATAATCTTGTTAATAGCTCAACTATAGATGCACATGAGATATGAACAATCATTTAATGGAATCAAATATATTAGGACTCTGAACTAGTTAAAAGTGGGATGGAGTTTGATTTTTGCTTGAAAATATATTAAAATAATATTTTTATTTTATTATTTTAAATTTATTTTTAATATTAATACATTAAAAACACTTTACTTTTTTTCTAAAAACACGATTTACCCACATTTTTTAACAATCGCTCTCCTAATATCCTTGGCCCATGCATGGACCTCCCGATTAGGAGGAAACTTTAGAGTTTACACTGGCCCTGGTAATTAATTCCAAGTTTATAGCATGGATCGACATATATTAGTTTTAGGGGTTTCTTAATGAATGAATAGAAGATCCATTCTTAAGAATTTCATGACACAAGAAGATTTATTGTTTTAAAAAAACAAAATAACAAAAAAACTTTTCTCCTATCGATTTTGACTTTAACAATCACTATATTATGACAACGACTAAAATTATATGAAAAGACAAGTAAATTTAATCTTTTAAAAAAGGAAGGAGTGAGTTTGAAGTCATCGAGTTTGAAGATTTTCTCATGAATGGAAGGAGCTAATGGTTGTCCAACTATGTTTTGATAAAACAAGTCAATTTTTGAATATAATACAGTGTCTAAGAACTTAAATCTCTGAATCATATTCAAGCAACACGACGTGCAAGGATAATTAAATTAAAATTTTCATTTAAAGAAAAAAAATGATAGAATAATAGGTTTCAAAGAAAAAAAAAATAAAGAAATAAAATTGGCTTAGAAACACGAGGAACACTTTCATTAAGGAATTTATTATTAGTTAAAAAAGAATAACAATATCTCCGAAATGCAACCAAACCCTTATATTTCTCTTCTCTCTCTCCTTCTTTTCTCTCTTTTCCCTTGACTTGGTGTGACCGAGCTATATTGTCTTATCTTGTTTTACTATTTATAAATAGTACTTGATGAATAATATTATTTACATGTAATATTCATGAATAATAATTTTTCTAGATATTTTCCAGATATTTTTTCTTTGATTCTGAAAGAGTGAGTGAGAGATCTAGAGATCTAGAAGATTATTTATCCAAGAACACTATGCTTAATATCTCTTCACTACATAAAGACACTAAACGAGACAGAGAACACAAATCTCTTTTTTACTTGAAAACATCATTTTTATCTTCTTGAATTTGTACTTACTTATCACTTGGGAAAAAAACTCAAATACTAACTTAAGCATCAAAGTGTCTCTCTTTTCACGAGAAACTTATTTTATAGGTATAACTTAGGTCCAGATCTCATCAGCCAGGAAGAGTCAACTTTTTTTTCTGTGAAGTTTTTCCACGACTTTAGCAGTGGCACTGTCTGTGAAAACCTAAATAAAAGATCAGTTCATTCTCTTTCACCTTTTTTCAAAAACTTTTCATGGTCAATGAGACTTTAAAACATGGGAGAGTAATTGATCTCCCTACAGGGACTTCAGCTCCCGTAGGACTCTAATAAATTTGCAACCAAGTTTAGTTACTTAACAATGTTGTTGCAGCAATGTAACTTCATGTTTGCACTCTTCCTCCTACATAATGGGAGAGTAATTGATCTCCCTACAGGGACTTCAGCTCTCGTAGGACTCTAATAAATTTGCAACCAAGTTCAGTTACTTAACAATGTTGTTGCAGCATGTAACTACATGTTTGAACTCTTCCTCCTACATAATAACAAGCTCTTATACATGCATCAAATACGTATACATAACTCCAATTCTCTAGAGAAATTAGGTAGAATGACACATGCGAGTAACACTCACACTCTTACACTTAAAAGGAGCTACACATCTTGTTATCACAAGAAACACTTCAAATAATCTAGTCACCATCGGTTTCTATCACCTCACTCCACCAGAAAAAGACCTAGACATGAGACAACCTCTATGACTCCACAAGTTCATGAGCCACACCATAATGCTCACCAAAAGTCTCTATTTTATCACAGAGTGTTACACACTCAACTTTTCAAAGATTGTGTCTCTATATAAGTCAGTCTAGATAACTATGAGGGACTCATAGACTCGCGAGAGCACATACAAAATATAAAAAGCCTCCCATAACTTATCACACAAGACACTGATGTTATATGCAAAGTTCTTCTAATAACACTTCGTGCACCTACACGTGCATGGTAAAGGTGAGCATTTTCAGTTCGGTCCGGTTTTCACCTAAAAAATAACCAAACCAATTTTTTTTAAAATCAAAATTGAAACAGAACTGGAACCGGTTCAAACAGACCAGTTTCGGTTTGGTTCGGTTTATTGAAAGGAAAAACCAGAAAAAACCAATTTCATTTTAGCCAAGCATATCGAGCAGGTTTTTCTAAAATTGAAAATAAAGAAGCTAGAGAAGACAAGTATCAGATGAAGATTTGGAAAAAATAATTCTCATTTCTCACAACATCCATGACAGAAGTCGCAATATACATGGCAAACCAGCAATCTCGTAAATAAATATGGGAAATGAATATATAATAGATCTACAAAAATTAGAAGAAAAGTTAAAAGTTGCTTTGTACAATTTGATAAGTCTCGCTCTTGTTAAGAGAGATCTCATCGATGAGAATATTTTATGTGCCATAAGTGATTTGTCACCAGGAAGCACCTCCGCAAATGTTGTGAAGATTGAATTTTTGGGGGGGGGCTCCGGGCTACTGTTTGGATGTTTAATCCACTGAGAGATGAGAAAGGGACAGAAACTCTAGGCCCCATAACTGGTCCATAAAGGGACATAAACTTTTGGTTTGTCAGAAAGATTGAGAGATGAGAGATGAAGAGGAGGGCTTCGAGGCTACTTTTGGTTTGTTTAATTCATGGGCTTTCCTCTTTACTCTTTAGCAATCGACTATGAAGGTGAAGAGGGGCAGTTGAGGTTTGTTAGGGTTAAGAGAAAAACCTAAAAAGTAGATGGAAGAAAGGTATTTATAGTACCAGCAGGGTCTGGGTTTTTTTATTTATATTTGAACCGATCCGGTTCGGTTCGGTTTATTCAGTTTCAGCCTTTTAAAACTGAAACCGAACAGAACCAAATTGTTTTTTTAATTTTTCTAATCGGTTTAATCAGTTTTTTTTTTCACGATTCGGTTTTTTCAGTTATTGTTTTTCCGGTTTTCTCGGTTTAATCGGTTTTTTGTTTTTTTGCTCACCTCTAGTGCATGGTATCACAGTCTAGAACGTGATTTTATTCTCCACTTTTATGGTCTCAACTTTAAACTAATCTATCACTTTAGCACAAGTATTCATTTTTAAAAAAAGTACCACAAACCTCTTTGCAATCACATTATGAGAAGATGAAAGTACTAGGGCTTATCTCCAACATTTCAAATATGAGATGCTTATATGGAAAGAGTTTTTAAATCTATAGCTACAGAAGCTTTGATTAGTAGAGTATACAACTATTTCCTTTTGGAAAAGTTATACACCATCCCAGATAAAAATATCTTCAGTGTGAAACACGCAATATAAAATTACATCAAGGTGGAAAAATATAGTATAACTAGACAAGGTCACCCATATTTCGATGCTTGTCCACCATGCCATCAATTTCTAATAAGAGCATCTAAGAGAAATATTAAGGGGCATATCCATGATCGCTTGATGTTTCCCGAGCTCACGACCTTACCTCTGACCACCACATGGATATAGGTGCTATCTTCTATTCAAGGAAAAGACTTCCTACAACATCCACCTCTAATAAAAGGCGACTCCAACATAAAAAACCCTAATAAGTTTTGTCTTTTTCACCGTGACAATAAGAATGACACTGAGAAGTGTTGTACACTAAAAAAAGAGATAGGACAATTGATAACCAGAGGTTAACCTCACCAGTTTATGAAAACAAAATAGTCAGAGCTAATAAGAGAGGTTTGCACACTTACACAATTGTCTAAGATCAAACTAGCCATCACTGATTATCTTTAAAAATTTGAATCTCCATCTTTTGAGCCTTTTAATAAAATATTTTTTAACCAAGCTCTATAACTTAGTTTAATATTCATGAATAGTAGCACTATTCTATGAATAATACTATTTATTATTGTGATTTATATTCCTTGATGCTCACCTGGACTTCTACTCAGATTAGAGCTAATAAGAGAGGTTTGCACACTTACACAATTGTCTAAGATCAAACTAGCCATCACTGATTATCTTTAAAAATTTGAATCTCCATCTTTTGAGCCTTTTAATAAAATATTTTTTAACTAAGCTCCATAACTTAGTTTAATATTCATGAATAGCAGCACTATTCTATGAATAATACTATTTATTATTGTGATTTATATCCCTTGATGCTCACCTGGACTTCTACTCAGATTAGAACTAACCCTATACACCGTGTATCGTGGAGTCTTTCTTATGTTCAGGTTAAGAGGTCAGGTTATTCACTAGTAATTTGTACAAGCAGGGAACCTAAAAGATCATTAAGAATAAAAAGTTGAGCCCAAACTTTTATGAGCTAGATCCTATCCATTAGGAATGAACCATTAATAAGACATGAACAAATAATATGTCATTGTCATGCATATCCTTTCATTTTATGTTATTATTAGATCTCCACCGATCTTTATAGAAAGTATGAGATAATGGGATACATTGTTATTGAGGAACCAAGGAATAGGTTTAAAAAGGACAATATGATGAGGTGAAAATGTTTTTTCCAAAATTGGATAAAATCCTTGTGGGTTTAGAGACGTTGGTGATAACTTTCCAAAAAGAGTTGATATAGTCCATCCCAATAGTTCTTAAATAATTAATAAAAAAACTTTAACAAATAATTAACATACATAATCAATTCAACATTTTCGTTCATTTGCACATTATATTTTTTTTTATTTTTGCATATATTATTTTAAATAAATAATATGAGAACTATAGGTCACCTAGAAAAGATCCAATTCCCCCTCAAAGTTCAAGATTATGGAAAAATAAAACACGAAGATAGAGCTTCGCTGGAAATAAGTCTAAAAAGGAAAGTTTCAAGAATTATAACTATGCTCGAGTGAGTGCTGCAAGGAATCCTAATAATTAAAATAATGTCTGAAAGAAAATAAGAGCATTCTAAGGCATAATTCCCTCTAAATATGCAATCTACATCTCGAACACAAGCAAGACTCCTTGTATTCACTCAACAAAACTAGTAGATAAATTATTCATTTTCAAAGTCCTAATATGCTACATGTTTTCTTTAGAGGCAATAGACACCCCCAACTCAGGCATCTCAAATGGTGGACTTGATAGTCAAAGAGCCATAAAATCTAATAACTCAAATCGTGAGTGTTGTGCAAGAGGGTATTTGGTGAATACTCAAATCTTATAATGAGAACCTGGATTCAGAACAAACCCTGATTGTAGTAGAAAAAGACAAAGATGATTTAATGATCCAACTACGATAATAACAACATATTTTCCACATGTTGCAAGAAAAGCTTAGAGCACCATTAGATTCCAAGAAAGATTAAAATGGTAGAAATAGCTCGAACAATGTTGAAGGTTCAAGAGATGGATGTAAAGAGCAAGTTGTCAGAAGATACTTTAGGGTGGCTGCAAGCTCCTAATAAAGTTGAGGAAATCCTCTACTGTAAATTCAAAAATAAAAAGTTGTTAGAGTTAGCTTTTACACATAACTCCTTCCATGATAAGTCATCTTCTTATGAGCATTTAGAATATATCAACAATTTAGTTTTAAACTTGTTTGTCATAAAAGATCAATACTCCTTGTACTTAGATCTATCTTCTAAAGGCTTAACATGACTCGTAACAACCAATATGATACAGAGAAAATGGTAAGAGTTGTCACGCCCAACATCGTGATGATCCTGTAAAAATAAAAAAGCTTGGTTTTATTGTTTAGAAAATATGGTAAAAATAGAAAAAAAAAAAAAACAAGTTGCCATTGAGTATTATAGTTACTAAGAAACTCTAATTGGTCAACAAAAATCTATGGTAAAGGATTAGTTATGCTAAATAAAAGATATTATCACCCTAAAGCATCCTACTAAGGTATGTTGCATTACTAATCTTGTCTTTTATTCCTAAAAGTTTGTTGTTTATAGTCTATCAGAGGTCTATATATAAGATGATAATGGGTTTACTGCAATGAGTTAAGCCCTGGTTGTTGGTTTAAACCTAACCCTTATATAGTCTGGCTAATTTTTACAACTCCTAGTTATTATCCTTGGTGAATTGATAATTCTAAGGTTGGTCACTCCTAATCACAGCTTGTGACTAATTGTTGATTAAGTCAAGTTAGTGAATGATTTATGGGGTTATGTTTAACTTATTGAACCCAACATAAATCTTAGAAAATATCCATAAAAAGTGCCTCGATGAGGTTCACTTGGGTATCACTTGCATTACAATATTTACCGAATAAGATTGATACTCTCAATTCTAGCATCAGTGAAAATTATGTTGAAAGTTCTTAGTACTTATAATTTGGTGTTGGTGACTATACTACGCTAACTGTCAAGGAGAGCTTCATGACTTAGCGACTCAACATTAAAATCTTTAATGGTAAAGTTCTTATCCCTATAAGTAAAGTTATAATGTAATAAAAGGGTTAAATTTTTTATTAAGACCACCAAAAAGGTAGGATAACAAATCCTAATCATTAATAGGTTTCACTATAACAGCTAGTTGATCAACAATAATTTTTGCACTGTCTAAATAGGTAGAGCAATTATGAGACCCTTAAGTAATGGTTTACAATTGGTGCTTCATATGAGCAATGCGAGAACAATATTGACTGGAAAGTCATGTCTTAAGGGGCGATACATACTTGTTTAGAAGCATAGTTATTAAACCCGACCCAGTGGTTGACCCGCTAACAGGTCGGGTCCCGGGTTTCATGGATCAATCCGGGTCAACCCGGAAAAATTAAAAAAAATTAAAGTTTTAATATTTTATATGAAAAAATTAAGAAAAAATCCATGTAAATATAGGCTATACATATTGTAAATAATGAAGTTTAAAAGAATATTTTAAATTTTTTTATCCTACATTAAAAAGATATTATGTTAAACTTTTAAGTTGAAGTATTTAAACCAAAACAAGTTTTTTATCCTATATTGAAAAAATATAGCTTTTTTCTTAGGAATATAGAGTATATATACTAATGGATTTCAAATCCCACATTGAATTTCTTGGGAACATAAATTATATATACTAATGGGTTTCAAATCCCACATTGAAAAAAGATAACTTTTTTCTTGGGAACATAGAGTATATATATATATACCAATGGGTTTGAAATCTCACATTAAAAAGATACTATGTTATCCTTTTAAGTTGAAGTATTTAAACCAAAAATTTTTTTATCTCACATTGAAAAAACATAATTTTTTTTCTTGAAAACATATAGTATATATACTAATAGGTTTCAAATGTCACATTTGAAAAAAAAAAGGGTCTCGCCCGGGTCTCACCCATGTCGCCCGGGTCATGTGTTGACCCGCTGGGTCTACTGGGTTTGGCTAGGTTGTTGCACCGACCGATCTTTTGACAAATCCAAACCGGTCCAGCCCCCGGGTCGACCCGCCGGGCCAGTTCAGGTTTAATAACTATGTTTAAAAGTGTTTAAATCATACATAAAAGCCACAAGATTTGGACTAATGAATGGTAAAATAATTCTCAGTAGAGCTTGATCTTTCTTATACTAGTTTGTATAGGAAAGGTTGAGAGAGTTAGCAGTATTGAACTTCTTAGGACTAGTTCAAATCCTTCCGTGAATACTATAAATTAATTACGAGAATTGCCTGCTGTCAAAATTAATTTGTTTGCAAACAGTATAGGCTACTGTCCAATTTTATGTCCAAATTAATTGAGATGGAAAGAACTTGCTAAGACAATTCAAGCTAAAATAAATAAAAAATCAAGGATTTAAGATTCAAAGATCTCAAAAAAAATAAAAGAAATCAAGGGTTCAAGGATTTCATGAACCAAGCTCTATACCATGTTTTCAATATGAAAAAAAAAAAAAAAACTCTTTTGGTTGAGAGAGAGAGAGAGAGAGAGAGAGAGAGAGTACTATCTAAGCTAACTTGGAAAGCTACAAATTAACTCTAAATCTCTATATAGGAAATTTCAACAATGTAGAGCTCGAGTGTATGCATCAGGGGTGGTGTTATAAAACACAAGTTGGAATGGGAAATTAAAGATAGGGTAAATTATAATAACATATACTTAGTAATCATAATAATTTTTTTAAGATAGATAAAAGAAATGTATAAATTAAAAAAATGATAGTTAAGATAAAATACTCATTGTTAGGAAAATTAACTTTTTTACTTTAATCTTTAATTATAATTCATATTTTATTTATTTATTAGTTAATATATTTTTTTAATTATCCTATTCATACAATATTTAAATAAAAAACAATGTTGATATCTACTTCTCTTACATTTAAAATTAATATATATATAATTCAAAAGCTTAAGCTGTTAGGTGAGATTTTAAGATATGATTTATATTATTCTTTAACACATCCCTTTTAGTAAAAGCTTTTTGGACTTGAAACTTATATAGATTCACATTACTTTATGTTTAATTTTTTTATCAAATAAATAAAAAATAGAGATTGTGAGATTCAAACTCATGACTGCTTGTTTATTAAAGTTCTAATATCTTGTCAAAAAACAATTTAATCTAAAAACTTAAATTATTATATAAAATTTTAAGATATAATTTATATTATTACGTATATTAGTGCACAATATATTTAAAATCTTATGTTTCGCCGTAAGAAAATAACAATAATATTTTGTATTTGATGGAACCAAAATAATAATATTTTATAACAAAGCGAGAATCTATTTTTACAATATATTTAGTGTAATCGGTCCTGAATACATCTGGGGCTGAAATGGAATCCTCCCATTAATTTAAAAAGGAAAAGAAAGAAATTGAAATGCTCAAATGTTTTTTATTACCACTTTTATTTTGCTACAGAAGGAAACAGTAAACAGAGAGTTTAAATCAGGCACTTGCGAGCAAACACTGCTCCAGAAATGTCAGCAAGCGATAAACTAGCCCCGCCAAGTAAACGCGTGCGTATAAGAAAACTATAACGATCTCAGTATTCTACCACATGCCTTAGTGAAAACAAGCAGGCCAGCTTCACTGGTGATTCGGCACTTTTATGTAGCCCACATGTGTAGAATTTGCAACCCTCGTCAGAGTTTGTAGATCATAAGTAATCCAGCACATAGATGTCTTTGTGTTGTAAAAGTAACCTGAACACTTGCAGTCACTGGAACATTCCTTCTCACAATCGTTCTCCTTCAAGGGTCCATTTCCATTTCCATACTTGCTCATGGAATGATCAACCCCTTCTAGTTTATAGTAATAGAAGTTCTTGTTACATACAGTTACCTTCACAGGTTCACAGCTCTCGGTCCAGTTCCCAAGCCCATTTGGTAATGGGCAACCAACGCATTGACTGTCCTCACAGAGCCCAAACTTGCCACATTTCTCTGGTAATTGACATTCACTTTCCCAAACACCTACATCTTTAGAGAAAAGAGTGAAAGTCACATCCCAAGAAGCTGAAGTTTCCTGGTTGTTGAAACTGTAGACTCTAAGATTGCCATCTACCCCAAGTCGGAGAAATGACAATGTGCTGTTGAAATTGGGCTTAGAGAGCACGGGTCCACCACCTGTAGAGAACTGAAGACTCAGTTCATTAGCCGAATTGATTAGCCTCACATATTGTAGACGCCCTTTCTGTATGCTAAACAAATCAGATGTGTAGTAGATGTATGGCTTGGGAGAGTTTGGACTCTTATAGTACATGGCTATTCTTTTGGGTTCTAATACTAGACTATAGGCTCCGTTTGTGTTCTTTTTGTCAGAGGCTCGACTCACAAGCCTCGTTACGGCTCCAACATGAAGAGATTGACCCACCAAAAGAGTATCAGTGGGATAGTCAAAACTTTGCCAGATGAAATTGCCCTTAGAGTCATGAAGCACCATGTTACCATTCGGTAGCATTTGCAAGCCTACAACACCTTTGTCAGCAGTGTTGGTTTGCCAAGCAACCCTGCCATCAGCATCGGCCAAGATAAGGTTTCCATCCTCACCAAAAGTGAGAGTGGCATCTTCACCAACTGGGTTGCCTCGGTTGGCTTCCCAAACAAAACGCCTCACTGCCGGTGACCTCCTCGTACCCATACGTATTGCGAGAGTGAATGCATTAGGGGTGGTGTTATAAAAGCAAACTTGGAAAACGGAGGCAGAGATGTCCAGGGCACGAAAATCTGAACTGTACTCTGAAATGGCTTCCGACCACTCTCCAGTATTGACTTTCTTAAAAGTGGAATTTGAAGGGACAGTAGATTGGGCAACGATGGATACTGAGAAGAGCAAGAACAGAGAGAAGAACAGTGACGGTTCCATAGGGGTGGAAGATAGCATCTGCTTGTCTGTCTATGTAGCTCCTAAGTGGACTTTATATAAATCCATCCAGACACCCCGCCCTTTATAGCAGATGAGGATGGCATGTTAGTAAATTGAAGGATGAGGTTCTCTGACTATTCGTATATCTTTGTGTAAAAAAAAACATCTCAAGACTATTCGTACATCTTGCTTTTTAAATGTTGCTGGGCTGACTATTGCGATTAATTTTAGAGAGAGAGCAATTTTCCAAAGTAAGATAACTTTTTTTTTGTTGACATTGGTTTTCGTGGAGTCCTTGTTCACCACCACATCTGTTATTTTGCTGTTTACACGACCTCCGCGATAGATTTTTTTTTCCAACGATAAAAAAATATATATATATTCAGACTTTTTCAATGTTTTTTTGAATATAAAAAATTCTTAGTATAGATAAGAAAACTCATGGATATATTTAATTGAATAATATTAGAGAATAATATAAATTATATTTTGATACATCACCTAAGTTTAAGTTATTGGGTTGAGATGATTCTTTGACATGCTATCAAGGCTTTCACTTGAAGAGATGCATTAGAAAATAATATAAATCATATCTTGTGACCTCAGCTAACAACTTAAGTTATTGGGTTGTGATGGTTCTTTGAAAAATTATTTGTATTAATAAATAAAAAAATATTAACAATAACCAAACATGAAACTGAAAAAATTATAAGATAAATGTAAATTAAAATATTTGATCTCGCAAAACGGGCCATTTGTATAGTTGTGTTTAATAACATTATTTATCAAATTAATTTTTTATTTAATCAAATAATAATAAAAATAAAAAAAACACACAAAATTGATGAGTAAAATCAAAGGGAAAAAAAATAGCATGCAAGATCACACATCTTAGAAATACTAGCTTTTTAACCAATGTTGCACCGCGTGTCGATTTTTTTTTAAAATGGGATGTGTAGGCTTTATCAATGTGTTTTTATGCAAAAAAATTAAGTGTAAATTAAAATTTTTATGTAAGCATCTAATTAAGTAAATCGATCAAATATTTGTGTAAATAAATGAAAAATAAAGTCATTAACGATAACTAAAATAAAAAATAGATATAAATCAAGATATTTGATCCTGCAAAATGAGACTTTCACCTAGTTGTGTTTATTAAATTTGTTTATTAAAATAAATCTTTTATTCAACCAAACAACAATGGAAATAAACACACACTTGAAACTAATTGAATAAAATATCATGAAGCCTGAATATATTAAAATAATTTGTTTTAATTTTAAAAATAAAGTTCATATATATAAAACATAAAAAAATATAGATGAATCGGGATAATATTTTTAAAAATTAAAAACATACAAAACATTTTAAAAATCCCTCAATTCAAAAACGGCTAAATAAAAAAAATAATCCATAAAGGAGGAATATTAACTAAAATATAAATTTAGAAATTATTTTTTTAAAAAAAACATACTAAAAAAAGGAATCAACTAAAATAGAAACCAAAATAAAAAAAAAAAGAGAAAAAATGCTAGTAATAGTATAGGTGACGCAAACCCATTTAAAAGAAATAAGAAAAACAATTGACTTTAGTTACAAGTCTCGCTGATTTTAATAAGTTGATTCTATTTTAATTAATTAGATGCTAAAAATATATGCAATAACAATTAATAGATATAATTTTGAAAAAAAAATAAAGAGCACATTAACTTGAAAAAACAATTCTTGGAAGTATAAAATTGGATAAAAAAAAAGAGGAAAAAAACAACTCGAGTGAACCTAAGTTAATGTGATAGGCATGTAACCTGGATAATAAGAAGTGATTCAACCTGGGTTAACTTGCAAAGCCCGTGGTCCAGGTTATAAAATCGAGATAACCCGAAAAACTTTTTGAGGAAAACCACAAAGGCAATCTTTATATATAATAATAATAATAATAATAATAATAATAATAATGTCAAATGATGAAAATAAGCAATAACAAAAATGATTTCAACCCTCACCAATATTTCAAATTCATGATCTGAGTCATTAGATTATAAGTAAAAAAATGATCTTAAATACAAAATGCAATTAAAAGAATAAAGGTG
>Ga0325401_1003985_pt1 | contig 13752 bp, 7 predicted proteins | sample PopdelMetagenome_FD_205666 | JGI IMG/M metagenome (GOLD analysis project Ga0325401, IMG submission 205666) | Populus deltoides microbial communities from Bellville, Georgia, United States - Xylem-PdKOR-R2 | ecosystem: Host-associated > Plants > Phyllosphere > Stem > Wood/Secondary xylem | place...
AAAAAAAATAAACCTTTCTGGATAATGAATATACAATAAATTAATAATCTCAATTAAATAGTATTTTTGTTTTTTATCACTTAAATTTGAAGTTTTCCTTGCACTAAATATATTATTAATTTATAGTTTGAGCCAAGTAAAAGATAAAATTAACTAATTCTAGCATGGCCATCTTGTTAAAAGTAACTAAAGTTTTTAAAATTGATTAAATTCTAAAGAAATAAAAAGTTAAAAATTATTTTTATGAATCAACCGGCCAAACATGAAGGGTATGTTCTTAAATTTATAGTAGAAAAAAGAAATTTAGTCTTTATTAATTAATGAACAAATAAATATTTAAAATATTATTTATTATAAAAAAGAATTTGTAAGTCGCATGAAGTGTAATACTATTTTACCTGCAGATTCTAGTCTTTGTCAATTCCCGTCTCGTGCCGGAACCCTAGCTTGTGAAAACATCAGTAACAACATCATAGTTTTTTTCGCGATATTCACCTTGTTATTTTGAGAGAAAGATCATAGAGGAAGGCTTTGCCGTTGCTACTATCATTCGTTTTGCTTGGATTCAAGTTCAACATCACAGCCGCTCAAAAACAAGGTATTCTATCATCATCATCATCATCATCATCAATTCTTACGGTTTCAAGCTTATGATCAATCAATCAATATGTTAGTAAAAGTTAGTGATCTCCTGTGTAACTAGATGGAAGAGTCTAAAGGAAGGATTCAATATGTCTACCAAAGGAAACGATATGGAAGAGATGATGCCACCAATATGGACATGGGAATCAGAGTTGATGCCTCTGATAGGATCTCTCGACTGCCTGATCACGTTCTGCACCACATCCTCTCCTACCTCTCAATTAGAGCTGTGGTTCGTTTCAGTGTCTTGTCCAAAACATGGCACCGAATCTCGACATCGTTCCCTGTTTCTGATTTTTCAGAAGACGTGCTCCTTCTCGGAAAGCGTTATGAAATCCAAGATTGGAAAAATAAATTCATTGACTTTGTACAAGATTCTTTGCTTGCACAGCACCACCACAACACAAGATCACACAAGTTCAGACTATCTATGGACCTGGATTCTTATGATCCTCAACTTACTTCTCGTGCTGACCACTTGTTGGAACTGGCTACTAAGTGTGGTGTTTACGAGTTTGATCTCAACTTCCAAAATATATCTTATTATTGTTTGCCCCAAGCCCTCCTCTCTGCCGAAGAAATAACTGTCCTTCGGTTAAACGGAAATTATAAGCTCTCCCTCCCTCGTGATGCCATATACTGGCCCTCTCTACGTGTTCTTTCTCTCATGAATGTTCGTGTTGATGAGGCCATTCTTCAGAATCTTATCTGCGGTAGCCCTCTGATTGAAAAACTTGCTTTAGTTTATTGTTATGGTGTCAAAAGCATTCGTATTTCAGGATGTATAAAACTCAAGGAGGTTGAGGTGAATGAAGGCGACAGTGTTCTTGAAAGAATGGAGATTCATGTACCAAGTCTTCGAACCTTTTGCTACACAGCTGGTTTGGTTAAAAGTTTCTTCCATATCGACATGACTGGTTGCAGGAATCTGGAGGTACTGAAGTTAAAGTTTTATAACATAACAGAAGTAATTGGACAAGTATTTCAGGATCTTATTGCTCAATTTCCTGCCCTTAAAGTCTTGGCCTTGAATTGTTATGCTACTTCTGTTAGTAGGATCAAAATTTCGAATCCACAGCTCGAGAAGTTACAGCTATGGTCATCAGCTCTAACTAAAGTCACCATCACCAGTCCAAGCTTACATTCATTCAAACATTTTACCTATGGATTTCCATCTGCGTTTTCACTCGACCAATCAAGTCTACAGAAAGCTACCATTCACGTTCACAAAGGCGCTCTCTATTCTTCTGATTTCCTCCAACTTAGGGAATATCTTGGAAATTTCAAACAAATCAGACGTCTCACATTGCGCATAAACTATGTAGGCATCAGATTTATCCCTGAAACATTAAATAATATCTCCATTCCAGCTTTGCCTGATATCAAGCACTTGAAGCTTAAAATCTGTCCATCTACTGGAGCTAGTGGGAGTCTTGCCAACCTGAAAGATTACAGAGATGTTGTTGATGGCTTACTTTGGGTTTGCCATCCAGAGACTATACTGCTCATATCAGGCTGGAGTTCTGAAAATGTATTTATCCAGATTCTTTGCGAAAAACTAATGCAGGGAGGAGAAAAACAATATTGTTGCACATCTTCCCATATCAAATGCTGGCGGCATGACTTAAAAGACATTCAAATCGAGCACTTGCAACGAAATGCAGAGGCAAAGGCTTTTACATGTGGTACTTTGTTAGAATCACTACCAAATCTTGCTCGAGGGCAAAAGATTAGATTCATTTTCAATTGGTGATTCATTTTATCCATGAAGGACAAGATATTGTAGATTTATTTTAATTATTCTGGCAATATTTACGTTGAACCTAGAGACATCTATGAGTGGTAAGTTCATGACATCTTTGCTTGTTTTTGTAGTTGTATCTGGAATTTCCTCAATTATGGATTAATCCTTTTCAATCATCACGAATCTGTTACTTAATCCTCCTATGTTTATGATTTATATATCAACATCTTATACGACAAACAAGTTATGACTGGTCCTGTTTAACTAGATGAACGAGAGCATTAAGCAAGGAAGAGTTTTTCTGCTTACCTATCATTTCCAAACTAGCTAGGGTTTAACTTAGCCAAGTTCAATCTATTTTCTGGACTTTAAGCATTAAAATTGCCAAAAAGAGGAATTAGCATAGATAAAATTAATGAAGGAATATCAACAGTTCGATGTTGATAACAAAGAAACCAGCTACCAGTACTGAAATATATTGAAAATCTAAGCACATGAAAAATTATATGCAGTACGATCAGCAACAGAGAAATAACAGCGGAAATTAAACTAAAAAGTTCTAAGCAGTTTCAGTTATCTTTTATTTATTTGCGACTTAGAAAAACATCCTAGCTATTACCCTGAGCCTGAAAATTCAACTTGAAACTTTCGTCTTCCTCTGATTCGAACCCTTGGCTCCACAATTCATTTATCTTTAACTTCATCATTTCATAGATGTTGTGATCCTCTGGTCCCAAAATACATTTATACTCTGCCTTCAATTCATCAATCCTTGATGCTATCGTTTTTAACTCTTTCTCACATCTGTCGAGATCATTTTTTAGTGCAGAAAGTAAATCCTTCACTAACATCCCTTTATCAGGTTCTCCTTCACGCAATAGAGTACTTTCCAAACACAGAATTGGATCAAAAAATTGGAGAATGAGTTGATCAACGTGGCTGCCTTCAATTAAGTTTTCCCTCAGTTCGATGCCTCTAAATTCATCATCCTGATCAGTATCTGAGTATTCTTCAGGAAGGTCCACCTGCTTTAACCTTTTCAACCTTTTCACTTCTTCATCAGAAAATTCCAGTAGAACCAAGATCCTGTGAATTACCTTGGAGTTCTCATCTTTACATTGATATTTCAGAGAATTAAAGAACCCTTGAAACATTGTGTCCACTAAGTCAATCTCTGGCAACGAAAACATGAGATTAACGAGAAGATGAAAAAGCTCAGTTGCCAGTCTAACTACTTCAGCCTTGATTTCTTTGACAGTCTCCCAATCTTCATCTAATTCAATATATCCCCTTAACCATTCCATGAGACTCTTTTTTGGTCGGTGTTGATCTTTCTCATCATTAGTCATCAGTTTCACATCACCTACTTCCTTCTTGAGTTGGTAACTGTCATCTTCACTTCCACTTTCGAGGTCAATTTTTTGCATTTCTTCTTCCAATCCTTCTATATTAGTCAAAATATCTCCAGCACCATCAGAACCTTCTTCTTGCTCAAGATTATTGGAGGAACTATATGCTATCCTTTCAAGGAGAGTCGTCTTCTTTACAACAACACCTTCTTCACTCCCTGTTTGTTGTTCTTGTTCTGTGGTTTCCGTGTCACTCTCCAAAGTTTGTAACAGTTCTTCAAACTTTGGATCGGATTCTTCTATATTTTCAGTACCTAGAAACTCTTCCTCGGAATCATCTTCCTTTGACTCGTTTTCTGTTTCTTCTTCATTATCTCCACTATAACCAGATAATGTCAGCGCCTCTTCTTCACCCGTTTCTAACTCAACCAACATTTCATTCCCACTATCTTCTCCTTCCTCAGATCCATTACGATCAGCATGTATCTGGGAAAAATCATCCCTTTTTTTAATCTGAAATTTGGTTGTTTGATGTTGAGCAGAAAGTGCCAAGCTTTTAATCCCACCAGAAAGCTCACTGGATTCCTGAGTAGAATCAATCTTCGGTCTAATTGCTTCGAGGTTGGCTCTTTCATGTTGACCAGAACGCGCCATTAACCCAGTCCTTGTCTTTAGAACGTCTTGATTACTTTTCCTGACCGCATTAGAAAGATTCAGCTGTGGAGTTGGAAAGTGGATTTTTCCAAGAAACCCTTGTTCCTCAGAAACATCTATCTTTGATTCTTCTGTATCACCTTCTACATCTCCACTATGAACAGTCTCTAACTCAGGCTCAGACATTCCTTTAACCTCACTATCTTCTTCTTTGTTTAACTCATCATTCTGACCAGCTTTCTTGGTGCTTTCAGCTTCAAGACTGGATCTTTCACGAGATTGAGTAGGATCATTTGTAGTTTGATCTTTATCAGCCATTGATGATTCCTTAGCAGAACCAATCTTTGAGCTTCCTTCAAGATTGGTTCCTTCACGTTGAGTAGAATACCCCATTAACTCACTTGGTGATGTCTCTATAGCATCCTGGTTACTTTTCCTGATTGCTTTGTGAAGATTCAGCTGTGGAGTTGGAGAGTGGATTTTACCAAGATCATTTGGATTTTGATCTTTGTCAGCCACTGTTGATTTCTTTGAGAGTGTTTCTTGGATGCTTTCTTGAGAGAGAGATTGTGAGAGTTTTCAAGGAAGTGGAGCAAAAATGTGGGTTTTGAAGAAACGGTTATTCTTTTATGGGTAACTGATTGTTTCACAGGCGGGTTATGTATTTAAATCCAATCTATCCTCCAAATATATCGACATAAATAATCTGTTTTATTTATGGCCTTCGAGGAGCTATAAAAGGTGAAAATCTCTTGTACAGTTCTTTAGTAGCCAGGATAGAACTTGAAATAGAAGATTACTGCAGTGCAATGCACAATGACATGTCTCCAACCCGAAAGAGTTGGGAAAGGACTAACAAAACAAAAATCCTGACACCAAAAACATATTGTTCTAGTCGAAAAGACAAGCTATCAACTCAGAATCAGCAGCATGAAGACCAGCATAGCTTAGCAGCAGCACTGTGGTATGTTGCATTAGAATGGAGGTTCGGTCTATCTATGACCCTGGATTTTGATGATGATGATGATGAAGAACTTTCGTCATGAAGACCAGCATAGCTTAGCAGCAGCACTGTGGTATGTTGCATTAGAATGGAGGTTCGGTCTATCTATGACCCTGGATTTTGATGATGATGATGATGAAGAACTTTCGTCTCGTGTGATGATCTGTTGACACTGGCTACCGAGAATGGTGTTTCTGAGTTAAATCTCCACTTATAACAAAAAAGGCAGATTTAATTATAAAAATGACGATGATGATCTTGATTTTTTCCGATCACACTTCTGTGTAGATTCATTAACTGTCTTTAAGTTAAGTGGATATAGCTGACTGACTATTGATCCTGAAGTCATAACTTGGCCTCTCTACGTGTTCTTTCGCTGAAAGGAGTTTATGTTGACGAAGAGGACATTATTCAGAATCTCATCTGCAGTTTATATCATAACTCGGCCTTCTCTGAATGTTGAAGAATATCTCTTCTTCTCCTGCTTTATCTAATGTCAAGCACTTGAAGCTTGATGCCATTAATAAAAACTCTCATAACTTTCGTACCTCACTTGAATTGAAAGCTCTTGTAAATGGCATATTTTGGGAATGTGATCCTGTGTCTCTGCTGCTTATACCACGCTGGGGTTCCAACTATGAATTGATCGAGCTTCTTTGCCGGAAACCAACGCGCAGTGATTCCCTCATCGCATATTGGCGGCCCGAATTAAGAAGGCCATTAAATGTAGTGCTTTGTCGAGGTTACTGCACACTCTTGCACCTGCAGGGAAGAAGGCTATGGGATTCAATTCGTTCATCAAGGATGGTGTGATAAGACAATGAAGTCAGAATTAGGACGGGAGATTCTTCCAATCCAGCTGCACGACCCAAGTAATTTTGCTGCTCAAAGTTGCTATCATGTGGGATTGCGACCCTCGATGTTGGCTGGCCAATTTGTATTGTTCTAGGAATAATCATGCTCATGCATTGACGTGCAAGGTTTCGCAGATATGTTTATAGACTAAATTGATTGGTTAAAAGTTAGAACAAAAAAAAAAAAATTTGAACGAATCAAGATGAACTTGCTGATGAAAACAAATATAAATTTAATATGATCTTGTTGGATCGAGTAGCTCGCTCTACGCTATGTCACACACGTATAATACGTTATTTTTATGCAATTACAGGAGTGCAATCATTGGGCTGTATGTTTCTCATTATATCATGCATCTGTTCCACTATCCTACCCCACTTGCATTGGCCATAAAAAATAGCGGTGGCCTTGCCTTGAAGAAGCTTGAAAAAATCAACTCAGGGGTGAGAAAACCAGTCTGTCATTTGAATTTAAAGTGATTTGGGAATTTTGAAAAACAAGGAAAGGCAGCTCTTTTCTTGCCTTGCCTATATTTAAATTTGATAAGCAACCTCAGTCAAACTGAACGGTGGCTACAATTCCTGTACACAAAAATCTCCAAATTCGTGAAGGAGCACACCTCCAATGACAAAATACACAGAAGTGGCAGTTATAAATGCGAATTACAGAATAACCATAACCATGAATGAAGTTTTCTTGTATATGTCCTTTCTATAAGAACATCAATCTTTAGAAAACTCCCTTGCAAAAAATTACTGCAAGAAGATGTTAAGAATGTATAAACTTTAAGAGTATCAGTAACCAGATCTCCTTAAGTATGCTAATACGCCTAACCCAGCAACAAGAGCAGCACCTGCGGCAACAGCACTGTATGCAGAAGCCCATGCATCTGCTTGAGCATAATCAAGACTTTCTGAACTAGAACCTCTCCTTCGGCGTGTGCCTGTATAATCTAAGTGCAATCTCAGACCCTGCAAAGTTTATCGATGTAATTAATCAAGACTGCTGAGCTTCAAGATCCATTTAGCAAAGAAGGATTGCAGCAGCAAAACATGATTAAAAAATAGAAAAACACCTTTCATGCGAGCATTCACTGTTATTTCTAGAAAAGATCCAAAAAACAAGAGATCAAAGTTTAGGCCTTACTGGAAAATAAATTAAGCATGACCAGGACATTACATGAATCCACCCTTTTCCCTTTAAAAAACAATACAAGTTTGAAGAAAATATATATAACTAAAATATAATGAAAACATCAAACGATATTAATCGTAGCTGACCCTTTTTTTATCCTTTTTAGACATATTAAGTCACGAATAAGGCAAAAAGGAATGACAGGAAATGAGCCCTCAGTCTTCATGAACTAGCTAAGAAAGTGGAACCCAAAACAAAAGAAACTTAATCTCCATAGGATAAAAGAGGGGGGGAACTCTATTCATATTGTAGGTTAGGAATAATTTTAAGATATCAAAAACTAAGAACAAAAAGTATTAATGAGGGCAGTCTAGTTGGGGGGAAGAGAGTGTGCACATCCACTGGTCCAAAAATCCATTATTTTCATCTAAGGTACTCGTTATTTTATATCTTCTCATATAAGCATATTCACCATAATATAATATTCTGTTGCCAGGACTTCCTGGTTTTGGTTTTTCTAGAATTATTCAGGTTACCCATTCTTTTCTTATTTTCTTTGTGCAACCATGTCCATATAAAATTTTGATCGGAAATAGAGGAAAATAAAAGAACTTCAAAAAGAAGTCTTTCATGTCTAGAGGATGATCCACAAAGAACTATTCTCAAATAGTTTACAAATATTAATGCCATTGCCACCAGTAACCCATTCGCCAGGTAAGTTTGTCCCTTAACTTAATTATCCCACTTTTCTAAAGAAAAACATTAATGACAAGCAGACAGCTGGCAATACCTTCAAACCAGCTGATCTTGCATGCTCTACAGCAGTAGTGAGGTCACTATCTGATGCCAGAACAACTTTGTCATGGTCTTCATCTTCATACTGCAGAACGCAACCATGAATTAGTATGAAATTAACAGAAAGAAAATAAATTATTCAGGCTACTGATCAAACAGTACAAAGTCCATAAAATATACCAGAATTTGAGGTAAGTTGTTGCGGTTAATATCATCCCCTAGCCTCTGAAGGATTGAAGTTATTAGATCAGTCAGACTTCGGGTCTCTACATCAAAAGAAATCAATAAACAAGGTCAGCTACCAATTATATGTGAGCCTTGTTTTCATTAAATGAAACCAGGATTTCACAGCATTCAGCCATTCACATATCCAAAGCCAAAAATCTAAATTTATGGGAATCACAAATACATATTTATACTTTCTAAAAGCAAGTCACCTGGCAGTAACTTGCAATGAAGTGTACATTCCATAAGCTATGCTAGATGCAGTGAGGAAAAGCAAATTCATGACCATCTTAAAAGCCTGGTATAGAAAGCAAAACAAATATCTTACCACAAGTAAATCTGTGCATTCGACCCTTTTTGTCTTCAATTTTAAAAGAAAAGTTGTTTGGCAACCCTGATGATGGATAGAGCAGAGATCTCGCCGTCTCTGTCCCTTCAGAAGCTATTTTCAAGGAACCTTCACTGCCATTTCACCAACTACATGTAAGTAAACCCCGGTAGAAGAAATCAAAATCTAGCTTAATATTAACACCAAAACATCTAACCTCCGTGTCTCATCCTCGTCATCATTAGGACTCATAGCCATGGCAGAATCCCAAAACTTCTGCATCATTGTGCTTGCAGTCTCATTATTTGCTCCAGTAGTATTCCCGACCTGATTAATGAAGGGATGGTATAAATGCTTTTATTCTTCTCTGCAATAATCATAGCATCTTATGTTTTTCCCAAGACCAATAATATAAATTTAAACATTATGAGGAGAGCCGGAAAATAAATTACCACATGCATGCCATCTTAATAATTTAAGCATGACACTCATCTACCTTCCCTGCCTTCACTTTTTGAAAAAGACATAATTCCCAATTACACTTCTAAACAACACACACGCATAAGCCATGCACTTGAATTCTAACACAACAGTTTGTGATGGCATAAAAGGCAGAGACCATCCTTCTCCAACTCCAAACTTCCATTCCTATTATTGATATTAAAATCATCCACTACAATTAATTACTTTAAATTTTCTGGATGTCTTAACTCTTTACAAAATTTATTTGTGCATGGGAAGGAAACATGAGCATGGATCCGAATGCAGATATGTTGACACATCAATTCTTAGAAGTTTAGGATATTATATGTAATGAATACATATTCAAAGTATCTTCAAGTAGTAGAATTTCCCTTCTATTTGTTATTCTTTCGATACATATAGGAAGAATTCAACAAATTTTCAAGAGTATGATATTGAGTACAAGCTGGAAACAGATAACTGAGGAATTTTGAAGAATACTTGCTTTTCAGATTTGAGAGCATGTTGTAGATGTTATCCTAAGGAATAATAATTCATTAAGTCAATGAAACTTGCAAAGAGAACATTGTAAAGCACTACATAGTCCAAGAAGGACACGGGCTTGGCTTACTGTGGCGACTGCAGCATGAGTGATATGAATCACATCAATGACAGCAACTATGTTCCCATCTGCATCCAACCATCCAAGGTCATCAGAAACCAAAATGACTGGCCAAAAAGCATTTCACTCTTCATCTAAGAGAATGGTACCTCTATCTACCACAGGAAGGTGCAAGAATTTCCCATCATGCATGGTGTGCAGAGCATCAACAATTGGTGTATCAATTGTTGCACATTCTGGATTGGGAGTCATGACCTGTAGAAAAACCCAAAGCAAGATGACCGACTCAACACTGACTCAACCACTTTCTTCCATTTATCTGAGAGGCATGTTCTTCTGTAGTTCTATGTAAGGGTCCAAGTTTACATTTTGAGAGCCATTGCTTCACTCAAAATATGCTAAACAGGTATCTCATTCCCAAAGTCTCACTAAAAACATCCACTAAGACAGAACTATAATTGGATTATGGCTCTTTTTAGAAGGCACATAATCACATTCTCCTTACTGTAAGCAGATTCTATATCGTTGCAACTTGAAGGATACAGGTCATACACAATTTTCTTTTGACAAATTCCCTTGGAAAGCCAACTATGCTATCTGAAAGAGAAATACCTTCTCTACAAGAGTTGAATCTGGAGGAAGATTTTGTGCTATTACTCGCATCAAGATATCTTTTGAACTGACAGAATTAAAAATAAAATAAAATGATGTATATTAATAATAACAACAAAACAAAAACTTCCTGCTATAAGATCTTGATGCAAACACAGATGATGGATGTAGTTTTTAACTCTATTCACTTGCTTGCTAGATGCAATTTAAAATTAAACTCACGTAAAAATTCCTCGGGGTTTTTCATCAACAGTCACTACTGCACAGCCTGATCGAGATTCAAGCATCTTCTTTGTCACCACCAAAACAGTTTCTGACGGTGATACAGTTACAACCCTGAAAGATGCAAAAACATATCAAATTAAAGAACTGGCTGTCTATTTTGTCCACATATCCTCTAAGCAATTAGTGGTAGAGTATCCAAGATAAACCAAGATAAACACTCAAGTAGACAAAGTATTACCTACTTTGAATTCTCCGGTATTATAGTAGACAAAGCAGGCCTAAACATTCGCTCTCGAAGTGTCTCAATGAATGTATTGGGTACTGCATGTGAACCAAAAATTAAAAAATAAAACAAAAGTGCAAAGAAAAGTAAGGAACAAATTCTACTCTATGTTATGTTGTAACAAAGTAGCCAGAAAGACAAGTAATCCAAATGTTATTCAAAGGAACACTTTCACAAACCAGATATGGATGTCCCCCAATTTTTTTCAACACCTTCAACAGCTGCAGCAATGGCTTTTCCTTTTTCTGCAGCCCTTTCCATACGAGCAATAGCGTCATATAAACACTTCGCTATGTCCAGTAAGGCAATAACCTCTCCATTCTCGACAACAGGCAAATGTCTGAATTTTCCTGTTAATTACTAGTATCAGAACCATATCCACATGGCATGATGTAACAGGCTTGCAAGGTTGACATGCATCTCAGTTTATTACAAACCTTGAACCATCTTCTGGAGAGCTTCCACAGCAAGAGTGTCAGAGAGAACAAAAACAGGGTTCCTAGTCATAACTTTAGAAACAGGTGTCTCCTCAAGATTGACCTCAGGAGCAATTACTCTCGAAGCTAAATCCTACAAAAAAGAGGAAATAAGACATAAATAAAGGTCCACATTAGGGTAAAGGAAAAGAAAACTTCTTTCCACTAGGGTTTTTTTTTTTTGACCCAGAAACATAAAATTTTAGCCACACCTTATCTGTAAGGATTCCACAAAGTAACGCATTAGAGTCGGTTAGCAATAAGGCATCAACTCTACGAGCAGCCATCCGACGGCAAGCCTCATAAATGCTTGTGCTCTCAGGAACTGTCAAGGCCTTTGACAAGCGCAGCCGTTTTACTGTGCGCTCTCCAGTTAGTCCCCTGTTTAAGATGTAGTTGCAAATAGAAGATGACATTAATAGTGATGTAGCAACCATTGCTGCTAGACCTTCCAGTGATCTATATTTGTCATGTGAACTGGATACCTGCCTATCTATCTACATAATCAGAGATCACTAATATTTCTCCTACCATGAATTCAATGTTAAAGTACCACAAAAGATTGATTACCTAAACATGAGGCCAAGGCCATGCCTTGCGTTTCGTGATTTACTAAGCCCAAACATCCCATTACTATAGTAGGGAGAAGCGTGAATAATAAGGGGATAGAAAAGAAGTGCATAGAGGAGTTGAATTATAGGTATATGCCTCTTCAACACCCCCATCCCCTTTCAGTTTTCCAAATCATTAGAAGAACTCCTGATGATCGCATTCCATAACTTTATCAAACTATTCACTTTCATTGATCCAAAAATTTGTTATCCTTTCATTTCCTAAAAAATGAATAGAACCATTAACATACACGACATCAAGAACCAACCTAGAATCCAAATTCATCCTGTTAGGACACACCTCTCTACAATCGAACACATTTTTTTCCTCATGAACCAGACTAATATTGATTGAATCATTTCCATAGCTCACAATTGCAAGCAACAGACACTATACAATTCAAAGCTCTTCTTCTCCTATCTCACAATTTATAATCTCTACAAAAAAAAAAAAAAACTAAATTATATGTAACAATAAAACACTAAAAATCAAATTTAAAATGCCCCAAACTTATTAATTTTTTTCCTTAAATCCTCTGCGTCCTCTAATTATTAAATCAATAAATAGAAATGAAAGTAAATTTCAGATTTAACGCAGAAACAAACAAAGAAGGAATCAAAATTCGCAATTCAAAAATAAATAATAAAAAAAACGCAGAGGAAACATACATAGAGCGCGAAGCAGTGAGAGATTTCCTAGAAGCATCAGGACCTCCTCCTCCCTCGTTAGCTTTTTTCCTTCCATGAAACGACGAAGACGACATACTTTTCCTCGTCGAACTTCCTTGGCTAGCCATCTTCACCACCGATAATAACAAAATTCAATATCAAAATTTTGATAATTCAGGGAAGAATCACGATAGATGAAATCAGATTCTTACTATTTATTTATTTATTAATTTCCCGGGAAAGTTCTCGCGAAGTCGGGATTTCCCGGGAAAAATGGACCGATCGACGAGGAGAGAGAGGAGGGAAAAAGGGTGCCCTAAAAATTGGATATGGGAGAGAATTGCGACAGAATGGGATGCTCTTAAGCCTTACCTTATCTTTGCTATAACGGGAAAACGTAAGATTTTTTTTTTTAATTTCTTTTTTTTTTTTTTACAAAATACAAGAAATGATTTTTTTTAATTTTGGTAAAAACTAAAACATTATATTTAATCCTTTTAAAGCCCGTTTCTTTCTACTAAAAATAAGCCTTTTTCTTTATACGTTGATTGTATTTATAGGGATTCTTTTTTTTTCTATAATAGCCTAAATTAATTTTTTTTTTAATAATTATAAAAGAAAATCAGTAGAAGCCAATAAGGACATGGTTAATACTAAAATTTACAGCAGATATTTATCAAAAGGGATAACAAAAAGATAGAAAGAAGTAGCAGAATACAGACAGCATAAATTGATTTTATGGTGGTGTAAGATTTTTTAATCCCACTATGTTTTTCAAGCTACTTCAAACAAATTCACGAGATAATAGGAAGGATATATTGCATTACTAACTTTTTTTTATTTGAATTAAAATTAACATTTAATACATAATCTAAATTATTATTTTTTATGTTTTTTAATTTATGAAAATGCTTAAATATATTAAATTATATAATAAAAGAATTTCGTAGCCTAGAAACTTCATCCATGTGGTTGAAACTGTATTTTGATATATTTTAAAAATATATTTTACTTTTAAAAATATTAAATTAATATTTATAGTATTTTTCAATAATTTTGATGT